>Ga0164241_10001449_pt1 | contig 29217 bp, 28 predicted proteins | sample OricomyardsoilBY_FD_108780 | JGI IMG/M metagenome (GOLD analysis project Ga0164241, IMG submission 108780) | Backyard soil microbial communities from Emeryville, California, USA - Original compost - Back yard soil (BY) | ecosystem: Environmental > Terrestrial > Soil > Unclassified | place: USA... | reverse complement strand
TCGCTTTCGTCGCGAGGTTCGCCTCGCTCGCAAGGTCACGCACAAGAACGTCGCGCGCGTCTTCGACATGGGCGAGCACGACGGCATCCGATTCTTCACGATGGAATGTGTCGAGGGAGAGTCCGTGCGCGGGCTTTTGTCGCGAGAGGGTGCCCAGCCGCTCTCGCGGGTGGTCGAGCTCGGCGTGGCGATCTGTCGCGGTCTCGCCGCGGCGCACGAGGTGGGCGTCGTCCACCGCGATCTGAAGCCGGACAACGTGCTGCTCGGCAACGACGGGCGCATCGCGATCACCGATTTTGGCATCGCCGCGTCGATGGATGCGGCGGCCGACGGCAGCAAGAGCACCGCGTTCCTGGGAACACCGGCGTACATGGCTCCGGAGCAGGTCGACCGATCGTCACCCGTCGGCCCACTCGCCGACCTCTACGCGGTCGGCGCGGTCCTCTACGAGCTCGCGACCGGCCACGCACCGTGGCGCGGCGAGACCGTGCTAGCGGTCGCCGCCGCGCGCCTCGTGCACCCACCGCCGGACCCTCGCGTCGACCGTCCGAAGCTGCCGGCGCAGTTCGCAGAGCTCGTGATGAAGGCGATGGCGCGGCGCCCCGCAGAGCGATTCTCGTCCGCGCTGGAGCTCGAGGAGGCGCTCGCGGCGATCCCACACTCGGAGGCGATGCCGACGCTTCCCCCGAAGCCGATGCCCGCGTCGCTCGCGAACCGCACCGTCACGCGCGACTCCGCGAAGCGGATCGCCGTGCTCCCGCTGCAGAACTCGGCGAGGGCCGAAGACGCGTACATCGCCGACGGCCTCACCGAAGATCTGATCGACGCGATCTCGATGGCGCGCGGTCTTCGTGTGACGGCGCGCGGGCTCGTGGCGCAGTTCGCGGACAAGAAGCACCTCGACGAACGCGAGATCGGCGAGCAACTCGGCGTCGACGTCGTCGCGAGCGGCGCGCTCCGCCGGCTTCCGGACGGTCGGCTCCGCGTGACGCTGCGCCTCGTCTCGGCACACGACGGCATCCAAATCTGGGCGAAGCGCTTCGAACGTCCGGAGTCGGAGATCCTGCGCGTGAACGAAGAGGCCGCCGCAGCCATCGCCGCGGCGCTCTCCGTCTCGGCGCCGGAGGGCGAGCGCGATCTCTCCGACCCAGAGGCAGTCGCGCTCTATCTACGCGCTCGCGCGGCGGCGCGCGCGGTCTGGATCGAAGGCTCGAAGCAGGCCGTCGTTCTCTTCCGAGAAGCCCTCGCCAAGGCCCCCGACCAGCCACTGCTCCTCGCCGGCTACGCGCAAATGCTCGCGCGGCTCACGTTCTTCTCTGGTCAGGATCTGGACCTCGCGCGCGCTGCGGCGCTCCGCGCGATCGAGCGGGCGCCGAACCTCGGGGAGAGCCACGTCGCGATGGGGACCGTCGAACTCCAATCGAGCTCGCTCGCCGCCGGGCTCGCGAGCGCGCGACGCGCGATCGAGGTCGCGCCCATGCTCGCCGAAGGTCACCTCCTGGCCGGCCGCATGCTGAGCGAGGTCGGACCGCTCCCCGTCGCGCTCAAATCGCTGCACGCGGCCTACGATCTCGATCCGACCGAGCACCAGACGCTCCGTGAGCTCACGCGCGCGTACGCGCTGATGGGCGATCGCGATCGCGTCGAGGACTACGCGCAGCGCTCGCTCTCCAGCGGCACGATCGACGAGCGCATCGCGATGCTGATCACGACGGTTCGTTTCGCGAGCTGGCGTCGCGACGACGACGGCATCCGGGCGATCCGCGACCAGCTCATGGAGTTTGGGCCGACTGCGAGCGGCTTCGGGACCTCGTCGCTCTTCATCGCCAAGAGCATCACGGCCCTGGTCGACGAACGTAGAACGCCAGATCAGGGAGAGATCTCGATGGCCGCCGGGACGACCGCGGGCAACGCCCGTCGCTTCTTGTTCTTTCTCCAGGTCGCGACGGAGGGCGCAGCGTTCCTCGGGCAGGCCGAGCTAACGATCGAACGCCTCGAGCTCGCCGATCGCGCCGGGCTCTCCGACCTCATGTGGCTCGAGAACTGCGCGCTCTTCGATTTCGTGCGTGACGATCCGCGCGTCGCCGTCGTGACGACCCGCGTACGTGCGCGCGCCGAGTTGGCGCGACACGCCTGGACCGCTTGAGACCAGCGAACCACGCAGGCCTCGCCTGGATGATGGTGGCGAACGTCCTCTTCGCCACGATGACGATCTGCGCACGCCTTGCGAGCGCGAGCGTGGGTTGGGCGACGATCGGTGGGGCGCGGGCGCTCGGCGGAGCCATCGTCGCGGCGTTGTTCGCGCTCCAACGCGGAGCCTCGTTGCGGACGAGGCGACCCAAGCTCTCGTGGGCGCGCTCGCTCTTCGGCACGGCCTCGATGTTGACGACGTTCTACGCGCTCTCCGCGAAAGACCTCGCGGTCGGCGACGCGGTCACGCTCTTCGCGACCGCGCCGCTCTTCATCGCCGTGCTCTCGCCGCTCGTCTTGGGTGAAGCGACGGGACGCTCGCTCTGGGGCGTGCTCCTCGTCGCGTTCGGTGGCGTCGCGCTCGTCGCGGGCCCCCACTTTTCACTTGGCAGCTTTCCGGCGGTCTGCGCGTGCATGGCCGCAGTCTTCTCGGCGTGCGCGATGATGTTCCTGCGACTGATGCGGAGCGGCCATGGTGGCGGTCCCCCGGACGGCCCCGAGGCGATCGCGTTCCACTTCGCGGTCGTCGCGTTCGTCGCGCACGCCGCGATCGCTTCGTTCACGTTCACGATGCCGGTCGGACGCGACGCGCTCTACGTGATCGGCGCTGGGCTCAGCGGCGGCTTGGCCCAGCTGGCCATGACGCGCGCCTATGCGCTCGACCGCGCCGCGAGGCTCAGCGCCATGGGTTACATCGGGACCGTCCTCGGCTTCACCGGCGCAATCGTTCTGCTCGGCGAGCGTCCGGGGTGGCTTCAGATCGTCGGCGCCGCGCTCGTCGTCGGCGCAGGCGTCGTCCTCGCGTTCCTCACGTCGCACGACGTCACGCCGCCCGCGCCCGTGTCGGTGACCGCGCCTGCTCCCAAGAACCCAGCTTCGACCTGATCGCGGGCGCGCTGTGTAAGAAAGAGTCAGTTCTGCCGTGAGCAGGAATTCTTCAGCGGGATTCGGAGCGTCTCACACGTTTAACGGATCATGGCCAGACGCCCCTCCACGCTCGCATTCGTCGTCGCTGGTTTGCTCACCGCGAGCGGGTGCTCGAGCGGCCGCGCCCCGAGCGCGCAAGCGCCGACGAACCTCGCCACCGGGCCCTACGCGACGCGGCCCGGACCCATCCAGCCGCTCCGGCCCATCCCGCCGCCCAGCGCGGCCGCGCTCGTCGCGTCGCTGTCGTCGACGGTCGCGTCTCAGTTCGTCGACCTCCCCTGCCCGCCGCCGGGCCTCCCGCCCGAGCTCGCGAGCCGCCTCGACTGTGCGGCGATGAAGCACTTCACCGAGGCGAGCGCGTTCGCGCCCCGAGAGCTCGCTTCGGGCACGCTGCCTGCCAGCGTCGATCTGCGAGACCACGGCCTTTCGGGACCGACGAAGAGCCAAGAGCAGGTCGGCGCTTGCGCCGGGTTCGCGATGAGCACCGTGATGGACAACGCGGCGCGCCGCCTCGGGAGGAACGACGTCATCGCGCCGCTCCACGTGTTCGCGACGTACTCCGGCAAGCCCGACTTCAGCGGCGCGCTGAAGAACAAGCCGATGACCGTCGAGCCGGTCTTCCCCTACACGCCGCAGCGCGGCTGCAAGTTCGCGACGCAAGAGAACGGCGACGAGTGCATGTCGAGCTACGGCGTCCCTCCGGGGACCGCGCCTCGAGAGCCGGCGATCCTCGCGGAGAAGGCGCGCGCCGACTCGTCCGGGCTGCTTCAGATCTCCGGCTACGAAGAGATGCCACACCGCGAGGACCAAATCGCCGTCGTGCTCGCGAGCGGCGAGGCGATCTACGCCGCGTTCCGCTTCGACGAAGGCGCGTGGAACTCGCTCGACCACGGCGGCGATGTGATGCCCTACTACCCGGCCGAGAGCACCGAGATCGGCCACGCCGTGACGCTCGAGGGGTACCGCACGACGCCGAACGGTCGACAGTTCCTGCTGCACAACAGCTGGGGAACGCACTGGGGACGCGGTGGCTACGCGTGGATGGACGGCAGCATGGTCGAGAGCCACCTCCTCAATGCGTACCGCGTGCACGTGACGGCGGCCGGGATGCCCGCGCTCCCGAGCGTCGGTGGCATCGCGATGCCCGGTCTCCCCGCGGGGACGTTGCCGGCAGGATGGCCTGCGTCGCTCTGGCCGTCGGGGTCTTCGACCTCGAACAGCGGCGGCGCGTCTGCCGCGATCCCGTTCTGGCCGGCCGGCGTTCCTTCGCCGACGCTCCCCGCTGGCTTTCCGTCGTCGCTCCCCGCCTCGAGCGCAGAGGTCAACGACTGGATGGCGCAGGTCGGGATCGTACCGAGCCGCTGAGCGCTCGAGGAAACCCGCTGCGCGCGCATCATGCGCGGGCTGCGGCGGCGCTCACGGTTTCGGCGGCGCCGCCTTGGTGAGGACCTTCTTCGTCGCCGCGACGAGCTCGGCGCGCGGCAGCGACCCGGCGTGCTTCGCGCGCACGTCGCCGAGCGCCGCGACCAGGTCCGCCGTCCACTTGAACGACAGGCGTTCTTGCTCGGCGAGCGAGGCGCTCTCGTGGGCCGGCGTCGATCGCTCGTGGAGGAACATCAGCGTGACGGCGCGCACCACCGACTCGTTCACCATGATGTCCGGCGACGTGTAGTGCTGCGCCTGCATCGCCTTCTCGACCGACTCGAACACCGGGCGACTGACCGCTTCCACCTTCGCCTTCTCGGCGTCGAAGATCGGGTTCACGTACGAGTGGCAGAGCTCGTGCACCAGAAACTCCATCGTCCGCGCGGTCGGCCTGGGCACGCCTTCATCCGTCGGCTCTTCGAGGTACATGACCTGAACGACGTCCTCGGTCAGATCGAGCCGCTGCGCGAACGCGCCGTACGCCATCGGCCCCGTGAGCAGGCCCGGCGCGACGTGATAGGTCGCGCCCTTCTTCGGACCGAAGACCGCGTCGAACCAACCGATCGGATCCTTGCCCGTGAGCGCGCCGCGGATCGCGTTCTCGACCTCTGCGAAGTGTGCGGTGTGCGCTTGCATGAACGCGTCGAAGTCGGTCTTCGTCGCGAAGGTCCGCGCCACCTCGAGGAATTCGTCGATCGGGACGGTGTCGAAGCTGTGGTCCAGGCCCGGCGGCGCCGGAACGAGCTTGCGCAACGGTCGAAACGCGTCGTCGAGGTACATCGCGAGGGTGACGGGCGCGCTGTAGCCGACGCCGTGCTTCAGACGAAGACGCCGCGCCCCCTCGACCGCAGCGTCATCTTTTGCGGCGCCGAAGTGCTCGTCGATCTCGGCGACGTAGCGCCCGTTGACGCGTTTGTATTCGGGGCTGCCGCCCAGGTGAAACAGGATCGACATGAGCTCGATCCGCCGGTCCACGCGCACGGGGAGGCGCGGGTCCTCCGGGAACGGATCTCGAGAAACGACGGCCGCCGAGGCAGAGGGGCTCGGCATCGCCCCGCCGGTCGAAGCCGTTGCGTCGGCTTGCACGGCGCTCGCCGTAGCGGCCGGAGGGGTCGCCCCGCCGGGTGGGGCGGCGTTGTCTCCGCAGGCGCCCAAGCCGAGCGAACCGACCGCGCCGAGCCACGTCCTGCGAGAGAGCGCCGGGCCTCGTTTGCACCTCACACCTCGACGGTACCTGACGTGGGACCGCGAGCGAAGTAGGGTGGTCGCATGGGATTCTACGACTACGGTTGCGCGCTGACGGGTTTGTCACTTGTCGGCCAGCAATGCGATCTTCTTTTGGTTCGCACGAACGGCTCGCGACGAGACCCGCTCTGGGGGCTCGTGACCGGGTCGTACAATCGGCTGGGGACCATCGACGATCCGGCTGCCGATGACCCGTCGGGTGCCGGCCTTCGAGCAGAGATTGCCTATCTCAAGTCGGCGTGGACCGCGCTCGTCGAAGCCGGCCGCCTGACCCACGAGGGAGAACCGATCGTCGAAGACGGGCCGTTCTTCGAGCGTTTCGAGCCAAACCGGCACCGGGTCTCCTTGGACGGCGACCGAATCGAGGTGACGTTGTTTCACCATCGCGTACTGGCGCTTCTGCAAGACAAGCTCCCCGATCTCAGCCTCGAGTCTCTCGTCACGATGGCGTTCGCCGACGCGCAGCCCATCGCCGCAGTGGTTCCGGATCAGTTCACCGTGAGCCTCCGACGCCTCGCCGCGCTGCAGAAGTTCTTGGCCGGCAAGCCCATCCCCGCCCTCGCTGCTGCGACGCAGCACACGCCCGAGTACGTGAAGCGAACGATCCGAGACGCGAAGAAGCGCGCCCCACGCCTCCGCGAGGCGGTCGAGCAAGCGGAGTTCGAGGACTACGGCGCGGCGTGAGCCGTCTTGCGCGGCGTGAGCCGTCTTGCGCGGCGGGGGCTGTCGACCTCTCTCAGCGCCCCGCTGTGTCGCTCTTGTCTTTCAGCGCGAACCACACCACGCCGAAGCCGAGCATGCCGCAGAACAGGCCGAGCAGACCGTAGTACCAGTCGTAGCCCTTCGCCTTCGCGAGCTTCACCGTCGCGTACGCGATCGCGATGAGCCCGGCAGAGATGAGCAGCGGACCGCCGCGACGAATCGACTCGATCGGGAAGGCCGCCGACCACAGCCACCCCGCGATCTGCAGGCCGAGCCCGAGGTAGAGCGTGTTCAGCGACTGCTTCTTTTCGTCTGCGTCCACGCATGGACGCTACACGAATCGGTTCGGTCCGTAACCGCGGCGCGGCACGCGCGGGCCCCTAGGCTCAGGCGACGATCGGGATCGAGAGCGCCCTGCGGACGTCGACGGCGAGCGCGCGATTCGTCGCGAGCACGCCCTCTCCGAACACGGTCCGCTTGCCCTGCCAGTCGGTGAACACGCCGCCGGCCTCTTCGATGATCGGCAGGAAGCACGACGCGTCCCACGGGCTCAGCTTGCCGTCGCTCATCGCTTCTGCCCGGCCGGTCGCGACCAGGTAGTAGCCATAGCAATCGCCCCAGCTGCGTCCGAGCCGCGACTTCGACACGAGGTTCGTCCAGCGAGGGATGCACTGCGGCGTCTCCGGGAAGTACTCGTCCGTCGTGACGACGAGCGCCTGGGAGAGCTCTGCGATCGCGGAGACGCCCGCCTTGCCGCCTTGGACCAAGATCCCCGAGCCCGGCGCCGCAGCGATGGCGTCTTTCGTCACCGGAAACGACGCCGCGCCGACCAGCACGTCCTCGCCTTCGATGAGCGCGATGAGCGAGCCCCAGAGCGGCACGCCGGCGAGGAAGCTCTTCGTGCCGTCGATGGGATCGATCACCCAGCGCCGCTTCGCGTCTTCCCGCGTGAGGCCGAGCTCTTCGCCGAGGATGCCGTCGTTCGGGAAATGCTTCGTCAGAAACGCACGGACGGCCTCTTCTGCCGCGCGGTCCGCGTGCGACACCGGCGAGCCGTCCGACTTCACCTCGACCGCGAGGCGATCTCCGGCGATGTGGCGTTGATAGTGCTCGAGCGCGACGGCGCCGCCCTTCTGCGCTGCTTCGAGGGCGAACTCGACCAGGTTTTGCATGGCTCGAGGCGAACGCTACGCGAACGCGCCCCACTCGTCTTCGAGGAGTGTGAGCGCATCGATGAGCTCGACCGCGACGCCCTGAACGAGCCACTCTTCGGCGGGACGCCCCGCGGCGATCGCGGAGTACGTCGGAGGGACGAGGCGTCCGCCGAGGTGCGCGAGCACCTTGCCGGCGCGTTGAAGGCGACCGACCCACTCTGTCTCTTTGTGCGGACCGTCCGCCTGAACGTGGATGCTGCGACTGAGGGTGAGGAAGCGCGTGCGCAGGACGTCGGTCGGCTCGTCGCGCTGCGAGACCGAGCGACGCAGATCTGCCAGGCCGCGGAGCACGAGCCCGACCGGCGAGCCCGGCGTGACGGGGTGCGCGCCAGGCGCAGGACGCAGCGCACGCAGCGCGAAGTAGTGCTCGCCGTGCGGCGCGTCGACCGCGAGGATCTGCTCGGCGCCGCAGCCCTCTCCGGCGTGGAGCGCGAGCTCGCGCGCCGTCGGTTGGTCGACGTCGATCGAGTCGGCCATTTCCTCCATCCGGGTGATGCCGACGTGTGAGAGCACCGGATCGGCCCACGCCATCAGCAGCGTGCCCGAGCCGCGAAGCCACGTCCCGACGAGCTGCGCGCGCGCGTCGGCAAGCGGAACGCCGGCGTCATCGAGCCACACGACGCGGCCGTCCTTCAAGTCCAAGCGAGGCGCGCGCATCGTGACGCCGAGGTCCTCGAGCGCCTTCTCGAGCTTGCGCTCGGCGTTCTGCCACCGGTGAAGCGGCGACAGCGGCTCGTGATCGTCTTCCCAGTCGACGTTCTCGATCGAGACCGACGGCATCGACAGGGCCGGGCGCGGCGTCATCGCGACCGGGATCACGCGCGGACTATCGGGAATGTCGGGAACGGCCCGTCGCACGCGCGCCGTGCTCTGGCGCGCTTGCTTCTTCTTGAGCTTGGTTCCGTTGCGTTGCGCTTTCGCCATGGTCTCGACTGCGTCGCGCTCCCAAGGCGCGAAGCGATGGTACGAAGGTGACGGCTCCGTTGCACCTGTGTCGCAAGCGGACCCGCGCCCGGAAGGATCGAACATTTCATCGCGCATGGGGAGTGTTCTCGACGTGGAGCACACCGCGCGGGCTTCGCTCCAGTTTCTGACGAGCGATGGGTGGGAGTGCGTAGGTGCAGCGCCTCTCGCGTGGGAGCCGTGCTCATGACGGGGACACGACACACCGAGGCTGCGTCACGACGCGCGAACGACTACCGTCAACCTCCGATGGCCCGCGTCCGCGCGCTCCGTTTGTCGCCCACGGCGCTGCGCCTCGCGATCTCGTTCTCTCTCTCGGTCGCGTGCGTCTCGTTTGCCCAGGCGGCGTCTGCGCAAGCGCCCAGCACCAAGAAGACCGCGAGCCTCGGCTGGGCGCGGCTCGACGGCGCCGACGCGTGCATCGCGACGCGTGAGCTCGCCGAGGGCGTCGAGAAGATCCTGGCGCGCGGCGTCTTCGTCTCGGCGTCGCAAGCCGATCTCGCGATCGAAGGTCGCGTCGCGAAGCGCGCCGACGGCCCTGGCTTTCAAGCGACGCTAGGCGTCTCGAGCTCGAAGGGCGAGCCGCTCGGCACGCGCGAGCTGTCGACCGACAAGACCGACTGCCACGCGCTCGACGAAGAGGTCGAGCTGGCGATCGCGCTCATGGTCGATCCAGAGGCGGCGCTCGGCCCTCATCCGCCGCCTGTCGATGCGCCACCGCCGGTTGATGCGCCACCGCCGGTCGATCCCCCACCGCCGAAGACGGTCTACGTGCCCGTGCCTACGCCGGCGCCGCCGCCTCCCGATCCGTGGCGAGGCGATCTCGCCGCGGGCCTGGCCGTCAACTTCGGGGGCCTTCCATCGGTGAGTGTCGGCGTCGTCGCCGCAGGCACGCTCGAGCCGCCTTGGCTGTTTCCTCTCGAGGGCACGTTGTCGTTCTTCACGCCCCAGACGACGGAGCTGCCGCGCGGAGCGACCGTGACGTTCTTCGGATTTCAGGGCGCCGGCTTCGCGTGTCCCGTCGCGGCACGCGAGAGCTTCTGGGCTGTGCGCGTGTGCGGCGGCGTGCAGGGAGGCTTCATCGCCGAGAGCTCCGAGGGCTTCGACAACAAAGATCCGGAAGAGAGCGGCCTCCGCGGGACGTTCGCCGCTGGTTTGCGCGGGCGCGCCGACTTTCGCGTGGCGGGGCCGCTCGGGTTCGCCATCGCCGCAGACCTGATGGTGCCGATCCTGCGAGACCAGTTCGTCTATCGAACCGCGCAGGGCGCCGCCATCAACGTGTTCCAAATCGCGCCGGTAACCGGCACGCTCGACGGGCTCATGGTCCTCGCGTTTCCCTGAATCTCACCATCTCTCGAAAGAACTTCGACGATTCTTTCGGCAAGCGTCGGAAAAGGCGTGACCGGTCCCCAAGACCGAGCGGATGCTCGCCGTCGAGATGCAGGCCGCCCCGAGCTTCGCGGAAATCTTCCGCGCGCACGCGCCGTTCGCGTGGCGATGCCTGCGTCGCCTGGGCGTCTCGGAGGCGGACGCCGACGACGTCTGCCAAGAGGTCTTCCTCATCGTCCACCGCAAGCTCGACGCCTACGACGGGCGCGCGCCGATCCGCGCGTGGATCTATGGCATCTGCGTGAAGAAGGCGTCCGACCACCGGCGTCTTGCCCACAAGCAACGCGAACGTGCGACCGACGACGTCCCTGCTCGCGCGGACGAACGAGGCGGTCCGGACGACGCGCTCGAAGGGCGGCGCGCCCTGGCGCGTCTCGACCGCGCGCTCTCCGAGCTCGACGACGACAAGCGCGCCGCCTTCGTCCTCTACGAGATCGAGGGCTTGTCTCTGGCAGAGATGGCCGAGGCGCTCGGCGCACCGGTGCAAACGCTTCACAGCCGACTCGCCGCCGCGCGAGCCCACGTCGTGTCTGCGCTCGGCGTCGCCGCGCAGAACACCAAGGGAGGTGCGTCATGACCGAGCCCGTGGACCCGCCCCGACTCTTCGACGAGAGCCCCGACGGTGACGGTGGGATGCGTGAAGCGCTGACCGCCGCGCGCGCCGACATGCCGAGCGACGCGCGCCTCGCGGCGATCCTCGGAGGTCTTCCTTGCGGCCCTGTCGGAGGCGGAGGCGACGGAGGCGGGCCGGGTGTCGGTCCATCGACGGTCGCGGCGTCCGCGGCAAAGACCGGCGCCACGGCGAAGGTCGCGCTCGCAGCGGGACTGGCGCTCGTGACCGCAGCCGTCGGGTACGGCGTCCTCTCCGGCCCGCGAACCGTCGTGTCGTCCTCGCCGACGAGCGTTGCCAGCCAGGAAGCCACGCCGACGTCCACGGCGACGCCGACCGCAGAGCAAGCGCCGTCGACCGACGTCACCGCGGCGCCGACGAACGCCGCGCCGAGCGCGACGCAAGCGTCGATGCACCCCGTCGCACCGCAACCGAGCGCCGCCGCGTCGGCGGCACCGCGACCCGAGATCGAGATCCTTCGCGAGGCCCAAGCCGCCGCCGGCTCGAGCCCGGCGCGCGCGCTCGCCCTGGCCGACGAGCACGAGCGCAGCTACCCGAACGGCTCACTCGGGCAAGAGCGCGAGATGATCCGAATTCAGGCGCTCGTCGCGCTGGGTCGACGTGACGAAGCCCGGGCGCGAGCCGCCTCGTTCAAGGCAGCGCACCCGGGCTCGGCGTATGCGCAACGAATCGACGACGTCGTCGGGCCGTGAGGTGCGACGTCGTGACGTGCGGTCCGTGAGTGCGGCGTCGCGTAGAACTTAGAGGTCGAGCGAAGCGGAGCGCTTGTCGCCGCCCATTTCGAGCAACTCGGCCTTGTAGACGGTCTTGCCGTCCGTCGTGACGATCGAGCCGCCCGCGTCGCCCCACGCAAAGCCCTCCGACGTCAGCGTACGCAGCGTGCCGGTCTTCTTGCCGACGCGAACGCGATACGTCGCCTCGGTCACGGGGACCTCGAGCGAGCCGACCTTGAGCGTCGTCTCTTTCTCGTCGACGAGCGCGTCGTTCGAGTCGGCCACGGCCACGGTCTCTGCCATCCTCGCCTCGAAGACGTCGCGCGTCGTGGGCGTCGTCGAGCCGTCCTTCGCGACGCGAGCGATCGAGACCAAGTCGCCGCGCTTCTTGCCGGTCGTCGCCGTCTTCACGCGCAGCGTGTCGACGTTCGCGGCGTCCTTGAAAGAGAAGTCGATCGTGATCGAGTCCGCGTCCTTGGCGACGACGCGCTCGGTCAGGGTGATCTTGTCCTTCCGGTAGTCGCCAGAGAACGCGAACGTGACGTAGTCGCCGGGGGCGCGCGCGTCCGCGGTCTCCGTCGTCGAAGCGGACGCCTTCTCGGTGACATCCGAGAGCGGGCTCGAGTCTTGGTCGACCTCTGACGGCATCGCCATGTCGTCCGGCCCCTGGACTTCGGGAGCGGGGATGGCGGCCGCGCAGCCGAGCGCGAGGACGGAGAGGATCGGCAGAGAGAAGAGGACGCGGTTCATGCCCTACGCCGCTATCCTGCGTGGGCCCGTCGGGCCAAATTCGGGGCGCTCTGGGCCCTCCGAAGGCCCACGCCGACAAAATCCTGCCGCGCGGTCGGAAAAACCCCGACCTCTCCCCAAGTCGCAGAGACCATGACCGACCTTCACCGATCCTCCGCGTTGCTCACTTCTCTCGCTGCCGTGCTTGCTCTGGCAACCGCGGCGTGCGGCGACACCATCGACGTCGGCGGCTTCGGCGGCGGAGGCGGCGACGAGGGGGGCGCGGGCCAGGGCGGCGCGACCTCGAGCACCGGCGGCTCCGGAACCGTCGGCTCCACCGGGGGCGGCACGGGTCAGATCGAAATCCACCTCACGTCGACGACCGCCCCGTTCAACCACACCGACGGCCTGGCTGGACAGACGCCGACGATGCACTCTGCCGGCCTCAAATCGCTCAAGCTCTTTCGCAGCGACACCGACGACTCGCCGCTCACCGTGTTCGATTTGGGCGCCGACGCGAAGACCGTCGACTTCGCCGACGGCGCCGACACCCTCGTCTACACCGCGACCGCGGGCGACCTCACCGCCGGCAACTTCGTCCGCGCTCGCGTCGTCTATAGCTGGGTCAAATACGAAGTCGCCGCCACCATCCACACCAACGGCCTGGATCTGCCGGGCAAGTTCGACAACCTCCAGGTCCTGAGCGACGACTCCAACGTCGACGGCGACACGTTCGACGCCGGTCACTACGAATACCTCTTCACGACCAGCGGCCAGAGCTTCCCCCAAAGCGGCGAGAACGCGCCCATCCCGGAGTGGAGCGGCGTCGGAGGCTTCCAAGTCGTCTCTGAAGGCGGCGAGTGGGCGTACTACTTCCCCGTTACGCTCCCGATCGACCCGACCCTCGAGACCCCACTCCGCGTCGACCTCGCCGTCAACATGCACGAGTCCTTCCGCTGGCAGGACCAGACCATGACCGGCTTCACGACTGGCGTGTTCGACACCACGACGACCACGTTCGAGCCCGTGAAGCAGTTCGGGGCGAACTCGTTCGAGCTCACGGTGCAGTAGGAGGGCGGCCCCTCATCCACCCGCGTTGCCGACGCCCTCGGCCCGGATCAGTCGGACGACGCGCTGCCGAACGTCGTCGCGGATCTCGCGCACGACCTCGATGGGCTTGCCCTTGGGATCTTCGAGCGGCCAATCGTCACGCCGAAGACCTGGAATCGCCGGACACGCCTCGCCGCAGCCCATCGTGACGAGGAGCGATGCCTTTGCTGCCAAGTCGTCCGAGAGCAACGTCGGCTTCGCGCTCCCGAGATCGATACCCACCTCTGCCATGGCGGCCGCCACCACTGGGTGAATCGCGGCGCCTGGCTCCGTCCCGGCCGAGAGGGCGTGCCCCTTGGTCGGGTCCGCAAGCAGGTTGAACCAGGCCGCGGCCATCTGTGACCGACCGGCGTTGTGAACGCAGGCGAAGAGGACCGTCTTCATGGGCTCGTCTCGAGCGGCGATGTCGTGGTGCTGAAGAGCTTCTTCTTCAACCAGAGCGAGAGGTAGACGAGCGCGAGCAACGCGGGCACCTCGACGAGCGGCCCGACGACGCCCGCGAGCGCTTCACCGGACGCGATGCCGAACACCCCGATGGACACGGCGATCGCGAGCTCGAAGTTGTTTCCCGCCGCGGTGAAGGAGAGCGACGCCGTCTCTTCGTACGTGAAGCCGAGCTTCTTCGAGATGACGAAGGCCGAGGTGAACATGATTCCAAAATACAAGACGAGCGGAATGGATATGCGCAGGACGTCGAGCGGTGCCTGAAGGATCTTGTCCCCCTGCATCGCGAACATGAGGACGATCGTGTAGAGCAATCCGAGGAGCGCGACGGGACCGATCTTCGGCAGGAAGCTCTGCTCGTACCAGGGCTCGCCCTTCGCTCGCACGAGGGAAGTGCGCGTCACGGCGCCGGCTACGAGCGGCACGCCCAGGAAGAGGAGCACGCTCTTGGCGATGCTCCACATCGACACGTGCAACGCCGTCCCCGGAACGCCGAGCCAGCCCGGCACCAGCGTCAAGAAGAACCAACCGAGGACGGAGTAACATGCGATTTGAAATATAGAATTTAGCGCGACCAAGATCGCCGCGACCTCGTTGCTGCCCTTCGCGAGCATGTTCCAGATGAGGACCATGGCGATGCAGCGAGCCAGGCCAATCAGGATCAGACCTGTCCGGTAGTGCGGAAGATCCGGCAGGAGCAACCACGCGAGCGCGAACATGAGCACTGGGCCCAGCACCCAGTTGAAGACGAGCGAGGTCGTGACGAGCCGGCGGCTCGCCCCCATCGTGGCGAGCTTGCCGTACCGAACCTTCGCGAGCACCGGATACATCATCCAGAAGAGCCCAAAGGCGATCGGCGCCGACACGCCAGCGACCTTCACCGCGTCGAGCGCAGGTCCGACGCCCGGGACGACGCGGCCGACGACGATACCGAGGCCCATCGCTACGAAGATCCACGCTGGCAAGAGCCGATCGATCAAAGAAAGGCGCGCGGCTACGGACCGGGAAGCAGAGGGCATGGCTACGCGGTGCCCTTGGCGGCGGCCTCGGCCACCCGCTTCGCGGAGGCTTCCTTCCGTTCGCTGTGCCGATCGGTGAGGTACTCCACGTGGTCACGCAAGAGGACGGTGAACTTGAACAGCTCCTCCATGACGTCGATCACCCTGTCTCGGTAGGGCGACTCCTTCATCGTGCCGTCCTCCTCGAACTGCTCGTACGCCTTCGCCACCGACGACTGATTGGGAATCGTGAACATGCGCATCCATCGACCCAGGAGGCGCAGCGAGTTGACCGCGTTGAACGACTGCGAGCCCCCGCTCACCTGCATGACGGCGAGCGTCCGCCCCTGCGTGGGACGCACCGCGCCGATGTTGAGCGGCAACCAGTCGATTTGGTTCTTCATCACGCCGGTGACGGCGCCGTGCCTCTCCGGCGAGCACCACACCTGCCCCTCTGACCACTCGGAGGCCGCGCGGAGCTCGACCACCTTGGGATGATCGGGCTCGACGCTGTCGGCGATCGGCAGGTCGAAGGGCTCGTAGATGCGCACCTCGGCGCCCATGCCCTCGATGATCCGGGCGGCCTCTCGGGTGAGAAACCGGCTGTAGGAGCGCTTGCGAAGCGAACCGTACAGAAAGAGGATCCTCGGCTTGTGCGTGAGCTTCAAGGTTTCGAGCGGCATCGTTCTATTTCCACAATTTTCGAAACGCTAGGCGCGACTACGACGGTCAGCACGACGACGGTCAGCAGCACGACGCAGCCCCCTTGCCGCGCTTGCAGCAGTCTTCCCAGACGTAGTCCGTGAGAGCCTTGAGCGCAGCGTAGTCGGCGACGTAGTAATGAAACGTGCCTTCGAGGCGCGTCGAGACCAGACCTGCCTCCGCGAGTCGCTTCAAGTGGTGACTGAGCGTCGAGGGAGGCAGATCGACGTGACTCTGGATCTCGCCCGCCGCCGCGCCGTCGGTCCCTGCCTGGACGATGAAGCGCAAGGCCTTCAGACGAACCGGGTGACCCAGGGCGGCGAGCTGCGCGGCATGTCGATCGAGCTTCACGACCACCGACTGCTTCTAAACTTTTCGAAGTATCCGAGCAAGGACTACTTCGAGTTTTCTGGCGGCGACGAACCCCTGGCGTTCAACGTTCGCGAGGAGCCTCCGACGCGCTGAGCATCGAGGGTCGACCCCCTACTTCCGCTTCAGCGCTCCCGCGGCGCGCAGCGCCTCGATGTCCTTCGCCCCACCGACGAGCGTACCGTCGATGAACACCATGGGGAACGTGGGGAAGCCGGCCCAGAGCTTGATCGCCAGTCGCTCTTTCCACTGCGAGAAGTAGCTGCCGTACTCGAGGTACTCGTAGGCGATGTGCTCCTCGGCGAGGATTCGCCGCGCCTTCTTCACGACGGGGTTCTGCTTCATCCCCACGACGACGACGGGATGCCGCGAGACCGCAGCAGATACCTCGTCGACGATGGCCCGGTGAAACGAGGCCACCTGTTCGGTGACCGGCGTGGCGATGCGATCGGAGGCGAGTACGGGACGTTCCATCCCCGGGCGATAGCGCGACGAGACGTCGGCGCCAGTTAAGAACGGTGAACCCGGGCAGGACGACGCGCCGAAAGCGTTCGTGTGGCGACCCTCAATTTACTCGTCCACCCTTTCAGGCGGACGGGTCGCGGCCATCGACGCCCGCCCCCGCCCCCCGGCGCCGCCTACAGCAGCATCTTCAGGATCTTCTTCTTCGTGTCGTTGTACGGCGGATACAGCACCGGCGCGTCCAGGCTCGTCGGCTTCACCAGGACCGAGCGCCTGTGAGTGAAGCAATCGAAGCTCGCGCGGCCGTGGTAATTGCCCATTCCGCTCTCGCCGACACCGCCGAACGGCAGGTCGTGATTCGCGAGGTGCATCCACGCATGGTTGACGGCAGCGCCGCCGGACGTGGTCCGCAGGATGACGTCGTTCGCGACGTCGGCATCCTCCGCATACACATAGAGAGCTAGCGGTTTGTCTCGCCGGTTCACGAAGGTGACGGCGGCGTCGATCGACTCGACGGGCAGCACGGGGAGGATGGGCCCGAAGATCTCGTCCTGCATGACGGGCGAGTCGGGCGACACGTCGCGAAGCACGGTCGGCGCCATGTATCGGTCGGACTCGTCGACCTGACCGCCGGCGACGATCTTCCCACTCCCGAGCAGGGCGACGAGGCGCTTGACGTGACGGGTGTTGACGACGCGGCCATAGTCCGGGCTCTTCTGCGGATCGGCGCCGTAGAAGTTGCGGATCGTGTCTGCCAATCGATCGAGGAAGCCCTCGTAGACGTCGCGGTGGCAAAGCACGTAGTCCGGCGCGACGCAGGTCTGGCCGGCGTTCGAGAACTTCCCCCACGCGACGCGCTTGGCGGCGACGTCCAAGTTCGCGGAGCGATCGATGATGGTGGGGCTCTTGCCGCCGAGCTCGAGGGTGACCGGCGTCAGGTGCTTGGCCGCGGCGGCCATGACGATGCGTCCGACGGCCCCGTTACCCGTGTAAAAAATGTGGTCGAACCGCTCGGCGAGCAGCTCGGTCGTCTCTGGAACGGCGCCCTCGACGACGGCGACGCACGCCGGATCGACGTACTCACCGAGATACTGCGCCAAGACCGCGCTCGTCTTCGGGGCGACCTCGCTCGGCTTGATGATGACAGAGTTGCCGGCCGCGATCGCGCCGATGAGCGGCCCGAGGACCAAGCCTAGCGGGTAGTTCCACGGCGCGATGATGAGGACGACGCCGAGCGGGTCTTTGTGGATGTAGCTCTTGGCCGGCTGGACCATGAGCGGCGAGCTGACCTTCTCGGGCGCCATCCACTTCTTGAGCAGTCGCTTCGCCTCCGTGATCTCGTTCAGCGTGTACGAGACCTCGGTCGAGTGCGCCTCCAACCGGGGTTTGCCGAGATCGCTCGCGAGCGCCTCGAGGATCGCCTCTTCGCGATCCTTCAGGAAGCGCCGGATCCCCTCGAGCTGATCGAGACGCCACTCGAGCGAGCGCGTACGGCCGCGGTCGAACTCTGCGCGCAGAGACGCGACGAGGGTCGGGATCGCGCGGGTCTTTTCGCTCTTGGCGCGGCTGGCGACGGGCTCGGTGGTGGTCATCGGTCGAGCGTCCCGCGCCAGCGCCGAGTCGTCAACGCGGCAAGCGTTTCCGGTGGGGGAAAAGGTCCCATCGGCGCCGCGTCCCGCGGGTGGCCTGCAACTTGGTACAGTCGCGCCGTGTTCGTCCGGAACCTCGCCGACCGAAGGTCGGGCAAAAGCCTCGGGTTCGCGCTGATCGCGCTCGCTTCGTCAGCCCTGCCCGCATGCTCCGAGCCCCCTCCGAAGGACGGCGGCGCGCTGCCCACGACGGCGACCGCGACCGCGACCGCGTCGGCGACCGCGCCGCGAAGCACGACGATCTCTCTCGTCGGCACGAACGATCTGCACGGCCGCGTCGGCGCGCTGCCTCTCCTGGCTGGGTATGTCGAGAACCTCCGCGCCGCGCGCGCCGCGGACGGGGGCGTCGTGCTGGTCGACGCGGGTGACATGTTCCAAGGCACGCTCGAGTCGAACCTGGGCGAGGGCGTCGCCGTCGTCGATGCATACGACGCGCTCGGCTACGCGGCCGCGGCGATCGGCAATCACGAGTTCGACTTCGGCCCGGTCGGACCCGCGGCGACGGTCACGAAGCCGGGCGACGATCCACGTGGCGCACTGAAGGCCGCCGCAGCCCACGCGAAGTTTCCCTTTCTCGACGCGAACACGCTCGACGCGAAGACCGTGGCCCACGTCGAGTGGCCGAACATGCCCGCATCGACCGTGGTCGACGTCGCCGGCGTGCGCGTCGGGATCATCGGCGTGACGACGCCGGAGACCGCGACCACGACGATCCACGCGAACGTCGCCGATCTCGTGTTCGCGTCGCCGGAGAAGATCATCGAGGCCGAGAGCGCGCGACTCCGCAAAGACGGCGCGGCGCTCGTGGTCGTAACGGCGCACCTCGGAGGAAAATGCGCGACCTTCACAGGCGACGTCGAGCGCGATCACTGCGAGCCGAACGCCGAGGTGTTCCGCCTGGCAAAGGCGCTCACGCCCGGCACGGTCGACGCGATCGTCGCGGGACACACGCACGCAGGCGTCGCGCACGTCGTCGGCGGCGTGCCGATCATCGAGTCGTTCTCGTATGGCCGCGCGTTCGGGCGCATCGACTTCACGCTCGGCGGCGCGCCGCTCCACGTCGTCGATCGCCACGTCTTCGCGCCGCAAGATCTCTGTCCTGGACAGGAAAAGCCGGACTACGCGACGTGCACGGCGCCGGCGTACGAGGGCCGCGACGTCACGCGCAGCGCGAAGATCTCGAGCGCGTTGGCGCCCGCGATCGAGGCCGCGAAGGACAAGCGCGCCGAGCTCCTCGGCACCGAGCTGACGGCGACGTTCGACCGCTCGTACGATCACGAATCGCCGCTCGGAAACCTGTTCGCGGATCTCTTACGCGAGGCGACTCCGGGCGCAGACGTCGGCTTCATGAACGGCGGCGGCCTCCGCGCAGAGCTGCCCGCGGGTGCGCTCTCGTTCGGCGCCTTGTTCGAGGCGTTCCCCTTCGATAACCGCGTCGCGACGACGAAGATCTCCGGCGCCCGCCTGCGCGAGCTCTTCGCCGCGCATTTCTCTCGAGGCGCCGGGATCCTGAGCGTCAGCGGCGTCCGCGTCGAAGCGCGCTGCGAAAAGGGCAGGGTATCGGTCCGAATCTCGCGCCCGAACGGCAGGGCGGTCTCGGACAAAGACCAGCTGACGATCGCCGGAAGTGACTTCCTCTTCACCGGAGGCGACGACTTCTGGGGCGGCGGCCCGGCCCCCGAGGTCGCCGTCCAGGACGAGCTGATGCGCGACGCGCTCGTCCGCGTGATTGGAAAACACCGGAAGATCGCGCCTTCAGATGCGTTCGACCCCAAGCGTCCTCGGCTCGACCTCCCCGGCCCGCGCCCGCTCCGCTGCCCCTGACCGACACCCCCACGCAGCTGCACGCAAAACCGGCTCGTTTTGCGATCCAACTGGTACGATGCCGAGCATGAAGCGCTTCGCTTGGCTCGCGGTTCCGCTCCTCACGATCCTCGCTGCGTGCGCGGAAGGTGACACCGTCGACGGCGGCGAGGGCGGCGCAGGCGGGTTCGGCGCAGGCGGCAACCCGAGCTCGACGACGGCGCAAACGACGGCCGCGACCACGGCCGCGACCACGGCCGCGACCACTGGGAGCGGCGGCGGCGGCGACGGCGGCGCGGGCGGAGACATGACGACGACCTCGACCTCGACCGGTCAGGTCTGCGACTTCTCGACCAGCGACGTCTGTGCGACCGCGGATCCGTTGATGGCGCTGGCCGCCGACAAAGATCAGACGCCCGTCACGGCCATGGGCATCGGCGACGCGTGGTTCGTCATTCACATGGAGGAGCAGGACTCGAACATCTTCGGCGAAGACCTGAGCTACCGCGTCAGTCTGACCTCACCGGCCGGCGTCGACTACGCGCTGCAGGTTCAAGAGAGCGCGCAAAATGCAGCCACGCCGAGCTGCACCGCGACGCCGAAGAACGGCACGGGGTCGCCGTCGACCGTGAGCGCAAGCTGGGGCGACGATCAGGGCTTCGGTGGCGAAGACGACAGCGTCTGGCTCGTCATCCACATCACCCACGTCTCGGGCGAGCTCTGCGGCCCGAGCGACAAGTGGCAGCTCAAGGTCGAAGGCCACATCTGAGGCCGCCGCTGGCGCTCGAAGAGGCGGACCTCGGTCGAGCGCCACACGCCGAGCGCCTCAGATCTCCGTCTTCTCGGCCGTGTGCTGCGCCACGAAGTCACTCGAGAGCTTGCGCCACTCTGCCGTGAGCGTCGTCACGTAGTCGAGCGACTCCTTCGCGAGACGTGCGCTCTCTTCGATGGCGTCGCGCGCGCGGCCCGTCGCCTGCGCCTCGACCTCGCGCTGCTGCTCTGCGAGGCGCTCGAGACGACCCGCGCCGTCCTTGCCGAGCTGCATCCAGACGCTCCAGAGTTTTTGCGACTGCACAAACGGATTCAAGAGCATGACACCCTCCTGATGGGCTTGATTGCGCGGCCACATTAAGTCGGGGCGTCACCCCGTCAAGGGGTTAATGTTGCATCGCAACACCCACGACACACGGGCCGCGAGCGACGTCAGCGTCGCTTCTTGTTGTTGCGAAGCTCGCGCTTCAGCTCTTCGAGCTCGGCGCGGATCGACGCGACGTCGTCGTGTGTGGTGTCGGTCAGCGCAGGCGGTTCGGCTGGCGGAGTCGCCGGCGGATAGGGGTACCCGGGCGGCGCGTATTGCGGCGGCGGCTCGCCCCAAAATGGGAGGTTGCCGAGCGCGCGAGCCAGCGCGTTCGTCGCGCTGAACGGCAACGTGGCGAACGGGACGTACGGCGAGACGGCGTTGGCGCCCTGCCTCGCGGCCAGGTAGAGATCGAGCGCGCCGCTCACGTATCGGCTGAAAAACTCGCCGAGCGCGTCGTCCTGCATGCGAATGAGCTTCGCGAGGAGCGGCACGGGCAAGAAGCGCGCGGCCTTCGTCTCGAGCACCAGCTGGACGAGCGTCGCCTGCGTGAGATCGTCGCCGCTCTTGGCGTCGATGATGCGCACGTCGATGCCCTCTTTGATGCGATCGGCGAGCTCGCTCTGCGTGATGTAGCGGCTGTCGTCCGTGTCGTAGAGGCGGCGGTTGCCGTACTTTTTGATCGTGGTCGTCGCCATCGGGAGAGGGCTGTCCAAGCCCCCGAGAGGGGTACCGCCGGCGTTCTGGCGCCGCAACATATCTTCGCTGCTTCGCAACAATTCAGTGCATCAGCACTCTTGACTCGCCCTTGTATCTGGGGTTGATTCGCCCCCGCTCGCGGTTGTTGCACCGCAACAGGAGGTCTCAGATGTCGCGGTGGTGGATGACTCGGGCTCGAATCGGCATGGCGGCGCTCGGCCTAGGAGCGCTGATCGGCGCGCAAGCCTGCGCGGCGGGTGGCGGCATCGGTGACGCGTGTCAGACCGGCGCGGACTGCGCGAGCGGAGCATGCGAAGACGGCGCGTGCATCGACCTCGGCACCGGAGGCGGCGGGACCGGGGGCGATGCGACCGACACGTCTAGCGACGCGACCGACGGCAGCGGCGGCAGCACCTCGACGAACGGCACCGGCGGCGGCTCCGGGACGTGCGCCCCGAACCACGACGGGACGATCGAGCGCGGCGAGGTCTACTTCGTCGTCGGCGCGAACGCGAAGTTCAAGGCCGCGACGAACACGACGTTCGACACGTCGGGCGTCATGGAGAGTGGCAAGCAGACGTGGCATCTCGAGCAGGCGTTCTCTGGTGACCACCTGACGATCGTCGAGGCGATCGACCCGACCGGCGCGTGGTACGCGGCCGACTTCGCCGGCGCGACGTACGCGGCCAGCTTGTCGGAGTCGAGCACGCTCCTCGGCGTCTTCGAGGCGACGGACGACGCGCTTCTTCTGCGCGGCGTCGTGTCGCCGGACGGCGGCCTCACCAAGACCGAGCTCACGTACGATCCGCCCGTCCGCGTCCTGAAGTTCCCGCTGACGGAGAACGCGACGTGGACCGATACGGCGACGATCACCGGCTACACGAGCGGCGTCTACGGCATCTACTACGAGAACTACTCGTCGAAGGTCGACGCGCACGGCGACGTCGTGACGCCGTTTTCGACGTTCGACTCGCTGCGCGTGCACGTCACGCTCACGCGGACCGTGGGCGCGCTCGTGACGGTGACCCAGACGATGGCCTTCGTGTCCGAGTGCTTCGGCTCGATCGCGACCTTGACCTCGGGCACGAACGAAACAGGAGCCGAGTTCTCGAATGTGGCCGAAGTACGTCGTCTCAGCCCTTGATTGGAAGCTCATGACCGAGCTCACCCGCCGCATGTTCCTCGGGGGCGCCGCCGCGTTCGGCCTGACGGGGTGTCTCTCGTACCACTCGGGCCCGATGCCCGGCGAGCCGAAGGGCGCGACGTTCGAGCACGTCGGGGGCGTGCGCGTGCACTACTCCGACGAGGGCGAGGGCCCGATCGTCGTCCTCATCCATGGCTTCGCGTCGTCGATGGGCGCGTGGACCGATCTCAAGAAGACGCTCGCGGTGAACCACCGCGTGATCGCGCTCGACCTGAAGGGCTTCGGCTGGACCGATCGCCCGGAGGGCGACTACTCACCGAAGGCGCAGGCCGCGCTCGTGTGGGGTTTGCTCGGCAAGCGGGGGATCAAAGACCCGGTCATGCTCGTCGCGCACTCGTGGGGCTCGTCGATCGCCCTCGAGATGGCGCTGTCGAAGCCGGATCGCGTGAAGAAGATCGCCCTCTACGACGCGTGGGTCTACGAAGAGCAGCTTCCGTCGACGTTCTACTTCGCGCGCGCCGACGGCATGGGAGAGGCGATCATCGGGGCGTTCTACGACGAGCGTCCGGACGACAAGATCGCGATCGCGTTCTACGACAAACGCTTCGTCACCGAAGAGCTGATCGAGACGGTCGAAGACCAGCTGTCTCGCCCGGGGACGAAGGCCGCGGCGCTCGCCGCGATCCGCGGCCAGCGCTACAAAGATCGCCAGGCGCTCTACAAGAAGATCCAGGCGCCGACGCTGCTCCTTTGGGGACGCGAAGACCGCGTCACGTTGCTCGAGTTCGGCGAGCGGCTCTCGAAGGATCTCCCGAAGGCGAAGCTCGTCGTCTACCCGCAGTGCGGTCACTTCCCGATGATCGAGGCGCGCACGCCGTCGTCGCGTGACTTGGTCGCGTTCTTGGACGAGCCCATCATCGACGCGCCGGCGACGAACGCGGCCGAACCGGCGAAGCTCCCCAAGAAGCACGAGCCGCCGAGCGAGCCCGACGCCTCCGACGACGAGCCGCCGCACAAGGACGGCGAGAACCCCGACCTCGAGCAGACGCCGAAGGACGACAGGCCCGTCCCGTGACGCATCGGCGTGCTCTCGCTCTCATGGTCGCGCTCGCGGCGGCGACCTCCGTCGACGTCGCGCACGCGACGGGCCTCACCGATCACGGCGAGGACCTCGAAGCTCCGCCGTCGACGGTCGAGATCCACGGGTACTTCCGAGTTCGCGGCTCGCTCCTCTACAACCTGGATCTCGATCGCGGTCCTTCGCCGTCTGGTCAGCTGCTCTATCCCGTCGATCCGACCGACACGACGACGCAGCTCCTCGAGTCGGCGGACATGCGCTGGCGCGCAGACCTCGGCCTCTTCGCGCCATGGGGCGGCATGGCGCTGAAGGCGCGCATCGACGGCCTCGACAACGTACAGCTCGGCAGCTTGCCCGACGGCATCCCGTCGGCGTCCGCGACGCAGAAGGACTCGCAGCCTGCGATCAAGATCCGCCGCGTCTACGCCGAGATCTCGACGCCGTTCGGCTACCTCGCGTTCGGACGCATGGGGAACAACTGGGGCCTCGGCATGCTGGCGAACGGCGGCGACTGCACCGACTGCGACGGCGGCGATTCCGCCGATCGCGTCGCGTTCGTGACGCCGCTCGCCGGACACCTCTGGGCCGTCGCGTACGATCTGACCGGCACCGGACCCTTCGCCGACAACCGCGCGACGAACAAGGTCGTGGACGTCGTTCCGAGCGCCATCGTTCACACGTTCACGTTCGCCGTGACGAAGTGGGCAGGTCCCGACGCGCGCACGCGTCGCAAGAACGCCGGCAAGGTCACGGGCGAGTGGGGCACGTTCCTCTCGTATCGCTTTCAATCCGGCGACGTCCCGGCGACGTATCTTCCGACGGCGCAGCCCGTCCCGATCGACGAAGGGCAGCTCATGGCGCGCGGCTACTCCGCGCTCGCGAGCGATCTCTGGCTGCGCTTCGAGGGCAAGGTCTTCCGCATCGAGGCCGAGGCCGCGTACCTGCACGCCGGCGTCGATCAGGCGAGCCTCATCCCCGGCGTCCTCTATCGCGAGCCGGTGATTTCGAATCAGTTCGGCGCCGCGCTCGAGACCGAGTTCGGCGACGACAAGAACGAGTTTCGCGCGGGTCTCGACGTCGGCTTCGCGAGCGGCGACGAAGCTCCCGGCTTCGGTGCGTTCGTTCGCGCGGGCGACGGCCCGGCGCAGCCCGGAGACATCGACGGTCCACAGGCGAACCCTCCGTTCGACAACGAGGTGAACAACTTCCGCTTTCACCCGGACTACCACGTCGACCGGATCCTCTTCCGCGAGATCATCGGCACCGTAACCGACGCGATCTATCTGCGACCGCGCGTCCGCTACGATCTGATCACGGGCATTCGCGGCACGCTGACGGTCGCGCTCGCGGGTGTCGTGTCGTTCGCGGCCGTCGCGTCCTCGACGCCCTCGGGCGCCGCGCCGCTCGGCGTCGAGCTCGATCCGACGCTGTCCTATCAGAGCGACTTCGGCTTCGAGGCCGCGCTCGAACAAGGCACGCTCTTCCCGCTCGCCGGGCTCGACAACACGACGCTAAACCTCCCCGCGCAGCCCGCCCAGCTCTGGCGGCTCCGCCTCACCTACGCGTATTGACCATGCGAAGAAGCCTCATTCCCATTCTCTTCGTCGGTGTCGTCGCGTGCGGCGAGAACAAGACGATTCCCCCCGAGCGCGATCCGGCGACGGATCCGGATCCCACGCCGCTCACCTGCATCCCGAACAAGGACGAGCGCATCGACGCGAGCGAGCTTCTCCCGACGTACGGCGTGCCTGCGCATTACGTCGTGAACCCGCCCACGGTCTCGCGGAAGGTCGACGTCGTCGGCGCTCCGGACGAGGACGGCGGCACGCTCTGGGATTTCGCCGTCGATTTCGCCGACGACCAGGCCCTCGCGGTGGAGGCGTCCACGCTCGAGGGGAAGTGGTACGCGCAGAGCTTCGACGATGGCGCGTTCGTGACGCCGTTCAATCGCGAGGGCTCCCTCGACTCGATCGGCCTCGTGCGCGACGACGGCTTCCTGTTGCTCGGCCTCGCGTCGCACGACGAGAACCCGCCCGAGGGCAAGACGCTCCTCGTCTACGACCCGCCGATCGTCGTCTTGCAGCTCCCCGTAGAGGTCGGCCAGAGCTTCGTCTCGGTCGGGCAGATCACGAACGGGATGATCGACGGCCTGCCGTACGCGGGCAAAGACACCTACGAGGTCACGGTCGACGCGATGGGCGCGATCGATCTGCCGCAGTTGACGTTCGAGCAAGTGCACCGCGTCCGAACGAAGGTCACCGTCGAGCCGACCGTCGGCGCCACCGTGGTGCGACGCCAGGTGTCGTTCTACGCCGAGTGCTTCGGCGAGGTCGCGCGCGTCACGAGCGCCGACGGCGAACAAGATCCGGATTTCACGAACGCCGCCGAGCTTCGCAGGCTCGGCCAATGATCACGCAGGGCGAGGACTCGAGACGAGGGGCCACACCGATGTCGAAGCAAGAGCAGCGCTGGGATTTCATGAAGCAGGCCTTCTTCACGTGGGAGAGCGGAACTGCGAAGTACCTCGAAGCGGTGATGAAGAGCCCTCTCGTGCTCGAGCCCGCGGGCGCCTGCCTCAGCGCGATGATGAAGACGAAGGCGATGAGCGACCGCGTAAAGGCGATCGCCTGGGGGAACGCCGGCGTCGCGACGAAGCGTGATCAGGAGCGCACGCTCCACGCGATCCACCAGCTCGAGAGCCGCCTCATCGATCTCGAAGAACGCATCGTGGACCTCTCTCGAGAGAACGCTCGGCTACGGGCCGGAAGGGGCGAGTGAGCGCCGTGCTGGATCTTGCCCAATTCGAAGAGATCAAGCCGGCGCCTCGCGCGATCTTCGATCGCCTCGCCGAGCGCAGCTCGCGCGTCCGCTTCATGGTCCCCGAGTGCGACGATTGGGTCGCCGTGACGTGGGGCGCGTACGCGAAGCGCATCCGCGCCGTGTCGCGCTACCTGGCCGGGCTCGGCGTCGAGAGCGGGGAACGCGCGGCGATCTACGCGCAGAACCGCGTCGACTGGATGGTCTCGGCCATGGCGATCCAATCGATTGGCGGCGTCCTCGTCCCCGTCTACCCTGCGAGCACGGCGTCGCAGGCCGGGTACGTCGTACGTCACGCCGACGCGACCGTCCTCTTCGTCGAGGCCGGCGAGCTCTTCTCCCGAGTCGTCGAGACCTGGGCCGAGCTCGCAACGGTGAAGCGCGTCGTCGTCTTCGGTGGACGCCCCGACGTCGCCGGGACGCTCCGCGCGCTCACGGCGCGTGGCAAGACCGTGCCGGATCTCGAAGAGGTCGAGCGCCGCGTCATCACGTTCGACGCCGTCCTCGCGAGCGGCTCCGCGACGGACAAAGAGGATCCGTCCGCGTTCGACACCGCGCTGGCGGAGGTGCGCACCGACCGCGTGGGGCTGATGCTCTACACGAGTGGAACGACCGGCAACCCGAAGGGCGTGCCCCTCACCTACGAGAACGTCGGCCACAACGGACGCAACTGGATGCACTGCTTCGCGCCGCTCCTCGAAGAGGGCTACGTCGATCTCTTGTGGCTCCCGATGAGCCACGTGTTCGGCTTTGGCGAAGCCTGCATCGGAGATGCGCTCGGTTGGACGAGCTACCTCGCCGATCCGGCGACGGCGATGAAACGCCTCCCCGAGGTGCGGCCCGACGTGTTCTTCAGCGTTCCGGCGTACTGGGAGAAGCTCGCGCAGGCAGCGCTCGCCGTCCCGGAGGTCGAGAAGCAGCGCGCGCGTCTGCGTGAAGCCACGGGTGGACGACTCAAGTTCTGTCTCTCCGGCGGCGCGGGACTGAAGCGCGAGGTGAAGGAGCTCTTCCATCGCAACGGTCAGCTCATCCTCGAGGGCTACGGTCTGTCCGAGGCGAGCCCGACGCTGACGCTCAACCGACCGAACGATTTTCGCTTCGACTCCGTCGGCAAACCCCTTCCGTCTCTCGAGCTGAAGCTCGCCGAGGACGGCGAGATCCTCGCCAAGGGCCCGAGCGTGTTCTCCGGCTATCACAAGGATCCCGACGCGACGCGCGAGATCTTCGACGAGAACGGCTTCTTGAAGACCGGTGACGTCGGCCGCTTCACCGAAGACGGTTTCCTTCAGATCATCGATCGCAAAAAGGAGATCCTCGTCACCGCCGGTGGAAAGAACGTTCCCCCGGCGAACATCGAGCAGCGCTTCGCGGACGACGCGCTCTTCACCCATGTCGTCGTGTACGGCGACGGGAAGAAGTACCTCGTCGCAGGTGCGTGGCTCGATCCCGGCTGCGTCGCCGAGCGCACGGGCTCGGCGAACGGCGCCGAAGGCAGCGACGCGGCCGCAGAGAAGCTCGTCGCCGCCGCGATCGAGCGCGTGAACGGAGAGCTTGCGAAGTTCGAGCAAATCAAGCGCTTCAAGATCATGAAGACTCCGCTCACTGTCGCTTCGGGTTTCCTGACCTCGACGCTGAAGGTCCGACGCAAGAAGGTCTACGAGGCATTCGGCGCGGAGCTCGAGGCGCTCTACGAGGGCGAAGCGCGATGATCGATCGCTTCGCGGCGCTCGTTCGGCGAATGGGAAAGCCGAAGCCGGTCGTCGGGCGGACGCCCGCGGTCGAGGTGCACCGCGAGAACAAGTGGCGGCTGCTCCGCTACGTCGCGCGTCCCGATGGCGTCGCCTTCAAGACCCCGATCCTCCTCGTCCCGTCGCTCATCAACCGGCACTACGTCCTCGATCTCGTGCCAGGAAAGAGCTTCGTCGAGTGGCTCGTTCGACGAGGGCACGACGTCTTCATCATCGATTGGGGCACGCCGGCGGCAGAAGACCGCTTCGTCACGTTCGACGACATCGCGGACCGCGCGATCGGGCGCGCGCTCCGCGTCGCGTGCCGCGAGGCCGGCAGCGAGAAGGCGCACATGCTCGGCTATTGCCTGGGCGGGACGCTCGCGGTGATACATGCCGCCGTCCGCCCGGAGCGCGTCGCGAGCCTGACGTTGCTCGCAGCTCCGGTGCGCTTCCACGACGAAGGACAGCTCTCGATCTGGACGCGCACGGAGAGCTTCGACGTCGGCGCCGTCGTCGACGCGCTCGGAAACGTGCCGTGGCAGCTGATGCAGTCGGCGTTCCACATGCTGCGTCCGACCATGAACCTCCAGAAGGCCGCGACCATGCTCGACAAGGTGTGGGACGACGAGTTCTTCGACGGCTTCCTCGCGCTCGAGACCTGGGGCAACGACAACGTCTCGTTCCCGGGCGAGTGCTACCGGCGGTACATCGAAGAGCTCTACCGCCGCGATCTGCTGCTCGACGGTCGCTTCACGCTCTCGGGTCGGCCCGTACGCCTCGAGAACATCGAGTGCCCATCGCTCGTGGTCACGTTCGCCCACGATGGCATCGTGCCCGCCGAGAGCGCGCGCGTCGCGATGGATCACCTCGGCGGCGCGGACAAAACGCTGATGGCGCTCACCGGAGGCCACGTCGGCGCGGTGGTCTCGAAGAAGGCCGCCCGCGGTCTCTGGCCCGGAATCGCAGGCTTCTGGGAAGCGCACGACGGGGTATCATCGCCGGCACC
>Ga0164241_10001448_pt1 | contig 29242 bp, 25 predicted proteins | sample OricomyardsoilBY_FD_108780 | JGI IMG/M metagenome (GOLD analysis project Ga0164241, IMG submission 108780) | Backyard soil microbial communities from Emeryville, California, USA - Original compost - Back yard soil (BY) | ecosystem: Environmental > Terrestrial > Soil > Unclassified | place: USA... | reverse complement strand
GACAGACGACCTCCGCGACAGCCCGATCATCGACGTCATCGAGCGCCTGCTGGGCAAGGGTTTCAACCTCCGGATCTTTGATCCCCACGTTCACGTCTCGCAGCTAACGGGGGCCAACCGCGATTTCATCCTGAAACGCATTCCGTTCATCTCGCGCTTCATCACGAACGATCTCGCCGCGACCGTGAAGGAATCTGAAGTCATCGTCATCGTAAACAAAGGCCCCGAGATTGAGGCGGCACTCCACTCTCTTTCCGGCAAGCCGGTCTACGATCTGACCGGCCTGCGCGCAGCCGCCAAGAGCGGCGCGACGTATACGGGTATTTCTTGGTAGCGATTTCCGGCTCCCGCGCGATATCGTCGGACCAAGCGTCGGAATTGTCCTGAATTTTGCGGACTCCCGCCATGAGCAAATTGATCATCGAAGCCGGCCGTACCGAACGGCAGTACTGGCGGGATCTATGGCGCTACCGTGAGCTGTTTTACTTCCTAGCGTGGCGTGATCTGCTCGTCCGTTACAAGCAGACGGTAGTCGGTGTCGCCTGGTCGCTCATTCGGCCCCTCCTCACGATGATGGTGCTAACGCTGGTTTTTGGCAAATTGGGGAAGATGCCTTCAGGTGGCGTGCCCTACCCGTTGCTGGTTTTTTGCGGCATGCTGCCGTGGCAGTTCTTTTCCACTGCCCTTTCCGAAAGCGGCACAAGTCTTGTCACGAATTCCAACCTGATTTCCAAAATCTATTTTCCCCGCCTGGTCGTGCCGGTCAGCAGCGTCATCACCAGCTTCGTCGACTTTCTGATCTCTGCCGTGTTTATGGTTGGCATGATGGTTTGGTACCATTTCGTGCCACCAGCCTCCGCGTTGCTACTGCCCCTTTTTGTCTTATTGGCGTTTGCCGCTTCGTTAGGCGTCGGCCTTTGGATCGCGGCACTCATGGTGAAGTACCGCGACTTTCGCTTTATCGTGCCCTTCATCGTGCAGTTCGGCCTCTACCTTTCTCCGGTGGGATTCACGAGCAGCGTAGTGCCCGAACAATTCCGCCTCCTATACTCGCTCAACCCCATGGTCGGGGTAATTGACGGCTTCCGTTGGTGCATCCTGGGCGGGGAACACCTTCTCTATCTGCCCGGCTTGGCCATCTCCGTGGCTGGCGTAATTGTGCTGGTGACGACGGGCATCGCCTATTTCCGGAAAACCGAACGGACGTTTGCCGACGTTATCTGATCCATGAGCGACGTCGCCATCTCAGTCGAAAGTCTCAGCAAGCGATATATCATTGGGCATCGGCACTCGAAGCAGGACGGCATCCGCCATGTAATCGAGAACACCATTCGCGCCCCGTTGCAATGGCTGCGCAAACGGACCGACCAGAAAAACAGCGAGCGAGAGGAATTCTGGGCGGTGAAGGATCTCTCCTTCGAAATCAATCGGGGCGAGGTCGTGGGAATCATTGGCCGAAATGGCGCGGGCAAGAGCACCCTGCTGAAGCTGCTGAGTCGCATAACCGAGCCTACCAGCGGACGTATCCAGATCGACGGGCGGGTGGCGAGCCTGCTGGAGGTTGGAACAGGCTTTCATCCCGAGCTCACGGGGCGCGAAAACATTTTCTTGAACGGTGCGATTCTAGGGATGAGCCGTGTGGAAATCCGGCGAAAATTCGATGAGATTGTCGCGTTCTCTGAAGTGGAACGCTTTCTCGATACACCGGTGAAGCGGTATTCCAGCGGCATGTATGTCCGCCTGGCATTTGCGGTTGCCGCCCATCTCGAGCCTGAAATCCTTATTGTCGATGAGGTGCTCGCAGTCGGCGATGCGCAGTTCCAGAAGAAGTGCTTGGGGAAGATCCAGGACGTTTCGGCAAATCAAGGCCGCACCGTCCTGTTCGTCTCGCATCAGATCGATTCCGTAACCCGGCTGTGCAAAAAGACGCTCTGGTTGAATCAGGGAAAGCTTCATCAGTTCGGTCCGGCCGATGCCGTTTGTCACAGTTACCTGTCCTTGGATTCGATTGCCGGAGCGAAGCGTCACTGGCCGGATCAGCGCAAGGCACCCGGCAACGAATGGGTTCGGCTCGAAAGCGTCGAAGCCTCTTCCGAACAGAGCACCACGGACGGCTTTCCCATCAATAAACGCGTTTTTATCAAAGCAACATATACCGTCCTACAACGTGGGAAGGTCTTTGTCCCCAATATGCACTTCTTCGCGGAGGATGGGACGTTGATTTTCATTTCTCACGATTGGTTCTCTGGTTGGAAAAATACCCCCCGGCCAGCCGGCCGTTACGAAACGTGTTTCACCATACCCGCAAATTTTTTGAGTGAGGGACGCGTGAGCGTCAAACTTGCGATCTCCACCTACCGGCCTTTCCAGGTTCATTTCGAGGAGCCTGATGTCGTCGCATTTACGGTTGTGGAGGCTGAAGATGGCGAAACCTCTCGCGGCGATTATGCTGGGCATCTACCTGGCATCGTACGACCGATCATACCGATTGCGACGCGTGTGCTATAGAATTCGGTTATCTCCTCCTATACTGACATTTGCAGAAATCATCTGTCCCTTGCGATTCTTTGGCACTCGTGAATGCAACATCGGTTTCATTTTCGATGACTTGATTTACGCGATTAAATTCGATTCAGCGGCAGGGGACACAATTCGGTTGGCCAACAACGAGGCCATGAAGGCACAGATTCAACAGATACAACAATCCTCAAAGCCATAGATTTTATGCATCAAAGCAGCACCTTTCTCGGCTCAATAAGTCAGCGTTTCGTGTCCAACAAATTGATTTGCGCCAAGCCCAACTCCTTCGCGACCCGTCTCCAGCGAAAGTTGCACATCCGGGTCGCCGAATACCTCTTCAAGAAACAAAGAAAAATACCCGAGCAACCCATCGAAAGCATTTTTCCGATAGGTCGCGAGTGCCACGTAACACTACCTGCCGCATTCGGCAGTTCCAAGAAAGTGGGCAATCCTTCTCTCTTCGAACAAGCTATTCTTGGAGCAGTTGCTCGATACCTGTCGCCGAAAACGGTATTCGAATTCGGCACTTATGACGGTGCCACCACGCTTCTGCTGGCGCTCAACACGCCAGCTGCGACGGTCATCCAAACCATCGATCTTCCGGCAAACGACCCCATACGAGCACTCGATAGTGAAGATACCTTTTATACCGACGGAGTGCAGGTCGGCGAGGCGTTTCTCGATCGACCGGAACGGAGTCGCGTCATCCAGATTCTTGAAAACACGATGCTCTTTGATTGTGCGGGACTCAGCAAAAAAATCCGATTCCTCTTTGTCGACGCCGGTCACTCCTACGAGTGCGTGAAGAACGATTCAGAGAAAGCCCTCGAAATGCTCGGCGAATCGGGAGTCATCTTCTGGCATGACTACTCGTCTGGCCATCCAGGAGTCTACGTTTATCTCAACGAGCTCGTCGGGAAAATTCGCTTGGTGAATATCGCAGGAACGGCCTTGGTGTGTTACATCAAGGGTCCGATTTCAAGGGGGCACTAAGTTTCAGGGGCGGACGTTTAAAAGCCATCGCTCAATGCGTACTCAAGGCAATCTATTTTCCGGCCTTACCCCACTGGTCAGCGTTATTGTCCCAAACTACAACCATGCGCGATTTTTGCCGCAACGGTTGGATACCATTTTCGCACAGACCTTCCGCAATTTCGAAGTGATCGTCCTCGACGACCTCTCAACGGATGAAAGTCGCAATGTCATCAAACAATACGCCGCGAGCCACCCGATGCGCCTATTGTTCAACGAGGAGAATAGCGGCAGTCCGTTTATCCAATGGCAGCGCGGTGCGAACCTCGCGACGGGGAAATACCTCTGGATTGCAGAATCCGACGATTACGCTGATCCGAGACTCTTGGAGCGCCTAGTCGCCGTGATGGAAGAGTCGCCGCATGTCGGCCTCGCTTACTGTGAGTCGAGAACGGTCACTGCTGAAGGACAGGTGGGCGAAACTTTCGAGTACTGGAATCGCGTCCTTCATCCTACGCGGTGGCGCTCAGATTATCAGAATGGCGGCAGGGATGAGATAACAAATTATACCTTCATCCAGAATACCGTGCCTAACGCCTCTGCCGTCCTCGTCCGTCGCGAAATCTTTCAATTAGCGATCAATGGTGCGGCCTCGCATCGCCTTTGTGGCGATTGGTTGACGTGGATCAACACGATGCTCAGAGCGGATGTCGCATTTATAAGCGAACCCTTAAACTATTTCCGCGTTCACAACCATTCGGTACGTGCGACGACTCGTGCACATCTGTACTGTGTCGAAGAGTTCGCGATCAAAGCACATCTTTGTGGCCTCCTAAAGATACCTATGAGAATGCGATCGAAGGCCTTTGGCATGGTCTATCAGAAGTGGCGCTTGAGCGTGCGCGACTTTCAAACCTCTATTGACTACGCGTGGATCAGAAAAATCTACGCCTATTGTTGGACCGTTTATGCACCCGGGACAATCCGCATGACCGCTTGTTTGGTACGAGCCAATGCTGGACGAATTTTCCATCGGCCGCCCATACATTGAAAGTCTGTCTCCACGGCGGCTCTGAAAAGACGTCATATATGCGACCAGTATGAGCTCCAAGAAAGCCACAATCGCATTCATAAGTACCATGAGAATGTGTCCTTGGGGCGGAAGCGAAGAGCTCTGGTGTAAATCCGCGCAGCGCTTATTAAGTTCGGGCCATAGGGTTTGCGCATCCGTGCAATATTGGCCCGGTCAGCGCCCCCAACTAGAATTACTCCGTGCCAATGGAGCTAAGGTCGTAGAAAGAAAGCCAAATCGGCTGAAGAGCGTGGCACTCAGACTCGCACATGACGACCTCGAAGCATTTCAAATTAGAAGCTTCCTCAAGTCAGCCCAGCCAGATTTGGTGGTATTTTCCTTCGGCGGATTCGCGGAACAATTAGGGTGGTGCAAATCCTGTTCGGCGCTCGGTCTTCCTTTCGTGATCGTTTCGCAAGCTGCGATGGAAAGCCTTTGGCCTAGCGACGAGCAGGTCGAGCTTATGGCTGAGATTTATCATCGAGCGCTGAAAATATTCTTTGTCTCACAAGGAAACAGAAAACTCGTCGAGACGATGCTTGCTCAAGCGCTCGCGAATGCCGAGGTGATTAGCAATCCCTTCGACGCGGAGTACCATACCGTTTGTCCCTACCCGGCGGTCGGAGCTACTTTCAACCTTGCTTGCGTTGCGCGGCTCGATCCCTTTGCCAAGGGTCAGGATGTTCTTTTGAAAGTACTGGCCTTGGATAAGTGGCAGGCTCGCAACGTGAACGTGTCCTTCTTCGGCCGAGGTCAAAATCCAAAGAGTCTACTAATGCTGGCTGAACGCTTGGGTATCCAAAACGCCGAGTTTTGCGGGTATGTAAACGGGACATCAAGCATCTGGAAAAATCATCACCTCCTTATCCTTCCATCACGATACGAAGGACTGCCAATCAGCCTAGTCGAAGCAATGCTGTCCGGACGCGCTGCGGTAGTTACAGATGTGGGCGGAAATACTGAAGTGATCGACGACAACCAAACTGGCTTCGTCGCCAAGGCTCCCACGGTTGAGCTCTTCGATGAAGCAATGGAGAGAGCTTGGGCCCGACGCATGGACTGGGCGCAGATGGGATCGGAAGCAGCTCGCAGAATCCGAGCGCTTGTACCGGAGGATCCAATCGATGCATTTACCAAACATCTTCTTGGCCTGCTGCGAACTCACAAGAACGGCTAAAGGATTATTTGTAGGAAGCGTGTTTCATCTGCAACGCCTAGCTCTCTATTAAAGCAGGTCCTACCAGTTCAACGGTGCTCAAGGCCTCAGCCCGGCGTTCTGACGCTTCCACAACTCCAGACGATTCAGCGACCAATACGCATTAGCGCGCTGTACTGCGAATTTTTTCATAAACATCTCGGTGATCATCTGCACCCGCAACCATGCAGAAAGTCTCCAATTCACCTTGGAGTCGATTGGGACCACAAGCATACCAAAAGACTGGAACCTCGAGATACTCGTAGTCGACAATGCCTCCATGGACCACACTCAGCCCATCGTCCAGGCCATCGCGATGTCCAAGCGAGCGAGGGTGAAGTATCATTTGGAGACGCGATCTGAACTATGCCATACATGCCACGCCGGGCTGCGAAACCTCCGGCGATATAATTCCCTTCATGGACGACGACGTATGCTTTCCGGTGAACTGGATTTCTGAAATGTGCTCGCCGATCAAAAACGCCGAAGCCGAGGTTGTGGTAGGCCGCTGCCGTCTCGCGCCGTCTCTTCAGCGACCTTGGATGACTCGCTATTATTGAGGCGGATTCCTTGCCTCCCCTAAATATCTCTCAGACTCGAATCCGTCCGAGTTTGTCGGGGGCAACGTGGCAATCAGCCGCAGTATCTTTTAATTGGGTGTGCAATTTGACTGCGAGCTTGGTGGTGATCTCGCCACCTGTGAGGACGTTCTGCTGGCCAGGCAGCTCAAGCTTGCTGGCTTTCGCTTTGCTTCGCGCGCTAGGACTTGGGTTGCGCACCATCCTGCCGAGTCACGCCTGAAATATTCCAGCTGGGTGCGAGCCGCTAAGTAGATCGGCCAATCCCAAAGCTACTTCGACTACCAGTGGGAGCATCTCGCTGCATGCTTCCTCCGCCTGAAATTGGGATGCTTAACCGCCAATTTCCGCTTCGGCGTGCGCTCGATCCAACGGTTCCATCGGACCATGAATGGATTTACGCTTGGGAACTCAACATCGCATCAGCATCGAGCGACTCCGCTTTCTGCCTCGAGAAACGACCCCGGAAAATATCCTTTGCGCGGTCTCCACAAAAAACCACGCTTCGAAGCCCTCCCGTATGAAGAAGCCTCGTTTCAATGCCTTCCATCTCCTGCAGTTCCATTCTTCGCCGGAAAACGACACGTGGTGGGGCAACGCGTTTACAGAATGGACCGATGTGACCAAAACCAAACCGTTCTACCGTGCTCACTACCAGCGTCACCTGCCGCTCGGCTTTAAAGTCCGACAAAAGGCAGGCCGGCGTATATCTGCCAGAACAAGTTACGGAACGATCGATCCCCTCATTTTTAACTTCTGACTGAATGAGAATCGCACTCTTCACAATTGTCACCCCGCCGGACCTCCCCATCGCTAAATATTGCGTCCGGGCTTTCGTCGCTGCGGCCGAGAAGTTGGATCATGAAGTATCGATCGTGGTTTTCTTCAATGGTGTCCTTCCGCGGCAGCAGGAAAGCATCCGCAGCATCAAATATTCCGGCCACCTGGAGTTTCGCGATAATTACGACGCGATCTCCGCCCAGGCCGACAGTATCCGCAGCCAGATCGGGAAGGAGTACACCGCGCCAAGCGGCATCAAGGCAACAAGGGAAGGCCTCTACGAAAATGGCAGCGTGATCTGGTCCCGCGAACTTCCCCGGGTATCAGCCGACTTCATCGCGATCGCGGATGCGGATTTCGAAATGTTCGATTCTCGCTTCGTCGATGACATGCTGGAAGCGTTTGCTGGCGACGACCGGCTGGGATTCTACTCAACCGACTATACGCCCACCCGCCGAACTTTCGACACGTATTCCCAAACGAGGTGCACGATCTACGAGCGCAACCACACTTGGTTCTGCATATATCGGCGAGAGGCCTTGGAAAAGAATTCCGATTTCGAGTTTGTTGAGCAACCCGGCGAAGACGGTCCAATCAAATTCGACCACTCCGCGATGCTCCAAAAGCGACTAAAGGAGGATCATCACTACAAAGGGGCCCATTTGCCGGCCACAATGGATTGGATGTATCTCCACTATGGTGCCTTCGCCAAGAACCGGTCCCTGACCGGTTGGAAGCTGGGGTTGTACCGACGCGTTCGTATTCTGCACTACAATGGCTATCGCCATCGCCACGGCAGCCCTCTCCTCGCGAAGACCCTGAAACTCGCAGGCCGGGTGTTTAACCGGTTGTTCCGTCTGAACCGCTTCGACCGAGAAAGACGCCGGTACATCTTTGATACTGGTGCGTGACGCCGGATAGGCGCGCACGAGTTCGCGAACCACCTCGGCGTGTACGGGAGGAAATCTTCCGGCGCCGCATCGAATACTTTCCCTCTAGCATGTCTCTAAAGTCACAGGTCACCCATGGTTTGAAATGGAACGCGATTACGATCATCGGCCGGCAATTCGTCTCGTTCTTCGTTTATACGGCGATTGCCCGCATGCTGCTTCCTTCTTCTTATGGCTTGGTGGGACTCGTCGGAGTCTATCTGGCTTTCGTTACGATTTTTGCCGACCAAGGAATCGGAACCGCGCTGGTTCAGCGAAAAGAGCTCTCGAACGAACACCTGGATACGGCTTTCTGGTTTAATCTAGGCTGCGCTGCAGCCCTATGCTTGGGCACAATAGTCTGCGCTGAGTGGGTCGCTCGATTCTATCAGGAACCCAAACTGGTGCCCCTGCTGCGGTGTGCTTCGTTAGGTCTGATTGTCAATGCCCTCGGAGCGGTGCACGCAGCGCGCTTTACGCGAAATATGGAGTTCAAATTCCTCTCGCTGCGGCTCCTTTTGGCCAATCTCATCGGTGGGCTGGTGGGACTGGGCATGGCTTGGACTGGCTTCGAAGCATGGGCCCTCATCGGCCAGCAACTGGCCTTCTCCGTCACCGGCTGTACCTTCCTTTGGAGTGCATCTCCCTATCGGCCCGCCTACCGATTTTCGCTCAAAAAACTGAAGGAGCTCTTCAACGTCAGTTCCTCAATTTTGATAACTTCCCTCCTTTGGTTTTTCTCCACTCGGTTGGATCAGATCATCATTGGCCGTTTTGCCGGAACCGCTGCGCTGGGATTCTACTCTGTGGGAGGCAAAATTCCCGAGCTCGCCAACATAGTCACCCGCGATCCAGTCAACGCCGTGACCTTGCCAGCGCTCGCAAAACTGCAAGACGATCACAACAAACTTAACCGGGCAATATGCCGTGGAATGGAGCTGAACGCCTATGTAACGTTCGCGGTGTTCGTTGGTATCGCCTCCGTCTCCTCCGATCTTGTTCCCCTGCTTTTTGGCCCAAAATGGGGCCCGTCTATTGTCGTCTGCTCGCTGAGTGCGATTCATTCGCTGATCAATGCCCAACAAATTTTTATCTATCCGGCGTTGCTCGCCTCTGGGGGCGTGGGAAGTTACGTCACGATCAATGTCCTCCATACGATCGGCACGGCTATTGCGTGTCTCGTCGGCATCCAGTACGGCATAACTTACCTTTTGGCCGGACTGATCATCAACGCCTTGGTGCTTTTCATTCCCACTTTAGTCTACTTGCAACGGAGAACTGGCTTGAGCCCGATCGAGTATTCGCGCCCTTGCGCAATACCGGCAACGGGTGCCACATTGATGGCGAGCGCCATATTGCTTCTCCATTACTTGTGTCCACCCTTGCCGGCAAACCTGCGATTGATCCTGGAAATCGTCGTAGGTGCGATCGTGTATCTTGGTTTCACCTTTGTCGTAAAGCGTTCGCTATGGGACGAGGCCTTCGGCGCCGTGCGAAACATCCTCAATCGGCAGAAAAACGCATCGAGCTGACTGGTGTAAGTCAGAACTTGGTCGACCGATCATAGACATGACAAGCGTATCGATAGCCATTTGCACGCGAGATCGTCCCCACCATCTTCGGGATACACTCGAACATTTAGGACAGGTTCGAATTCCTAGTGATTGGGACGTCGAGGTTCTGGTTATAGACAATTCCGAGTCTGACTCCGCTCGCCCAATCTTCGAGAGTATCGATCTATCAAGACTCGCCGCGCGGTATATTCCTGAGCACCAAGCCGGGCAATGCTTTGCTCGCAACAGAGCCATCCATGAGGCCCGCGGAGAGATTCTACTTTGGACCGATGATGATGTCAGGGTGCCCATCAATTGGATCGAGCGCATGTGCCATCCCATTGTGAACGACGGAGCCGATGCGGTAGCCGGAGGCGTCGTTTTGCCTCCGCACTACGATGCAGTCCTCGGCCGACTGCCTCACACCGAGCTGAGAAGCTGGTTTGCTTCCACTGAACACCTTAATCTCGTTACCCCGGACAGACTGGTGGGAGCGAACATGGCCTTTCATCGGCGGGTACTGTCCAAAGTCCCCCAATTCGATGTGGAACTCGGACCGGGGGGATCCGGCGCAACGGGATTCGGCGATGATACCTTGTTCACTTGGCAACTTCGAGAGGCCGGCTACAAGATAGTTGGCTGTCTGGATGTAGCCGTGGAGCATCGTTTCGAAATCAGCCGCGTCGATCGAAACTCGTTGCTGAGAACCGCAGCAAAGATGGGCCGGACTGAGGCCTATTTATTCCATCACTGGCACCATCAGGAATCGCCGCACGCTCACGTCAGATTGGCGTGGTGCCTTCTCCAACGATTTCGCATCGCAATTACCGAGCGTCTTCGCGGAAACGACCAAGCCCTCGTCAGCGTGGCGATCCTGACCATCGAAAAGAAGCTGGCCTTCCAGCGCGAACTGATCATTCAGGCTCGGCGACAGCGAAATTACGCTCGACACGGGTTGATCCGACTCAGGAGCTGACGCATGCACAGTCTTTTCCTCATTTGGGAAAAATTCGCACCGTCGGTCAGGCATTTAGGGGAGATGTGATTATGCCCCCTCCCCTGGTAAGCATCCTTATCTGCACGCGCAATCGCGTCGCGGACCTGCGGTCGACGCTACAGTCAATCGGGACCTGCGTTGGTGCCACCGATCTGTCAACGGAAGTAATTATCGTGGACAATGGGTCAACGGATGACACCGCATGTATAGCCCAAGAGTTTATCCGAAATACAGAGTACGGCCGCTACGTGATGGCCGCGGAGCCCGGTAAGGGCCATGCCTACAATGCGGGCATCGCAGCGGCCAGAGGCGAAATTTTGTTATGGACGGACGACGACGTCCGCGTTCCTCAAAACTGGGTCCGAAACATGGCGTACCCAATCATGGATGGCCGCACGGATGCAGTCGCGGGCGGCATCGTTTTTCCCGAGCACATAGCGCGAATGCTGAATCAAGGTCCTTTCGTTTCACGCCGGGGATGGTTTGCCTCGCACGAGTATCTGGACCCTCGCAACCCGGAGGCGATGATCGGAGCCAACATGGCTTTTCACCGGCGCGTACTTGATAAAGTTCCTCAGTTCGAGGTCGAACTTGGCCCTGGCGCCCTTGGATTTCGAGATGAGTCCCTCTTTTCTCTACAATTGAAGGCCGCCGGATTCCGTCTGGTGTCGAATTTCGACGTCGCAGTGGAACATCATTTCGATCCTAATCGCGCAACCGCCGCTGGACTGGTGAGCACTGCACGCGGCATGGGGCGCTCGTATGCTTTCATTTACCACCATTGGGAGCACAAACGGTATCGTTATGCCCGCTTGCGCCATGCGTTAGCACTCTTTCGCTTACAGCTTGTTCGACTCCGCGATGGCTTGGCTTCCCGAAGCAACGATAACATTTCGAATTATCGACTCCGGATGGAAGAAACCGTAGCATTCTGCCGGGAAATCGCGAAGCAAGGCAATCGACCCAGGAAATACCACCTGCGTGGGCTGGTTCCGATACGGGAGGCGGATCGTTGAAATATCCCGTCAGGCCGCTTCATTGCCCCGGGATTTCCGCCCAGCTGGGCGTTTTCTTCACAGGGAGTCTCTTCAAATTTCCCGTACCCCGATTGCGATTCACTCGTGATTCAGGAACTTGTGCGGTCCAGTCCCACCTCTTGACGCCCTGCTCGTGATGTCTCTCGGCTCCGTCATTCGTCATCTTCTCCTTCGCAAAGGGCTCATGCTCCACCGGCTCGGTACGGACTTGCCACCTGGCATGGTCGCGTATCTCCGAGCACTGCACGCCCGAGGCGTTAGGAGAGTCTGTTGTCTCGACAACGAACTCACGATTCAAGCCGACTTGCTGGGTGTCTTTCCCGAGAACGCTGTGATCTTCTCCTACCCCGTCATCGTGGACGGCGCGCTGACGCCACCACCAGGGGCATCGTGGCCGGCAAAACCAGATGGCCGCTTCGTGGTCGTGATCGACGTCAATTCGTTCGACGTTGGTATGATCGTCACGCACCTGCCGTGGCTTGCGTCCGCGGAAGCGGTGCTGATTCGGGGTTGCGTTGAGACGTTCTGGTCGGGCTCCCGCGATTGGGCTCAGATCGATTCTTCCCTGCAGCGGCTGGGACTAAACGCGACGGAGCTCGTCGACTCGCCGTTCCCTTCCCCGCTCCGTGCTCCCGCGGGGCGGATTGTTTTTGCCTGGGCTCGCAATCAGGAGGCCTCGCCTGATCAGTCGCAACGTCGCCGGGTGCTGGAAGCGAAGAGTTACCTCAGCGCGCCGCTCGTCGCCGCTGGAACGATCACCACGCTGGCGGGACGCGGCGGCTTCGGATTTGCAGCCGGGCTGTGCAATCCCGGCGCGGTCCATCACGAGGAGTACAGCCTGCTCCTCGCCCGAAGCGAACGCACCCCTTGGTCCGTGCAGAAGAAGGATCCCGCCCGTTTCTTCCAGTCATCAGGTGCCTTCCTTCTGGAGCTGGATTCCGCCCACCGCATAGCAAAGACCCAAGCGGTCGAGCTCGAGAACGCTGACCTCCCGTCACCGTGCCGGATCGAAGATTTTCGACTGTTTCGCTTTCATGGGAAAATCATTGCCAACCACGTCGTCATTAGTCCTGCCGAATCCGCGAAACCCGTGGATGCCGCATTGCGCCTCGACCAGTTGCAAACCCGGATTGGCATTTCCGTTCTCGATCCGGTCGAGCGCAAGCTTCGCTGGCACGGGTGGCCAGCAATTGACCGGACGACCAGTCAGACGGAAAAAAACTGGGCCATGTTCACGGCCGGCGAAGATCTGCACCTACTCTATTCGTTCTCTCCGTACATTCTCCTACGCTGCACTGATTGGCCGAAGTTGCGCTTTGAGACGGTGGTGAACACCAGCATTTCCGCTCCCTTTTCCGGCGATGGACTGACGCTGCGAAACAGCATCAACCCGATCGACTACGACGACCGCCACTTGCTGCACGTGGTGCACCGAGTCTACCCCGGCAAACAATATACGTTCTGGCCGGTGCTGATCAAAAAAAAGACCCTCCGCCCCGCCCGCGTGGGGAGCCGTCCTTTGGCCTGCGGCGGGCGCAGCCACACCGCCTCGATTCTCTACCTGAGCTCCGCGCTCGCCGCGCAAAGCCACGTCGACTTCTTCTTCGGTTTGGACGATGCCGCGCTGGGATGGAGTCGCGTGACGCGAGAGCAGCTGGACAGCAACTGGGTTACATTGGAGGGTGGCAAGTGACTATGGACACAGTACCTGGCGGACTCGATGGCCGGACGATTCTTCGTTTCGCGCACGCCTATGAAACGGGCGGCGGCACGGAACGCTATCTCGACGACCTGGACAATTCCCTGCTCCAGCGGCATGCGCTGACAATATACCGGCTTCACCTGACGAAGCGTACCCCGACGCCGCAACCGGAGGCGCAAACCATCGGACGCGGCCGCCTGGTTCTGGTCCCGCTTCCCATTCACCCCGGGAGCAGTGCGCCCTCGGCCGATCACGAACATTCACTCAAGGCCCGTGCGAAACAGGTTTTTCGCGATTTCGTGCTCTACAATCCCCTGGTGTGGACGCTTGCAGGTGGAAAATGGACATCCCGGCGCCGGCTGCATTCGGAGGCAGGCCAGGCGATCGGTGCCGGCCAGGCGGCCGAAGGGATCATGCAGGAAACGCGCATCGATCTGGTCATGCTGCATTTCTTTGGCGGCGCTGACGCAGGGGAGATCATCGATGTCGCCCAGCAGCACGGCGTACCGGTTGCCCTTCTCAATCATTTTGCCAATGATCGCTACAAACACCTCGCTATCCGGAAGCACGTGATGGTCGCCGCCGCTGCGGCCGGAGTGAACGGACTCGATGTTCCCGGCTACGCTCGGGCTAAATTCACCAACCTGTCCGATGGGGTCGACACGGACTTCTTCCAAGCGTCCAAGACGCGTCCGTTGCGCAACCGCCCTGCCCAGCCCGTCATTCTTCTCCCGGCTAGAGTCATCAGGGAGAAAGGCCAGCTTGATTTGGTACGGGCTGCCGCCCAGGTGCGTCGCGCGGGGATCGATTGCTGCGTAGCGTTCGCTGGCCGGGTCGATTCGTCAGGTTTCGTCGATGAGCTTAAATCGGAGATCCAGCGTCAGGACATGGGCGAGCGCGCGCACTTCCTCGGTGTTCTCGGTCTTGAAGAACTTCGCGACTGGTACGGCAACAGCGCCGTGGTAACACTTCCGACCTATCATCATGAAGGCCTCCCCCGGGTAATTCTGGAAGCCCAGGCGATGAGCCGGCCCGTCCTCGCCTACAATATGGGCGGCGTCGCGGACGGAATTCAGAACGGCAAGACAGGCTATGTGTTCGCCCCCGGCGACGAAACCGGACTGGCCGCGCGGCTTCGCGAGCTCTTGTCCACGCCCGCCCTCGCCAACGAGATGGGACGGACCGGACGTACGATCGCGGAGGAGCGGTTCAGTTTGGACAGCATGGCAGAACGACACGGTGACTTTTATCGCGCCGTGATCGCCAAGTATGGAGCGAAAACACAGTAACCGACTGGTAGACGGGCGAACGCCCTAATTCGAACATGCCTCCGCAACTGGTACTTATGGTCGGCTTGGCGTTTGTAGCCTATGCCTTTGCTACCGATCGGAAAAGATCGGGAGTCACTTTGCCGGATCTCTTTTGGCCTTCGCTCTGGTACTTGGTGGTGGCATCTCGGCCCGTGGGAGCGTGGCTTCAAAAATGGGGCATTCCCATACCAGGTGGAGCCGATGAGGCCGATGGCAGTCCGATTGACCGTTTCTTCTACGCAGGCATGATGGTGCTCTGTCTCCGGATCCTCGCGCGACGGCGCTTCGATTGGGGCGACCTCTTCCGCCGGAACCCCGTGCTGGTGGCATTCTTCATCTATATGGCGATCAGTATCGTCTGGTCGGACTATTCGTTCATATCCTTGAAGCGATACATCAAGGTATTGGCCTCGATCACCGTGGCATTGGTGGTTTTGAGCAGCGAGCGTCCGCTCGATGCGATCCTGACGGTACTCCGACGCTGCCTCTACGTGCACTTGCCCATGTCCATCGTGTGCATCCGGTATTTCCGACCCATTGGCATCAGCTTCGACTGGAGCGGCCGCGCGGTGTCATGGCAGGGAATTTCCACCACCAAGAATACGCTGGGCCAGATCGCTATGATCGGGGTTCTCTACTTTGCTTGGGAGGTATGGCGGGCGTGGCCCCGGAAAAAATGGCGCAACCTGCATCTGCTCTATCTGCTGATGGCGCTCTACCTGATCAAAGGATCGGATGATGCCTTGAGCCTGACCTCGCTGAGCGTGTGCTGCCTCGCTGTGGTGATTTTCTTCCGTATTCAATCCCTGCGCTCACGGGTTCATTCGGCGAAGGCGTTCGTCACGGTTGCCTCCGCCGGCACGACCGCACTGGTTCTGTTGATTGTCGTCCATGGCATCTCAAATTTCTCCGCTGAATCTACGCTGGGAAAGGTCATCACTGCATTCGGCCGCGACATCACCCTCACAGACCGTACCTATATCTGGCACGATTCCTACGCGGCCGCTTCCTCGAATCCAATATTGGGGGTCGGATACGGAGGCTTTTGGATCGGACGTCAGGCCAATATTCCCTGGAACGAACACATGACGTGGGTGCTCGGCCAAGCCCACAGTGGTTACGTAGACACATTCCTTCAGCTCGGTGTGATCGGCTGGATCTTTCTGGCTCTCATCTTGATCACGACGCTGCGAAAAGGACTCGCCGCCTTGGGGACGGACTTCGACCTCAGTTCCCTCCGGCTCACGCTTTTGATCACCATCGCGTTTATCAATATCACTGAAACCACATTTCTGCGCGGCGATCATCATCTGTGGTTCGTTTTTCAATTGGTGATTTGGGATGTAGCGACCCGGAAGCGACCGGCTCCAGTTCCGGCCCCGGGATCAACTCCACTTTCGGCAAACTAGGGTATGGAACGCCGCGCCCCGGATGAGCACTTGATCGTGCCCCATGGTTTCGAGCCCAACTACGTCTTGGGATTTGTCCGTGGCTTGGTGGCCAATGGCGCGCGCTTTACGGTGGTTTCGTCCGACGAAACCTGTGCTCGATTGAAAGCCGCCGGTATTCCCCAAGAAAAACTGCGCGGCAGCCATGACACCGATCGATCCGTCCTGCAAAAGGCGCTCGATCTGACGCGCTACTATCTGGCTCTTTTCTGGACGATCTTCCGCCATCGCAATCGCACGATTCATTTCGTCGGCCTGCTTTCCAGCAGGATCATTCTTTTCGACGGACTGGTCCTCCCAGTGTGGATGCGCCTCTGGGCTGCTCGCTACGTTCATACCGCACACAATGTTTTGCCTCACGGTCGCTCCGAACAGCGGCTGTTTCGCATCATGTATCGGTGGATCTATCGGTTCCCGCATCACATCGTCGCCCACACGCCGAAGATTGCGGAGGAACTCGCCCGGGACTTCGGCGTCGATCCGGCGCGCATTAGCGTCATCTCCATCGGCCTGAACGAGGAGGTTCCGGACACCTCGCTCACGCGCGAGGACGCTCGCCGTGAGCTGGGCGTGCCGCAATCCGCACCGCTTCTCGTCTTCTTCGGCAAAGTGGAATCCTACAAAGGCGTCGATGTTCTCGCCGAAGCGTGGGGCCGGGTACAAACCCCCGAATCACGCTTGGTGGTGGCCGGCTGGTGCCCTGACGGCGCCTACGCTGCACAGGTTCGAAACGCGATAACCCGATCCCCGCGGGCAAGCAGCCTGGAATGGCGCGAGGGGTTCGTACCAAACGAACAAGTGGCTACCTGGCTGAAAGCATGCGACGCCGTGGTGATGCCCTATCGCAACATCTATCAGAGCGGCGTGGTCTTTCTCTGTCTTCGCTTCGGCGTACCGATCGTCGCCACCCGGGTCGGCTCCCTCCCTGAATTCATCGACGACAATTCAGGCGTTTTTGCCGATGAAAACAGTCCGAAGGGAATCGCCGCTGCCATCGATCGGTTCTTCGCCTGTCATCACAACTATCAGCGCGAAGAGATCGCTCGCCGTGCCCAGCGCTACAGTTGGGCCAGTCAGTGCGCGGCCATTAAACACTTGTATCCCTGAACCGCCCGCGGCCATAAAATCGCGATGCGACGCGTCCTTCTCATTTCCAACAAGGTGTTCCACTATCGGGTGTCGAACTACAACTATTTCGCACGCCGCTTTCGGGACCTGGGCTGGGAATTCTGCGTGCGCGCCAGCGAGTTAGAGAAGAGCAATCCCTACCCGCCGCAGTTCGATTTCAAGCAGCTCCCTTTCAAATTCGCCGACTACAAGCGCGAGATCGAAGAGCTGAAGCCGGATGTCGTCCTGCTCTTCCTCCACCTGAAGGATCTCATCATCTGGCCGCTGGTACACTGGCTAAAATTGAAGGGCATTCCGGTTGTCTACTGGAACAAGGGCGTGAATCTCGAGGTAAAACACCCGTGGTTGCGCAACCAGCCATTCTATTATATACACTCCCTCTGCGACGCTATCGTTCTCTACTCCTCAAAGGAGATAAAGGACATCCGTCCCCGCAATCGCCACAAGGTCTTCGTCGCGAACAACACGATCAACCTCGAGGCATTTCCAGCCGTCCCCCAGACCAAGGAGGAGTTGAAGCGTGAATTTGGCATCCCCTATCGCAAGGTGGTGCTCTTCGTGGGCCGCATGCGCGGAGTGAAGAAGGTCGATCACCTGATCACCGCCTTCAACGAAATCGACGACCCCGACTGCGGCTGCGTTATCGTGGGAGACCCGATGGGCTTTGACCTTCCCTCGATGGTTAAACGGAAGAACGTGATGCACCTCGGCGAAGTGCACGATCCCGAAGGCGTCAAAATCAGCAAGATCTTCAAACTATCCGATCTCTTCGTGATCCCGGGCGACGTTGGGCTGGGTATGAACCAAGCCTTCTTTTGGGGCTTGCCGGTCGTGACCGAGGCCGGGATGCAGCCGCCTGAAATTCATTACCTGACTGAAGGCCGGACCGGATTTGTTGTACCGGAAAACGATATCGCCGCTCTTAAGGAGAAGATGCTCCTTCTCCTGCGCGATGACGCCCTGCGAGCCAAGTTCAGTGCCGCAGCCCGGGAAGACATCCTGCGCGATGCGTCGATCGAACGCATGTTCTCCGGCTTCCGCGATTGCGTGACGGCCCTGACCGACCCAACGTCGCTGCTTTGCGCCCGGCGCTTCCGGTAAAGGGAAGAAGAAATTCGGAAACTAGTTTCGTATGGCCTCCTCGCATATCAAGCCCCTGACAGGTGTGCGCTTCATCGCGGCTTTCGCCGTGGTCCTGCTGCACATGCACGAAAAGATCGAAGCTCTGCATCCCTGGATCGACGACGCTCGATCGGTCATTCTATGGGGCATCCAATCCGTACCGTTCTTCTTCATACTCTCCGGTTTCATCCTCTCGCACGTCTATTTCCCCAACTTCAAGCTCGCCGATCATGGTCATTTCATATGGCTGCGCTTTGCCCGGCTGTGGCCGGTGCATGTTGTCACGATCGCGGGGCTGGTCCTCTACGTGGGATGCCTGGCGGTGGTGCGCGGCTACATTCCTTCTCCGAAGTACGACTTCACTCGCCTCTTCTCTGAACTGACGATGTTTCGCGGCTGGTATGATCAGAGTGGGCAATGGAATCTTCCGGCTTGGTCGATCCAAGCGGAGTGGTTCGCGTACATCGTACTGTTCCCGCTTTGCGGAGTACTTATACGTCCACTTCGGAATCCCTGGTTACTGGCGGGTATTGCAGCGGCGTGCTTCATCGCCCATCCGTTCGTTCATCGTGTGATGCCGGGGCAGACGGGTGCGATCACGTGCCTGTTCATCGCCGGCTCGGCGGTGTACAGATTACGGGGCGTCCTGCCGAACGCGCCCGGTGCGTTGCTGGGGAACGGCGGTGCGATCGTTTGCCTGGCTGGTCTGGTCGGACAGAACATGACGGTTACTTACGCTGCCTTCGCGCTCCTCATCCTCGGCCTGTCTTACCAACAGGGGTGGCTTGCTCGCCTCCTTTCCACTCGCGCCCTCATCTATGGTGGCGAGATCTCCTTTGCCCTCTATATGTCTCATTCCGTGGTGAACGTTTGGGCGTGGGAGTTGGCGGGGAAACTAGGGCTTGGCAACACGGCCACGGTCACGCTCACCTTGAGCATGGCGCTGGTCGTTGCATCGCTAGTCCATCATCTGATCGAGGTGCCCGCGAACAAGTGGCTTCGCAGTTTGCCGAACCGGAAGAAGCCAGCCATGGCGGCGGCCTTCAGTCTGTCTTCTCCGTAGTAGTTCCTGCATCGTCACTAGACTTGCGAGGATGGTTGCATTTTCCACTTTGTCGGCTGGTGAACCTAAATTCCGGCTGAACATCGCCGAAGTCGAACTCAGCGCGTTAAACGGCTAGTCTCTGTGCTGTCCTCAGTCATAAGGGGAGCGAGAAGATCATTGGTTGGCATCAGCCTGCTCACTTCTTACTGAGTTATGGTCGCAAAATTTTCGTCGTGATTTCCTCGCATATCAAGCCCCTGACAGGCGTGCGTTTTTTCGCCGCACTCGCAGTCGTTGTATTTCATCAGGGAGAAAGGCTAGCGCAGCCCCTCGTGGATGTGCCGTTCGTGCGCGATGCGATTTCGTGGGGACATTCCGCCGTTCCGTTTTTCTTCATCCTCAGCGGATTCATCCTCTCACACGTCTATTTCCAGAAGTACAAGTTTGCGGACCACGGACATTTCATGTGGCTGAGATTTGCCCGCCTGTGGCCCGTGCATCTGGCAATGACGGCCGCAATGGTGCTCCTCGCCGTGGTGTGGATCGCAGCGAAGGGCCAGAATCCGCATACGGATCAGCCATTTTCGCTCCTTGTCCCCGATCTCCTGATGGTGCGGAGCTGGTACGACGAAGTCCTCATCTGGAACATCCCCGCGTGGTCGATTCAAATCGAGTGGTTTGCCTACCTGTTCCTGTTTCCGCTCTGCGCGTGGATCATACGCCCGATGCGCAACCCTTGGATGCTGGGCTTGGTCGGCGCAACCTTGCTGGCGATAAATCCACTCCTCATGCCGCTCATGCCCGGCCAAATCGGTACGATCCTCTGCCTCTTTCCGGCGGGATGCGCTTTATACCGGCTCCGTGTCGTGTTGCCGAATCTGACCTTCGCCAACGCGATCGTCTGGGTGTCCCTCGTGGGCAGCGCAGTGACGCTGGCGCTCAACCTACCATACCTAGGCTACCTTGCCTTTGCAGGTATCATATTCGGGCTGTCCTACGAACAGGGGCCGATTGCCCGCCTCCTTTCCACGCATGCCTTGGTGTATGGCGGAAATATCTCGTTCTCCCTCTACATGTCCCATCATGTGGTGAACACTTGGACATGGACGCTGTGGGACAAGATCGGGACCACCGGACTCGGTCCTGTCGTCGTGACGTTTGCCTCGGCGCTTCTGGCCGCGGCACTCGTGTACCACTGCATCGAAGTGCCCGCGAACGAATGGCTTCGCCGACGATGGCCAGCCAAGACCGAGCGAGCTGAAGTGGCGCCGGTCAGTGCGTGATGACTGCAGGAATCTCTGCACGGAATTTAGCCGCGCCCCGCGCCCTGTCGTAATCGACTTGTCGTTGAGTTTCATGGTGGCCTGAATGCTGCTGACGAACTAACCCCTTTGCCGAATCCATGATGCTGTCGCCTCCTAATTCTCCCGTTCTTACTGCCGTCGAGCGCTTTGCAACATGGCTTGAAGGCTTTGGCGATACCTCACAGGACCATCAAGATTTCTACGCTAGCAAGGTAGGTCGCGCGGCGAAAAATCTGTACTACCGCAACAAACTGTTGGGGACCGCTGCCGTCCTCCCCATGGTCGGTTGCGAGGCATTTGCCCCTTGGACGCGGAAGTTTTTCTATCCTCGTATGCGTCTGCCGATCTCGGATGCGCATTTTGCCATGGGCTACGCGGCGCTCCATGGGGCCACCGGTAACCCACACTACTTGCGGCGGGCGATCCATTTCCTTGAGGTTCTGGAATCAACCCGCGTTCCCGGCTTCAAACATCATGGTTGGGGCTATCCATTCGACTGGCAGACTCGCAACGGGATCATCCCGCGCGGGACCCCGTTGATCACCACCACGCCTTATTGCTATGAGGCGTTCACGGATGTCTATCGTATCGATGGACAATCTCGTTGGCGAGATACGATGCGCTCCATCGCGGAACATACGTTCATCGATTACCGTGATATTGCCGCCGGACCGGAAGCGACGACTTGCACCTACACGCCGACTGGTGGGGAAAAAGTAGTCAACGCCAGTGCTTATCGCGCTTTCACTCTATTTGCCGCGTGGAAGGAGTTTGGCGACGAACGCTACCACTCCGTCGCCGAGGGAAACCTCAATTTCGTACTGCAAAGCCAGCTACCCGACGGGTCGTGGCCCTACGCAATGGATGGCGCGCGGCCCTTCGTCGACCACTTCCATACGTGCTTTGTGATGAAGTCGCTCGCCAAGATCGAGATCCTGACGGGCCACGCCGGTTGCGCTGCGGCGCTGGATCGAGGCGTCGCCTATTACGTCGAGAACCTATTCGACGTCGATGGGCTGCCGAAGCCATTTGCCCGCGCGCCGCGCATGACCGTCTACAAACGAGAACTGTATGACTGTGCCGAGTGCATTAACCTCGGCACTCTCCTTCGCGGCCGCTTTCCCGCACTGGATTCTGCAGTCGATCGGACCGTCACCGAGATCGTCACCAATTGGCAATTGCCCGCGGGCAGCTTCCGTAGCCGGAAGCTGATCCTTGGCTGGGACAACGTGCCGATGCATCGCTGGGGTGCCTCGGAAATGTTCCGCTCACTCGCAAGATGGCTGCCAATCGCGCAGCCGTCCTAATTCCCGCGTCCAAGTCCTTTCCGATTCTTCAATCAAGTTAACATCTTTCCCTAATCGGGGCGTAAGCTCCTTCTTCTTTCCCGTTCGTACTCAGCTTACTCCCTCCTCCCCATGTGCGGCATCTGCGGACAATTCAACTTCACCACCAATGCCCCGGTCGATGCGAACGTCATCGGGCGGATGATGAATTCGATTTCGCACCGTGGGCCGGATGACTCGGGACAATTCATTGACGGTTCCCTCGGCCTTGGCTTCCGACGCCTGGCGATCATCGACCTTTCTCCCGGCGGGCATCAACCCATGTCGGATCAAGACAAGACGGTCTGGGTCACCTTCAACGGCGAAATCTACAACTTTCAGGAGCTCCGCAAGGAACTGGAGGCGCACGGCCACGTGTTCCGGTCGCACTCCGACACCGAGGTCATTGTCCACGGTTACAAGCAGTGGGGGGACGCGGTGCTGAACCGCTTCAACGGCATGTTCGGCCTGGCCATTTGGGACGTCAAAAAGCGCCGGCTGGTCCTCGCCCGCGATCCCATGGGCATCAAGCCCCTGTACTATTCACTCAAGGACGGGGCGCTCACCTACGGCTCTGAAATCCGTCCGGTGCGCGCTGCGCTCTTGACGCCGCCGTCCATCGACATCGAAGCCGTTTCGCTCTTCCTGCGCTATCGCTACACGCCCGCACCGCGCACGATGTTCAGCGGCATCCAAAAACTCGCCGCGGGCGAAAAGCTCGTGGTCGAGAACGGCCGCGCTGAAGTTAGCCGCTACTACAACTACGCGCCGCAACCCTTTTCCCCTCAACCCAGTGTCGAGGAAGAGGCAGAGAAGATGCTCGAGATCTATCGCGCGGCGTTGAAGCGGCATTTGATCGCCGACGTCCCCCTGGGACTGTTGCTCAGCGGCGGCGTCGATTCAGGATTGTTGTTGGCGCTCATGGGCGAGCACGGAAAGAACTGGCCGACGTTCACCGTTGGATACGGCACGTCCTTCAGCGACGACGAATTGAACGACGCGGCCGCTACGGCGCGCATCTACGGAGCGGAGCATCACTCGATCCACGTCACTCGCACCGCTTTCGAAAGCGTGTTGCCCGGAATCGTCAATGTACTCGAGGAACCCGTGGCCTCCTCCTCGATCGTCCCGATGTATTTCGTATGCCAGCGGGCACGTGAGCAGGTAAAGGTAGCGCTCATTGGCCAAGGGCCCGACGAACTTTTCGGCGGATACAATCGCCACCTTGGCGTGCACTACGGAGCGGCGTGGCGCGCCATGCCCGCGTGGATGCGTGGAGCAAGCGCGACGCTGGCCCGTGGCCTCAAGCGCAACGATACGGTGCGGCGCGGCCTGAACTCCCTCGATGAGCCTGATCGTCTCCGCCGCTTCCAGCAGGTGTTTTCGCTTGTGTCCGGATCGACTCTCGACGCGCTGTTTCGGCCCGGACTTCTGCGCGGCGGCGCGGACGGCGAAGCCTTGGCGTGCTGGAAGGAATTCAAGGATATGATGGAGCCGTTGGATGAACTAAATGCCTTCCAACTTCTGGAGATCCGCTCCTCGCTTCCGGATGAACTGCTGATGTACGGCGATAAATTGTCGATGGCTCACTCGCTCGAGGCTCGCGTACCGTACCTCGATCGCGAGTTGGTTGAACACACCCAACGCCTGAACGCGTCATTCAAAGTCCGGAACGGTGTACGCAAATGGCTGCACAAACGAGTGGCTCATAAATTTCTCGCGCCGGAAATAATCAACCGCAAGAAGCGCGGCTTCGCAGTGAACGTCGTGGACGATTGGTTCCGTGAATCGGTGCAGGGTCGAATTCAAAACTATTTGTCGGATCCGACCTCGCTGATGTATCAATATCTGCAACACGACTGCGTTGCTAAAATGATGCAAAAGCATTCCAGCGGTCAGGAGGATAACCATAAAATCCTGTTTAGTTTGGTGATTTTGGAGCAGTGGCTGCGCAGTACAGCAGCGTGAAAATAGTCGTCAGGTAAAGATTCGGCTAAGGTCGAACTGTAGATTCAATTACGCTCTACAACGGGCCGAAACGCTACAGTAACACAGCGTCCATAACCGATCATGCCCATCTCTCTTCTATTCCTATTCCGTTCCCGCAGCAACAAGCGACTGGGCACCAAACTGACGTTTCCTTTTGCGAAACTCTTTGTTTTTGCCCGTCGATCCCTGCTCGCTGCCGTACTCGTGGCGACGCAAGCCTTCGCCGACCTCCCGTTTTCCGACATCACCAACCCGGGAACTCAAGTCATCAATTATCTAACGGGTGAATATGGCGCCCGCTTCAACAATACCTGTGGGCTTCCGGTTACGATCACGCAACTCGGACGCTGGGTGCGTTCCGGCAACAACCAGAAGCACACTATCCGCATTTATGATTCTGCGGGTGCGGTTTTGGGCACGGTGACGGTCGATTTGGCCGGCGCTCCCGCGAATCAATTCATTTACGGTGTGCTGCCTGCTCCCGTAGTAGTTCCAGCGAAAACGTCAGTTTACATTCTTTCGACGGAAATGGCCGGAGCCGAAACGCTTCATGGCCCGGGCGGAATGGTCAATCGCGCCGAAGACATCGGAACGATCGAGATGGCATCCAAAGCAGCAAGCGGGGCATTCTCGGCCCCCGGCGTTTTCACCAACGTCTATGGTCCGGTTACTTTCAAATTTTCAACCCCGGTACGGAGTTGGACCAAATCGAACGGCGTCCATCGCACCAATGGCACCTACTATCAGGTATCTTCCGCAATCAATGCGGCCGCTGCTGGCGAAAGTGTAGTGGTCCCGGCCGGCACCTATACTTGGGGCTCAAACGGCGAGACACTCTACGTGAAGGACGGAGTCATATTGACAGGCGAAACACCCGGCACGATTATCAACATGGCCTCCAGTTCGCCAACCGGCTATGGCAACTCCCTCATCGTTTTGGGCGCGGGTTCCACGATCCGAGCAATGACATTCAACGGCCCGGACGCGACGAATTGTCCGCTGATTCGTACGTCAGCAAATGACTGGCGCGTGTCGGAGATCGTTTACAAGCAGTACGCTGGCAGGGCTAGCTACTTCGTTAACGTGCTGGGCAGCAGCCGGGGCTTGATCGATAAATGCGTGATCACCGGCGGTGCAGGTAACTCGGAACTGATCTTCGCCCGCGGACCGGACAACGCTTGGGATGTGGCCAATACCTTGGGGACGGCCGAAAACATCTTCATCGAGGATTGTCGGTGGGAGGGATCCGGCTACATTTGTGACGCGAATTCCAACGCGCGAGTGGTTGTCCGCCGCAATACTATCAATGGCTCAATCAAAGTGGATGGGCATGGTGTCTGGAGCAACTCGGGTCCCCAGCGGGGAGTCCGCCACATGGAGATATACGATAACACGTGGAATCCCGCGGGGTCAGGCTATGCCGCAATCGAACTACGCGGCGGTGGCGGCCGGGTCTTCAACAACATCAGCACCGCCGACGCCGGCGCGAACACCACAGCATTTTTCGTAACTGAGTATGGCGTGTTCAACAACAACGGCGCCTTCACAAACTACCAAACTCCGGCCAACTACCCGATCCGCGACCAAATTGGACGGGGCCGCTACGGCGTAGCCGGTGACCCCTCATCCGCCACCAGCGAGCCGATGTATTTCTGGGGGAATCGCAAGGGTGGCAGCGACTGGACTTGGTCGTACAAAACGATCCCGTCGGCGTCGATCCTCCGCTACGTGGAGCAACTTGGGATATCCACGGCAACCTTCGGATGGACCGACGTAATCCGAGCGGATCGTGACTTCTTCAAAGAGGTGTCCTCCTTCAATGGCTCGACCGGCGTAGGCATCGGCACTAAAGCCCAGATGCAAGCCATCAAGGGCAGCAAGGTCGGCGTTGGCTTCTGGGTGACGAACGAAGGCGATTGGAATGCTTCCAATGGCAACACAAAGGATGGCCAGCTCTATACTTGGTCAGGTTCGGCTTGGATCCTTTCTTACAAGCCCTATACTTACCCTCACCCCCGGCGACTTCCTTTGGCTCCAAAGCCGGCGAGCCTTCGCAAGGAGTGAGCCTAAATTCCGCAGTGAGAGAACTGTAACCGCGCTTGAGATCCGCCGTGACGGGATGAAAGTCTGTCTCAGGAGTAGAGAAGCAACGTTGTCCCTACACTCCAACGCGGCTACGTGAAACCGGATTGGGCAAATATGCCTAACCCCGGGGGAGTTGAGAGATAATCTATCGACTGCGGAATTTGGAATCAGCAACCATGGGCAGCTTGTTTGCCAAAGCCAAATCCCTACTGATCGCACGCCAAACCGTGTGGTGGCCCACCGTTTGGGGCTGGTGCTTGGGACTGTTGTTTGTCTTGGCCTGCGTCTTGTCCTGGATGTTTCTGGCCGAACGTTGGCTTAGTCTCACGATTCGCGTGCCCGCCAAAGTTTTGGTGGTTGAGGGTTGGATCGGCCTCGACGGTGTGGCCGCCGCCGCTCGGGAATTTTCGCAAGGGAACTACGATGTTGTGGTTGGGACAGGCGGCTTGACCGGGGAGCGCTGGAATACCACACGCTGGAACTACGCAGAAATGGCGGCAAAGGAGCTGCGCCGGCTGGGCATTCCTCCCGACCGGATCCTGACTGCACCTGCCAAGGAAGTTGAAAGCCGGCGAACCTTCGAGGCCGCGGTCGCGACTTGGCGTACTTTGCACGCAGCCGGTCTGCATCCCGCTGCTATCAATCTCATGACCCGGGGGCCCCACGCCCGGCGCAGCCGAATCGTTTATGCCCGGGTATTTGGCGTAGATACCACGGTCGGCGTGATCAGCTGGGTACCAGCAAGTGAACTGAGCACCCCGTGGTGGAATTCGAGCGATCGGGCCAGCGATCTGCTCAAAGAATCAGCCGGTTACCCCTTCGAGCTCTTCCTGAATTCCGCTCGCACCTCGAATTCCCCGCTGCTTCTGCAGCCGACAGGACATCAGGCGCCAGACTGAACCCTTTGGGCAGAAACGATCTTGAAAAAATGAGGTCGCTTAGGCCAGTGACTATGCAAAGCTGAATCATCCCCGCTTCCCGTGTCCTATACCCGCCCCCCTCTTTCGATTTCCCGGCGAATTCGAGTCGTTTCTGCCTTCGCCACGCTCTTTTGCGTAGACGCAACTTTTTTCGGGCAAGGTGTGATCATGTCACTACCGCAAGAGGCACTCAATGCACCTGTGATCCGGGAAGCACAAGCTGCACAACAAGGGGTAGTCGCCAGCCGACCACCCGTAAGCGGGACTCTTTTTAACCGCGGCCTCGTTAGCCTGCGCACCAATGTAATGTATCGGTACATGAACGCGGAAGGTTTGCCTTCCGGTATCCGTCGAATCGACAGTGACATCCAAACCATCACCCCCTCCGTGTCCCTCGATGTTGGGCGTCACTGGTCAGTTTCGTATATCCCTAGCTGGAACTATTATTCAGCGCCAGAATTCGATGACACGTTCGACCAATCTTTTAGCCTTCATGGCGGTCTGATCGGCATGCATTGGCTTTTAACACTGGACCAAAATTTATCGATCGCCTCACCAACGCTCTATGAGACGGGTCGGCAAACCGAACAAAAAACATGGAGCACCAATGTCGCTGCGTCGAGAAGCATAGGTTCCCGGTATAATCTTGAACTCAATGGTCGTGTGAGTGGCCTTCAATCCGAGATCGGCAACGACTCGCGTGAATGGTCGACCGATGATTGGTTTATGGTCCAGATCTCACCTGCGCTCAGTGCAGGCGTCGGCCCCACTTTCGGTTACGTCGATATAGCGGATGCCCCTGATATGACTTATCAACGATTCATGGGCCGGTTGTCCTTCAGTCCGACAAATAAGCTCTCTCTGACGGCGAGCGGAGGTGTCGAACGCCGGCAGACCAAATCAAGTCTTAGCCACGACATCGAGAATCCAATTCTCAGTGTTTCTGCGGCTTACCGACCGTTCGAGACGACCAGCATCACTGCCTCCTTCGACCACACGGTCAGCACAGCTCTGTACGATAGCCAAGTGACCGTCGGCGCTTACTGGCGATTACATTTCGAACAACGCCTGCTCGGCCGCTTATATTTTAGCGCCGATTGGAGCCACGGTGAGAACGAGTACAAATCCACAAGCGTTGTGACCGTCCCACCCGCGCCCATGGACACCGATGATCCGAGCCTCCCTCCTGTCGTAGTATCGCTGCCAGGCCGAAAGGATAAAATCGAAGAATTCAACTGCCGGCTAACGACCAAGCTCTTCAAGCGGATGTCGATTGCGGCCACCTACCAGCAGACCGACAATCAATCGAGCCAAGGGCTGTACGACATTTCCAGCAAACAATACGGCATCGAAATCAACTGCTCCTTCTAGCTTCTGGCCGCTTGAGTTTCGAACTGCGGGGCCAACGGTCATTATTCCTGCAACACCAGCGTTCACTTGACCCTTACTTCCGATAGCCTGAATCGATGGCGCCGTTTCGGTGCCCTCATCGCCCTACTCTCTCTGGGATTCTGCGTTCCCCTTTACCAGGTCGCCCGCTTCGCGCTCCAGAGTAATCTCTACTCCCACGTTCTTTTGGTCCCGGCGATTAGCGCGTATTTAATTTGGATCCGACGCGATCAGCTCGTTGAGCAAGGCCAACCGCTGCTGTCGGTGTGGGGCATCGTGGCAGCAATCGCCGGTTTAGCTTTGACCGCGGTGTATTTGGGCCTCCCTAGCGTTTCGGCTCGAGAGATTCAAAATGCCTTGTCCGCCGCCATGTACTCCTTCGTCACCTTGACCGGTGCTGCCGCCCTCCTCCTTTTCGGCCGGCAAACGCTGAAGGTGATCGCCTTCCCTTTGGTTTTTCTCGTTTTTCTCGCGCCGTTCCCCATTTCCGTCGAAGAAACCTTTGAAGGCTTTCTCCAACAATATTCCGCTCTGACCGCGCACGGCATGTTCGCCGCCACGGGAATGCCGGTCTTCCGGGACGGCACCTACTTCCGCCTTCCCGGATTCAGCATGTACGTTGCCCCTGAATGCAGCGGCATCCATTCGACCATTGCTCTTTTCCTGACGAGCTTGGTTGCGGGACAGCTCCTGCTCCGCTCGCCTTGGCGGCGGACGATCCTCGCCGCCGTGGTGCTTCCGATCGCTTTGGTCAGGAATGGTCTGCGGGTCTTCGTGATCGGCGAGCTGTGCGTCCGCATTGGACCGGAAATGATCGACTCGTTTATCCATCATCATGGTGG
>Ga0164241_10001447_pt1 | contig 29244 bp, 23 predicted proteins | sample OricomyardsoilBY_FD_108780 | JGI IMG/M metagenome (GOLD analysis project Ga0164241, IMG submission 108780) | Backyard soil microbial communities from Emeryville, California, USA - Original compost - Back yard soil (BY) | ecosystem: Environmental > Terrestrial > Soil > Unclassified | place: USA... | reverse complement strand
CTGGTCGATACCCCCGGCCACCAAGACTTCAGCGAAGACACCTACCGCTCCCTCACCGCGGTCGATTCGGCGATCATGGTGCTCGACGGGGCCAAGGGCATCGAGGAGCAGACGCGCAAGCTGTTCGAGGTTTGCCGGCTGCGCAACATTCCCATCATCACCTTCATCAACAAGCTCGATCGTGAAAGCCGCGAGCCCTTCGAGCTGATGGACGAGGTCGAGCAGGCCCTCCAACTCCAGGTCACGCCCATCAGCTGGCCGATCGGCAGCGGGCAGCGCTTCCTCGGCTGCTACGACCTCAAGCGTGATCGGCTGGCGCTGATGGAGCGCGTGAAAAACCGCGTGGGCGACGAGGGCGAGGTCTGCAACGGCCTCGACGATCCCAAGCTCGACCAGCTGTTGCCCGAAACCGCGGTCAAGACGCTACGCGAAGAGGTCGAGATGGCGCGCGGCTTGTGTCCGCCGTTCGATCTGGACGAGTACCGCGGCGGTCACATGACGCCGGTATTTTTCGGCAGCGCCATCAACAACTTCGGCATCCGCGAGCTGCTGCGCGGCGTGGCCGAGCTAGCCCCGCCCCCGCGCTCACAAAACGCCAAAGAACGCGAGGTTTTGCCGAACGAAGACAAGGTGACGGCCGTCGTCTTCAAGGTGCAGGCCAACATGGACCCGAAGCACCGCGATCGCATCGCCTTCGTGCGGCTGTGCTCGGGCCATTTTCGCCGCGGTATGAAGCTCACCCACGTACGCAGCAACTCCGTGATGTCGCTGAACAACCCCGTCAGCTTCTTTGGGCAAGACCGCGAGACCACTGACGAGGCGTTCGCCGGCGACATCCTCGGCATCCCGAACCACGGCAAGCTCGGCATCGGCGACACCCTCACCGAAGGGGAAGCCCTCACCTTCACCGGTATCCCCAGCTTCGCGCCCGAGCTGCTGCAGCGCGTGCGCCCGACCGATCCGATGCGCGCCAAGCACCTGGGCCGCGCCCTCGAGCAACTCGCCGAAGAAGGCGCCGCCCGCATCTTCAAGCCGCGCATCGGCTCCAACCACATCGTCGGCGTCGTCGGCGCGCTACAGTTCGAGGTGCTGGCCGATCGCATCAAGAGCGAATACGACATCCCGGTCGCGTTCGAAAACGCGGGGCTCTTCACCGCGCGCTGGATCGAAGGCGGCAACGCCGTGACCCTCAAGAAGTTCGAAAACGGCAACGAGGGCTACCTCGCCGACGACCACACCGGCGCCCTCGTCTTTCTCGCCCGCAACTCCTGGCACCTCGAAACCACCCAAAAAGAGTGGCCCGAGTTGCGCTTCGCCAAGACCAAAGAGCAATAGGCCTGGGGGTAGGCCCGGTCTCGTTCCATGAGGCCGCCGCCCAGCGGGGCGGCTACTCCGTCACCGTCCAGCAGCCGTCAGTCCCCAGATTTTTTCACAGGAAGATCAGAAGGACAGAAGGGTTGGTTGCGCCGCATCGATTCGGTATTCGCGTCGTGCTGAGCGTAGCTGTTCAGCCCGCAACGTCGCGACGCAAACGCCGAAACGGCGAGGCGCCCCAAATTCTCGCCTTCTGCCCTTCTGCCCTTCCTGTGAAAAAATCTGGGTCCACGAGGGGTCGTGACGACGACGCTCAGCGACTATTCACCGACGACGCGGAGCCGGCGGGGTTCGTCGGTGTTGGCGGAGGGAGGCGCGAGGGGCCCGCCTTCGGAGGACATGGCGTTGAGGACGGTGCTCATCGGATCGAATTCTTGGGCGGAGCGAAAGCGCTGCGAGCCGCGCCCAATCTTGTATTTGGCGAGCCGGTTTTGCATCACATTGAGCGGCAAATAGCCGAGCGTTTGGATCCAGCTCGATTGCTGCCGCACCGTCCAACGCTTCCAAATCGAGCTCGGTGAGTAGAAGCGCTGCCAGGCGCGCATCCAGCCCTCGCGCAACCGTTCGCGCGACATGGTCTTGGGCACGTAATAGGGCGAGCCGGCGTCGTGATCGCCGCCCAGCCACCAATTGGGGTCGGTCAAGCGCCCCTCGGCCAGCAATCGCCGGTACAGCTTGGTGCCCGGATACGGCGTGAGGATGGCGAACAACGCCATCGTCAGCTGCATTTGGATGCCGAACTCGACGGTGCGATCGAACACCTCGGTGTCGTCGGTGTCGAAGCCGAACACGAAGCTTCCCCACGTGGAAATGCCGTGGTCGTGCAGCATGTCGAGCACGTCTTTATACCGCGCGGGCCGGTTCTGGCGCTTGCCGGTGAAGGCCAGGGTGTCTTCGTCGATGCTCTCGAAGCCGATGAACAGCGCCTTGCACCCGCTCTCGGCCATCAGCTTCACGTTCTCGATGCGACCGACGGCCGCGAGCGAGCACTGCCCGATCCAATGCTTACCCAGCTCGCCCATCTTCTGGAACAGCTCGCCCGAGTATTTGCGATGGATCATTACGTTGTCGTCGGCGAACATGACGAGCTTGCCCAGCGTGCGCAGCTCTGTCAGCACGTCGTCGACGGGACGAAAGCGCATGGTCGTGCCGTTGGCGGTCGACACACTGCAGAATTCGCACGGGTACGGACAACCGCGCATGGTCTGCACGACCTGAAATGGCACGTACTTTTTGGACCGGAACAAGTCGCGGCGCGCGAACGGGCGCCCGGGTCGGGACAGATCGGGCAGGTCGCCACGGTAGATGCGGGCAAGCCGGTCGTTGCGAACGTCCTCGACGACGCGCGGCCACAAGTCTTCCGCTTCACTGAGCACGACCGCGTCGGCGAATCGCAGCGCCTCGTCGGGCAATGCCGTCGGATGAATGCCGCCGAGCACGACCTTGACCCCGCGCCGGCGATACGCTTCCGCGATCGCGTAGCTGCGGCTGGCCGTCTTGCTGTCGACGCTGATGCCGACGAGATCGACGTCCTTGACGTCACGCTCGATATCGAAAGGCTTTACCAGGTCATCGGTGTAGATAACCTCGTCCGTCTTGGGCGTGAGCGCCGCCAGCACCCCCAGCCCCAGCCGTGGCAAGTAGGCCGAGTCCTCGCTCGCAGTCGCGATCAGCTCGATTTGCATCCGCCGTCAGTTTCCGCGGGCTCGCCGTCCGGGGCAAGCCGCAAGCCGCAGCAGCCGTAAGTCCCCAGATTTTTTCACAGGAAGGGCAGACGGCGAGAATTTTGGGGCGCCATCCTGCTCCGGCATTTGCGTCGCAGCGGCGCGCCCTGAACAAAGACGCACAAGAGCGACGCGAACGCCGAATCGTCTGTGCGCTACCTCCCCTTTCTGTCCTTCTGATCTTCTTGTAAGAAAATCTGGGTCCCCGAAGGGCCGGTACAACGACGACGAGCGGCTAGTTGCCGGCGATTTGCTTCATGAGCCGGTCCTTGTCGAGGTAGCCCGGGGTGAAGATGTAAGCGTCGGCGTTGGCGGCGGCGCTGACGACGACGGTGGTGCCGGAGAGGACGCCGCTCGAGATGTCGCAACGCGAGCGCTTGACGCTGCCGCCGTTGGAGGCGGGAACGTCGAACGTCTTCGTCTCGGTGGCGCCGAAGTCGGCGCAAGAAACGGGCGCGGGGAACTTGGTCGAGAAGCGGGAGAGCTTGGGGTCGGCTTCCCAGTAGCGAACCGTGAGCGTGTTGTCACCGGCGGTGCGGGTGCCGGTGCACAGGCGTTCCTTCGATTTGGCGACGGCGGCCGCTTCCGCGGCGTCGGTCGGCGTGTCGCACACCGGCGACGCCGAAGCTTTCTCGGGTGCGGCGCGGTTGTCGCCGGCCCAACTGACGAACAGCTTCAACAGCGCGTCGTTCTTGGCTTTGCGTTGGGCCTCGGCCTCGGCGTTGGCCTTGACGGTGGCTTGCGCGGTCGACAGCTCTTTGTCGAGCGTCGCCAGGCCGTCTTTGTCTTGACCGGCGGCGTCACACATCTTGTAGGCGTACTCGCGCCACTGCCCCGCCAACGCAAAGTCGTTCGACTTGATGGCTTGGCGCGTGACGTCGAAGCCCTGGTTGCACTTGTCCGCGTCGCGCGTCTGGCAGGCGCACGTAAACAGAGCCAACAGCACGCAGCCCACTGCCAACGACGTTCCGGGTCGGAAACTCATGGACCGCATATAAGCGGGTGCCGCCGCGGTTTTCAACCGCCCCGCGCCCAACCGCCGCTACAGCGCCAGAACGCGCTAATTCCCGGCTTCGATGGTGACGAGCTCGGCCGCGAAGCACGACAGGGCGTGCAGACTGCGGCGCTGCCACAAGATGCTGGGGTTCGACAAAAAGCGAATGCGGTACTGGCCCGCGGTCAGGTCCGAGACTTCGCTTATCCAGCTGACGAAGCTCTTGAAGCAAGAGCTGTTCATGAACTCCAGCTCCCGCAAATCCATGTGCACTTCGGGGATCGACAGCTCGAGCGCCTTTTGGTGCACGCGCGTGAGGATGGCTTCGACGCTGTCGGTCACGCGCAAGTCTGCGGTACCAGACAGCTTGGCGACCAGCGCGCTGTCTTCCTGGGTCAAGCGCGCGCGCAGCTCGGCGGCTTGCTGAACGGGCAATGCAATCTCGTTCACGCTGCACCTTCCTTCCGCTGAGGCATGAGGACCTCGGTCTCTGCGCTCACGGTGATGGTTCCATTCTTGCCGCACGCCACGCTCATGGCCATCTCGGCCTCGGCGTGAATGCGCGCCAAACCCAAGCCCGAGCCGTCGGTGCGCGACGCGTTGCGGCGCATCAAGGTCAGGTAGTAGACGTTGGCGTCCATCGACATCATCTCGTCGATGGTTTTCTGGATGTGCTCGGCGTCTTCGGGCCGGCCGCGATTCTTGGTGCGAATCCGCACCTTGATGCGCTCACCTCGCCCGCTGACCTCGATGCGCACCTTGGCCCGTCCATCACGCGAGTACTTGACGGCGTTTTCGAGCAGCTCGTGCGTTGCCAGGGCCACGCGCGACGTCGCGTCCGGATCGGCCAACGTGCGATCGTAGAATTCGCTGACGAAGCGCCGCACGATGGACACGAGCTCCGGCTTTCGCTCGAACGAAAGCTCACAAAAACCCAAGTCGCGCGGCTCCGAGTCGTCCGGCATGTTGCCGATACCTCAAACGGCCGAATTCTCAGGAGCTTAAGCCGACCTTCGTGGCTCGACATTTTCCGGTACAAACGAAATTAAGGCCGCCCGCGTTCGGCCGTACAGCTTCGAGATCGGATGAGTCGAGGCTCGATCGCACAGGCCCTGTCGCGCATGCCCCCTCCCGGGGCAGGGGCGGAGCCGCGCGCCGCCGTGACCCCCGAGGCGCTGCTCGACGCCGTTGCGGTGTTGGAAGCGGTGTTGGCTCAGGCGCGCATCAGCAAGACCCCGGAAGGCTGGGTCGAAGCGCAACGGGCCGCCCACCACGTGTACGTCAAAGCCGAACAGGGTGACTTTTCGGAAGTGGCCAACGCCGTGCTCCACGTCGAGGACGCCGTCGCGGCAGTGGCCGAAGGCGAGCTGGCGCCGGACTCGGGCACGTTTCGCCAAGTCGACGCCGCGTTGCGCGCCGCCCGCGCCGCGTGCGCCATGCCGGCCGCCCAAGCCGCGCCGGCCGAGGCCCCAACGAGCCGAGGCACGGTTTGGATCACGTGCAGCGACGCCGAGCTGAGCGCTGACTTGGCGCGTTCGATCGGCAAGAAGCACCTCGAGGCCGTGCTGGTCGCGAAAGAAGAGCTGGCGACCAAACTGGGCGCCCCGAGCGCGCTGATCGTCGAGCTCAACGCCGACGAGGCGGAAGCCTTCACCGACAGCTTGGCGCGTTTGCGCGCGCGTCACGTGCGCATGGCGCTCTTGGTATTGTCCGAAGACGGCAGCTACGCCGCACGCAGCACCAGCGCCCGGCTCGGCGCGGTGCTGCATTTCGTGCTGCCAGCCAGCGCCGAAAAGGTGGCGGCCGCGCTCGACACGCTCGACATCGGCACCTTGCAGGAACGGCCGCGCGTCCTTTCGCTGGCCTTGAACGGCAGCATCGACTGGCTACGCGACCCGGTGGAAGCGGCCGGCATGGAGCTCAAAGTCTTTCACCACCCCGAGCTCGTGCTGGAGGCGTTGGACGCCTCCCAGCCGAGCGCGCTCGTGCTCGACCAAGCCGGTAACGCCGGTCCGCTGATGTGCCGGCTCGTGCGCGCGGTGCCGCGCTGGCGTGATCTGCCGATCTTGGCGCGCGCGAGCCCAGGCTCGCAGGTATGGCTGGCCGGCTTCGAAGCGGGCGCAGACGACATGCTGCCGCTCGACATCGCCCCCCACGAGCTGATGGCACGCTTGCGGGTACGGCTGGACCGGACGCGAGTCTTTCGCGAGCAAAGCAACCGCGATCTACTCACCGGCCTGCTGACGCGCCGTGCTTTCACCGAGAGCGTGCTGGCGCGCGTCGCGGAAGCGCAGCGTTCGCGTCGGCATTTGTCGTTGTGCTTGATGGACGTCGATCGCTTCAAGTCGGTCAACGACACCTACGGGCACGGCGTCGGCGACAAAGTATTGTCCGCGTTCGGCGCGCTTTTGGGCACACGCTTTCGCCTGCAAGACCTGCGCGGTCGTTGGGGCGGCGAAGAGTTCATCATCGCCTTTTATGGTGAATGGGCCGAGAGCGCGCGCGAGATCTTGTCGCGCGTCACGGCCGAGTTTGCCAAAATCACCTTCGACGGAGGGCAAGATCGGCACTTCAACGTGACCATCAGCGGCGGCATCGCCACCTACCCGATCGACGGGCGCACCCTCGAAGAGCTGGTAGGCGTGGCCGACCAGCGATTGTACGCGGCCAAGCAAGCCGGCCGTAACCGCATCCGAATCTGAGCCCACCGTGGCCATCTCCACATCGCTTTTGCCCAAAAACCTGACGCTGCTGCCCAAGGCAGAGCGCCAGCGCATGCTGTCCAGCTCGCGGCTGCAGGTCGCGCTGACCGGCTTCATCGCCTTGCTGGTGGCGGCGCTGTGCGCGGTGGTCATCCTGTTCGTCGGTCACATCTTCGACTGGCTGACGCCGCGCATGCAGCAAGACTTGGGCTGGAAGGTCGCCCGCGGCGCGGTCGAGGTCGCCCAGCGTGGAGAGTTGGCGCTAATCTTGAAAGACGAGCCCATGCTGCAAGACGCCTTCGCGCGCTACGCGAAGGACGACGACGTGCAGGCGATCGTCGCGGCCGACGCGAGCGGGCGCGTGATCGCGACCCATGGTGAGCTACCGATGCCGGCCGAGGAGCTATTCCGAGCGCCGCGCGCGCAGCTCAACCAACGCCAGGACTACGTGTGGTCGTGGAACGAGCAAACCGTCGAAGGCGCGAACGTCGGCAGGGTGGCGATGGTTGCGTCCACCTTGCGGCTGGACGCGGGACGAAACCTGCGCCACCGCATCCTGATCCTGACCGGCGTCGCGGGCTTGCTCGGCCTGGCGCTCAGCCTGTCGTTCGTGAAGTGGTACGTGGGCCCGCTGCTCAAGGTGACCGGGCGCGCCTTCGAAGGCTTGGAGCGCGCGGCCGCGGACCTGTTGAGCAAGCAACGGCTCGAAAAGGAGCTGGAAATCGGCGCGCGCATTCAGACCTGCTTGTTGCCGAAGAACGTAGCCATTCCCGAGCTGGAGCTGTCGGCCAAGATGGTACCGGCGAGCGAGGTCGGCGGCGACTACTACGATGCCTTCGCGGCCGGCAAAGGCGGCTTCATCGGCATCGGCGACGTAGCCGGCCACGGCTTGACCTCGGGCCTGGTGATGTTGATGGTGCAGAGCGTGGTGGCGGCGCTGGCGCGGAAAACTCCCGAGGCCTCCCCGGCCGAGCTGGTGTGCGCGCTGAACGTCGTGCTGCACGACAACATCCGCCACCGGCTGCAAAACAAAGAGCACGTCACGTTCACCCTGTTGCGCTACGACCCGGGCGGCAAGCTCACGTTTGCGGGCGCCCACGAAGAAATTTGCGTCTACCGCAAGGCCACCGGCAAGGTCGAGCTGGTGACGACGCCCGGCACGTGGTTGGGAGCGGTGCGCGACGTGAAGAAGCATACGGTGGACAGCGAGCTCACCCTCGAGCGGGGAGACATCGTGTTGCTGTACACCGATGGCGTCACCGAGGCGCGCGCAGCGGGCGGCGAGCAGTTCGGCCTCGATCGCCTCGTGAGCCTGCTCGAAGACTCTTCGGATTTGCCGATACCGGCGTTGATCGAGCGCGTGTACAAGGCAGTGGCGGCGCACGCCCACGAGCTGGATGACGACGTGACCCTGCTCGGATTCAGGCGCATCTAGCGCGCCCGAGGCGCACGCGCGCTCACGACCCGGGCGCGGGTACCTTCGCCATCGAGCGATCGTGGGCCCGGGCCGCCAGGGGCAAGGTGACCAGGGCCCCCAGCAACGCCAACAACATGTCCCACTGCGCATCCCAGATGTCGCCCTGCGAGCCCAGGAATGCTTGCCCGACGTCGGGCGCGGCGAGCACCGCCGTCCACCATTCGAGCAGCTCCCAAAAGGCCGCGAACGCGAGCACCACCGAGCACACCAAAAAGAACAACCAGCCACCGCGTTTGAGCGGCGTGCAGCGCAACAAGATTTCGCGCGCCAGCAAGCTGGGGACCACGCCCAGCGCGATGTGCCCGATGCGATCGTAGTGGTTGCGCGCGAGGTGAAAGGTGTCCTTGGCCCAGTTGCCCAGCGGCGTCAGCGCATAGGTGTAGTAGCCCCCGTAGATCAGGATCTGAACGTGCACGAAGATGGCCACGTAGACGAAGTGTGAAAGCGGCAGGCGCCGGTACACCGCCAGCAAGACCGCGATCTCCAAGAGGCCCGGCCCGACCTCCAGACACCAGCTGGTGCGACCCGCGGGCGGCGCCCACAGAGTGGCCAACGAGATGACTGCCAATACCCCCAAAAGCGCGAGCGGCAGCCGCGCATGGCGTCTAAGCTCAGGTCCCATCGAGCAGTCGGCTTCTAACACATCTCAGCTGTCACCGCGCCCGCCGATCCTGGCTTCTGGCTTCGTTTTCGCTCCGGTCCGGTGCTCACGTAGCCACCTACGCTCCGCTCCGGTCCTCGCGAAAGCCTCGCCAGAAACCAGGCTTGGCGGGCGGGCAGCCGAAAGCTCCTGCCTAAAGTTCCCCATGGAGCGGCATCATTGCAAAGAAGCGTAATTTGCGGCAAGAGGCGTCTCCAGCCGCCGTGCGCACCCTCCTCGCCATCATCACCTGCATCGAGCTATTTCTCGTAGCTTCGCTGGGTTTCGTGTTCGTCGCGGTCGTCTACATTTTTACGCGGCCGTTCGACTCGCGGCGCATGATGTCGGGCAAAGCGCTGCGGATGGTGTCCCACTCGGCGGCGCTGTTCAGCCCGATGTGGCGCTTCAAGATCCACGGGCCGCTGCCAGCCAAGCTGTCACCCAAGACGGTGTGCGTCAGCAACCACTGCTCGCACACCGACGTGTTCTTGATCTGTCACGTGCCGTGGGAAATGAAGTGGCTGGCCAAGCGCAGCCTGTTCAAGCTTCCGTTCATCGGCTGGGGCATGTGGCTGGTCGGTGACGTGGGGGTCGACCGCGGCTCGGCGAAGGCGCTGGCCGCGCTCGACGAATGCCGGGGCTGGCTCGAGCGCGGCGTGCCGGTGATGATCTTTCCGGAAGGCACCCGCTCCAAGACCGGGCAAACGCAGCCGTTCAAAGACGGCGCGTTCAAGCTCGCCATCGACACCGGCGCCGACATTTTACCCATGGCTGTCGCCGGCACCGAGCACGCCTTGTCCAAGCATGACTGGCGGCCCGGCTTCGCGCGCGGCGTCTTGCGCGTCGGCACGGCGATTCCAACCACGGGCATGACCTCCGCCGACCTGCCGCGCTTGAAGCGGCAGGCGTTCGAGCAAGTGCAAGCGCTGCGCGCCGAAATTTTGCCGCTCGCCGAGTAGTTCTGCCCCGGCGCGCGGCATCGCACGCGGCCTATTGCCGCATGACCAGCGGCATTCCACCATCGTCAGCCACGCGCTCACCCTGGTGATAGGTGTGGCGTTGACCGTGCCGCTCGCGGTGTTGCTCGCACCACATTTCGGTGCCGTTGCTGGCGCGACGCGCCTCGATGCAGCTCGGACACGCCGGCTCGATGCGCGGCAAGGCTTCCGGCAACGCTTTGGGCCTGACGACCAGCACCGGGCAGGGAGCGAGCCGGACCGTGGCCTCGGCAGAAGAGCCCAGCAGCAAACGCGAAAGGCCGCGGCGGCCATGGGTGCCGACGACGACCAAGTCTGCCTCCAGGTCGGCGGCGAGCTGCGAAATTTCATCGGCAATGGCGTCGAAACGCACGTGCGCGACGACTTTGCCAATCGGCTGCGCCCGCTTGCCTTGTGGCCCTTGCCAGCGATCCATGAAGCGGCCGAACGCTTCGTCGGCGTAGCGCTGAAAACGTGCGCGCGCTTCCGGCAGCGTCAACACCTGCAGCGCGGACGCGTCGACCGGCATCTCGTAAGCGATTTGCGGTCCGTACGTCTGCACGACGTTGACCAAGTGCACCTCGGAGGCAGGGTGCTGAGCCGCGAGCTCAAACGCCTTCTGCACCGCCAGCTCGGACGCTGTTGAAAATTCAGCCCCAACGACGACCACATACGGCTTGTTTGACATCCCCCTCGTCAAAGCATCACCCGTGCCAAGCCGCTCGCGAGCGCTACTTTTTCGCCTCGGGCGTGGCGGGACTGCCTTCGGGGGGCCGAGCGCCGTCAGGCATGGGGTTGAAGCTTTGGCCCACTCCCGCCGGCTCGGTGTGCACGACGACGTCCGTAACCCCGGGCAGCTGCTGCTTGATCGCGTCGATCACCCAATGGGTGACGCGGTGCGCGGCCACGACGTCCAGATGTCGCGCTACTTGCACGTGCAAATCGACGTGAATGTCGCCCGGTGCGCCGCGGGTGCGAATTTTGTGCGCGCTGGCGACGCCCGCAACTCGCACCACCACCGCTTGCACCGCGTCCGGCTCGAGCGCGGCCGCGTCGGCCAGGTAGCGCAAATTTTGCCGCAAGACTTGCACGCCGGTCCAGGCAATGAAGCCGGCGATGCCGAGCGCCATCACTGAGTCGAGCGCCGGCAACCCTGCTTGCACCAAGCCCACGGTCACGATCACGCCTAGCGTCACCAACACGTCCGAGCTGGTGTGCGCGGCGTCGCTCGCCAAAAACGTGCTGTTGAGGAGCTCGGCTTGGCGGCGCTCGTAGCGCGCCACCAAGAGGTTGATGCCCAGCGTCACCGCCAACACCACGAACGCCAAGGCATCGAGGTGCGGTGGCTCCGCGTGCCCGAGCAAGCGCGCGGCGGCGCTGGTCAGCACGTCGTACGCCATGCCCAGCAAAGACAGCCCCACCACTCCCGCGGCCAGCACCTCGAACTTGGCATGGCCATAGGGGTGACCCGCGTCGGCTGGCCGCGAGGCGAAGTACACGCCCATCAGCCCGACCAGGTTGTTCACCGAGTCGGTGAGCGAATGAAAGCCGTCAGCGCGAATCGACAGCACCCCGGTCGAATGGCCGTAAGCGATCTTGCTCGCCGCTACGAGCACGTTCAGGCCAAGCGTGACCCAAAGCACGCGCGAAACGCGGCGCGCGGCCTGGGCGCGCGTCACGGTAGGTGCGTGTGCGTTCGCCGACGTTGGCGCCGGAAGACTGCCTTCCGGCGCTCGGGAACGACCACGTGAGTGCACGGGCCCGACCCTACCACCGTGCCGCTTTGCTCGCAGAAAGGCCTTGGTGATATATTCACTGATTGCGACCGGGCCGTGTCCTGCCAGGCGCCCCCACCATGCTTCAACTCTCACTTGCACGCCGCGCCCTCGCCAACCGAGCCGCTCTATCTCTGATCATCGGCCTAGGGCTCGCAACCGTGCCGGCGCCGGCGTTCGCTCAAGATCCTGCCGCTGACTCCAGCGCGGAGGCGTTGAAGCGCGCGCGAGAGCAGTTCGGTCAAGCGCTGGCCCTGCAAACCGCGGGTGATTGGGCAGGCGCGCTGGCCTTGCTCAAAGACGTCGCGGCCGTAAAGTCGACGCCGCAGGTGCGCTTCAACATGGCGCTCTGCGAAGAGAAGCTGGGCAAGCTGGTCGCCGCGCTCGGCGACTATGAGCTGGCCGCGTCCGACGCGCGCGCCGAAAAGGCCGATCAAGTCGCCGAAGAAGTCGAAGGTCGACTCGAGTCGCTGCGGCAACGCATCCCCAAGCTGACCGTGAAGCGCGGTAGCGGCGCGGAAGCCGCCATCGTCGCGGTGGACGGCGTCAGCGTCGGTGACCAAGTCATCGGCACGCCCATGCCGACTGATCCGGGACCGCACACGGTTGAAGGCAAAGCGCCGGGCTTCAAACCGTTCCGCAAATCAATTCGCCTGGCCGAACAGCAAAGTGAATCGGTAGAGATCGAGCTCGAGCCGGAGCCCGCGCCGCCAACGGCCGGGGCCGTAGCCGGCGGTGCTCGCCCGGCTCCCGGTCGCAGCCGCATTCCAGGCTACGTCGTTGGCGGCATCGGCATCGCCAGCCTCGGCGCGTCCGGGATCTTCTTCGGGCTGCGCGCCGACAAGATCTCGGAGCTCGACAAAGTGTGTCCACCTCCGGGGCGGCAATGTCCCTCGCATGACCAGCAGGGCGACATCGACGCCGGCAAAACCTACACGACCTTGGCCAACGTCACGCTCGCGGTGGGTGTCGCCGCCGTCGCGGGTGGCCTAGTGCTTTTGCTCACGAGCGGTCCGAGCGAAGGGCCATCGGTGGCGCTAGCCCCCTCTCCGGGCGGTGCGCAGCTGCTCGGCAAATTCTGATTTCGTGCGATTGGCCGGAAGCGGGCCGGCCGCGGTACATAATTCGTCGTCGAAATACGCGCCAAATACGCGACATTGACCTCGTAGCCGCAGGCGGGGCTTGCGAATACCCGCGCGTATTATGTAATTTCCCGCGCCTCTTGAAAGGCGATCTCCCCACGCACTGCGTCTCCCGTCACACGGTACGGGTCCGCTTTGGCGAAACCGACCTGATGGGCATCGTCCATCACGGCACCTACATCTCCTACTTCGAAGTCGGACGGGTGGAGTACATGCGTCGCCGCGGCCTCGACTACCACTCGTGGACCCAGCTCGGCATCCACCTGCCGGTCGTCGAAGCGCACGTTCGTTACCGGCGAACGGCTCGCTTCGACGAGCTGTTGTGCATCGAGACGCGGCTGGCCGACCTGCAGCGAGTCCAGATGCGCTTCGACTACCGTTTGCTGCGGCCGGCAGACGTCGACGGCGGCGAAGAGCTAGTAGCGGAGGGTTACACGACGCTGGCTTGCGTTGGCCATGACCACGTCATCCGCCGTGTGCCTCAAGACGCCGAAGCAATCTTGCGCGGCCCGGAGCTGACGGAGGCTCGCCCCGAGCCCGAGGTCAGCCAAGCCGATCGGCGCGCCTATGAAGGCGTCGTGCCCACATCCTCTTGACGGTTTATTGAAGTGGTCAAGGCATCACGGCGCACGCAGCGGCCGTGCTAGCCTGGAGCAGACATGAGCGGACGGGGCCCCGACCCCAAAGACCTGCGCGCGTCCCTGGTAGACTCCGGTTGGTCAGTCGCACCTCCTCCGGCGGAAGCCGTGGAGATCCGCGCGCCCGACAGCGACGGGCCCACCCTCGAGGACCTGTCCACGCGGCGCCTGCCCAACTACGACGATCTGTCACAGGCGCCCGCCGTCACGCAGATTGACGAAGACATTCAGACTCGGCTGAAAGCGATGCAGCGCGCGTCGTTCGGTGACTCGCACCGTCCCGCCCTCCCGCATTTGCCGCCGCCGCCGCCGTCACGACCGCCCCCGCCGACTCTACCGCCGCCGCCCCCGCCGCTCGCCGTTAAGTCAGCGCCGGTGTCCGACGTGCCGCTGCCCAGCTTTCGCGTACCTTCTGGGCCCGACGTCGAGCCTGCCATCGAGCGCGGCTACCAATCTCCGCTGCACCCCCGCGATTCGGAGCCAGCGGAGGCGACCGAAGTCACCGCGCTCGGCAATGTCTTGCCGCCGAGTGATCCGCCCGACTTGCGCGCACCGGTCGCCCTGCGCGCACCGGGGCTGCCGGTGATGTCGCTGCCTCCGGCCCCTTCGGTGTTGAGCGCGCTCAAGCAACGCGTGCGCTTCGCGGGTGGCGAGGTGCCGCTGTGGAGCTTGGTTTCACCCGTCGTGGTGTTGTTGGCGCTCGGCTCGGCCTTCGTGGCTGCCGCCGCAGGTCGGCCCGATGAAACCGCAGCGACGGCCGTCGCCAGCGCGAGCGCCCAACCCCTGGCGCCATCGCCAAGCGCCCTTGCTTCATCCGCCGCGGACGCGACGGCGGACGCGCCCGTTCCGGCCCAGGCCCCCGCCCTGCCCGCTACATCGATCGATACCGAAGCGCTCGAGGCGCGTCATGCCGAAGAGCTCACCAAAGACGAGGCGCTGGCGTTGGCGTCGGCGCGCCGGCAGCGCGAGGTCGCGCGCGTGGCCTTGCTGCGGCAAAAGCTGACGCGCGATCCCGGCCTCTTCAAGGACGCAGCCACGCTGACCGAGCTGCGGCGCGCCGCTGAAGACCCGCTGACCGCGCCCGACGCGCTTGGCGCCATGGCCGAGGCCCCCGGCCCACTCAGCGCCGATCTGCTTTACGAAATGTGGACCGGGACCGTGGTGCGCAACGGCGCGACGGAGCTGGCGCGCTCGCTCGTGTTCAGCAAAGAGGTGCGGGCAAAGGCCTCGCCGGAGCTGGCGATCGCGCTCGACCTGCGCATCGCCGAGACGTGCGAGCAGAATCAACAGCTGTTGCCGCGCGTGCTCGAAAAAGGCGACCGGCGCTCGCTGGCGCTGTTGGCCAAGCTGGCGCGCCGCTTTGGATGCGGCCCGAACAAGCGCCTGGACTGCTACCCATGTCTACGCGACGACAAGGCCGTCGACGACGCGATGACCGCGGTAAAAAAGCGCCGCGAGCCCAAGCCGTTCTTGGGCAAGTAAGTCGAACCTCCGCCATGGCCAAGACCGAGCTGCGCACCGAGGTCGAGATCGCCGCACCGCTTTCGCACGTCTACCGGGTGCTGACCGACTTCAGCAGCTACCAAGCCTGGAACCCCTTTCTGACGGCGGTGAGCGGCCAGCTGGCGGTGGGGCAAAAGTTATCGGTCGAGATGAGCCTGCCCGAGGGCAGGACCTACCTGCTGGAGCCCGTCGTCACGCAAGTGACTGAAAACAGCGAGCTGCGTTGGCGCGGCACCTTCTTGTCTCGGTCGCTGCTCGAGTCCGAGCACTTCTTCGTGTTGCTCGAGCGCGGGGCGAGCCTGACGCGCGTAGTCCATGGCCAAGACTTCTCGGGTTTTCTGCTGCGTTTCGCCGGCAACTCGCTGACCCTGGCCGCGCGTGGCTCGGTCTACATGGATCAAGCGCTGAAGAAGCGCGCCGAATCGACGCGATAACGCGGTAAACTCGGGCGCAATGTATCTGCTGCGCGCCCAGTTGCACGGCGTGGGTCCGTTCGACCACTTGGAGCTCTCGTTCGTCGACGAGCAGGACGAACCGCGTCGCATGGTGGTCATCCACGGCGGCGGCGGCGTCGGCAAGACCAGCCTGCTCGCCGCGATCGGAACTTCGCGCCCCGGCCACGCCACCGTGCAACAGCCTCGCTCCGATCAGCAAAAGAACGCCGACGGTAGCGCGGCGGCCTGGGCCAGCGCCGATTGGTTGCTGGGGCAAGACGATCCGGAGCGTCCGCACGCGCTGCGCGTCGCCAGCCCCAACGTGAAGCTCGCGGGTCCGGAAGACCAAGAGCTGACACGCCGCCGCGAGCAAGCGCTGTTCGATCGCGTGGCGGGCGAAGGCGGCTTTGCGTTCCTGTCCATCGCTGCCACCCGTTGGTTTTCGCGGCAACCGATCGGCATTTCGGCGCCCACCCGCGGCGTCGCGCGCTACGACGTGAAGCAGCCGGCCGGGCTCGACGACGCCACCCGCTCGGATCTATCGCGCGACACCAAGCAAGCGTTGGCCTACGCCGAGATCGGCGCGGCGCTCGCCGAGCGTCGCCCGCTCGAAAGCGACGTACGGCTCGACGCGCTCGGACCGGCCATGCACAAAGTCGTCGATCGCTTGGTGAGCCTGAGCGGCTTCAACTACCTCGGTCTGGACGCGCTCAGCTGGGAGCCGATGTTTCACGCCGCCGACGGTGCGCGCATGCCGTTCGATGCCTTGCCCACGCGTGTCCGTCATCTGGTGGCGTTCGGCGCTTTGACGGTGCGAACACTGTGGGCGGCTTATCCCGATCGTGATCCGCGCATCGCCGAGGGCGTCGTGCTCATCGACGAAGTGGACCTGCACCAAGACGCCGTCGTCGCCCCCAAGCTACCGGGTGCGCTACGTGCGGCCTTACCGTCGGTGCAGTGGATCCTCACCACCCACTCGCCCTTGCTGGCGGCGGGGGTCGCGCCGGGGGAGGTTTTGGCGCTGCGAGCCGGTACCCAAGGCCGCGTCGAGCTGCACGCCGGTCCGTCCGCCACCACACATTGACGCCAATGTAGGTGTCTCTGCGCCACGCGAATTACCCCGTCGGGCCATAGGCCGGGCTCACCCTCGATGGAAAACGAGAAGCGGAATAGCCGAAGTCTTGGGCTCGGTGCCGATGGCTCTCGATCGCAAAGGCCATGCGGGTGATAAGCTTCGCGCTGTCCCATCATGTTGGATGACGTCTCGCCCGGGCAGGTGCTCGGCCGCTACGAGCTCTTGATGCCTGTGGCACGGGGCGGCATGGCGAGCGTGTGGGCTGCGCGTCTCAAAGGAACGCGCGGTTTCCAAAAGCTGGTGGCCATCAAGACGATGCTGCCAGGCCTGGTGGACGACCCCAGCTTCGAGCGCATGTTCCTGGACGAGGCCAGCCTGGCCTCCCAGGTCCGACACCCGCACGTGATCGAGATCATGGATCTCGGCGAGCAGGACCGGATCCTTTACCTGGTGATGGAATGGGTGAGCGGAGAGGCGCTCAGCATCATCATGAAGTACGCCGCTACCCGCGGCGGCATCCCCCTTCCAATCGCAGTGCACATTGCCACGCAGACCTGCCGCGGTTTGCACGCTGCGCACGAGCTGCGCGAACCGGACGGTGTGCTCGTCGGTCTCGTTCACCGCGACGTCTCGCCGCAGAACGTGCTGGTCACGTACGACGGCGTGGTCAAGGTCGTGGATTTCGGTGTCGCCAAGGCGACGGCGCGCCTCGACACGCAGACCGAAGCCGGGCAGCTCAAGGGCAAGATTGCCTACATGTCGCCAGAACAGCTGCGCGGCGAAAAGATCGATCGGCGCACCGACGTGTTCGCCATGGGCATCCTGCTGTACATGATGACCACCGGGAAGCACCCCTTCCGCGGTGATGATCAGGCGCAAACCATCGCGCGCATCAGCTCCGACGAGCCAGCTATTTTGCCGTCGGTGCTGGTGCCTGGTTACCCTGCCGGGCTCGAAGCCTGCGTGATGCAAGCCTTGGCCAAGGACTCGGCCAAGCGCTATCCGTCCGCCAACGACATGCTGCTCGGCCTCACGCGCGCGCTGCCCCCCGCGATGCGCGAGAGCACCGACGAAGAAGTGTCGGAGTTCATCCGCCGCTTGTTGCCGGATCGGCTCGAACGCCAGAAGCAGGCCATCAAGCAAGCGCTCGAGCAAGCTGATCGCCGGGAAATGTCGCGGTCCGCTCCGCAGCTTCACATGCCGGAGTCGTCGACCGACGAAGCGGCGACCGTGCTCGAAGGCATCGGGCGCGAGATGACGCCGAGTGCCGACGGTCGCTCGCTACCGGGCGCATCGTCGACCGAGCCACCGCCTTCATTCGCACGCCAAGAATCGCAACGTCGTCGCAATCTGTTGTACGTCGCGGGTGGCGTCATCTTGCTGCTGGGCGCCGGCCTCGGCTTTGCCTTCGGTAACAACGAGAACCGCCGCCCCGCGGCCGCCATCGCGCCAGCGCCTACGCCGCCGCCCGCCGAGGCGCCGACGCTCGCCGTCACGCCGCCGGGTCCACCGATCAATGCGCTTCCACCCGAAGGAGCGCCCGCCCCCGGCCCCAGCGCCCCCAGCGCCAGCCCCACCGCCACGCGACCCGCCGGCGGCAAACGCATCCCCGCTCCCACCGCCAAACCCGGCCCAAGCGGCACCCCGCGCAAAGGCCCGTTCGTCTCGCCCATCCGCAACCCTGGCTTCTAAAGCCCTGGCTGCCGTTTCGCCCGCTGCGCGCCGCCATCTCAGCGGCCGCGGCGCCTTCTGAAAACGAAAAGTGACTTCGGAACCGAAGTCACTTTTCGAATGCCAAGGGGTGGCAGATTCGCCGTCTCCTCCCAACGCGGCGCTGCGCGCCACCGTCAGGACCGGGACTGGCTCCTCGAGTCGCTGCTCGAACGAGAACGCGCGCGAGGTCGGCGCTAGCGGGCGGGCGGGACGGTGAGGACGGGGATGGGAGAGAGGCGGATGAGTCTTTCCGTGACGCTGCCGAGCAGGAGCTTGGTCATGCCGGTGCGGCCGTGGGTGCCGATGACGAGCACGTCGTAACCGGGCTTGCTGGCTTCGGCGACGATGGCCGACACCGGATCGCCCGAGACGAGGTGGTGCTGGAGCGTTTTGCCGGGCGGGAGCGAAACCCCGGCGAGAAAATCGGTCATGTCGCGTTCGGCATTGCTGCGGATGAGCTCCGAGAGCGAGCGGCGCGAGCCGTCGGCGTGCGCGACCACTTCTTCGCCCACGTAGGCGGGGCGATCCCAAACGTGAACGACCGTGACTGGGGCGTCGCCGGCCAGCGACAGCGCGAGCTCGAGCGCGCGACGCGAAGGTTCTGAGTAGTCGACGGGGACCAGGATGCTCTGGAAGGACATAGGGTCGGGGGGTAGCCGGCGGAGGATCGAGGGCGGAGGATCGAGGACGGAGGATCGAGGGCGGAGGATCGAGGGCGGAGGAAGCGACGGGTACGTTATACGTCTCGCGCTCGCGCCGCAGTAATTTCCTCGAGGTCTTCGATGGTGCGGGGGAAGTCTTTGGTGAGCAGACGTGACAAGGCGCGATCGGCCAAAAGACGGCCTTCGGTCTGGCAGCGCGGGCAGTAGTTGCACTCGTTGTTGGCGTAGACGATGCGCTGCACGGCCGTGCCGCACACCGGGCACGGCTGCTTGAATTTGCCGTGCACGGCCATTTCGGGGCGGAACGCCGTGACCTTTTCCGGAAAGCCGTCGGCCGCCTCCGCGCGCAAACGCGTCAACCATTCGGTCAGCACTTCACGGGTGGCCACGAACAGCCGCGCCAGGTCCGCGTCCGTCAAGTTGCTGGTCCGCTGCATCGGTGACAACCGCGCTCGGTGGAGGATTTCGTCCGAGTAAGCGTTGCCCACGCCGCTCACGATGGTCGGATCACAGAGGGCGCGCTTGATGGTGCGATTTTCGCGGCGCAGGGCGGCGCCAAACTCGGCTTCCTCCACCTCGAACGGCTCGACCCCACCGCGCACGAACGGCGCGAGCGCGGCGCGACCCTTCACTACGTGCAGGCTCGCACGGCGTTTGCTGCCCGCTTCCGTGAGCACCAGCGAGCTGCGCTCGAAGTCGATGCCCAACAGCCCGATGCGTCCGGGCAGCTTCTTACCTGGCTCGCCCAGGTGCAGGCGTCCCGCGATCATCAGGTGCAGCACCATGAACGAGTCGTGCTCGAGCTCGAACACGATGCGCTTGCCAATGCGAGAAAAACCTTCGACGCGCGTGCCGATGACCGCGGTCAAGGGCGGGTCGAAGGTCCGGACTAGGAACGGCTTGGGCAGACGCAGCCCCGTGATGCGCTGTCCGACAAGGTGGGCCGACAGGCGCTCCACGTAGACCTGAACGTCGGGAAGCTCGGGCACGGACGGAGCGTAGGACGACGAGGCCAGGGTTGGGTGTCCGCGTGTAAACGGGCGTTCTGGCTCATTTTTTTGGCACCGCCGGGTCGATTACCAAACCCCGGCAGACCAGAACCGGGCTTCGGGCGTCCACAAGCAAGGCGCGACGCACCGAGTGCAAGGGCGAGCCTCGAAGCGCGTTATCGACAGCACAGGCGACTTCAGATGAACATTTCCGGTCACGAAAACCAGGGAGCCGCCCACATGAGCGACGAGGAAGCCGGCGTGCAAGTGTGCCTCGAGAGTCCGACCACCAGCCGCCCCCCGCTCACGCGACCGGGTAACGACGACGCGATCGTCCACGCCCTGGCGGGCAAAGACCGCGAGCGCGCCGCCGCACTGCTGGTCGAGGGGCACGGCCAAGCAATCGGTCGAGCCTGCATGGCGCTGCTGGGCTCGCAGAGCGAAGCCGAGGACGCGTTGCAAGAGACCTTGATGGCAGCCTTGGACGGGCTGGAGAGCTTTCGCGGTGATGGCACGCTGCGCGCCTGGCTGCTCAGCGTGGCGCGCCGTCGCTGCGCCAAGCGCCTGGAAGCGCGCACGCGCGAACGTGATGTCAAGGCTCGACTGCCCGATCCCGGGCCTGCGCTGAGCGCCGAGCGCGTGAGCATGGCCGCACGCGCGCGGCGTTTACTGGACGAGATTCGCCCAACCGAGCGCGAGGCGCTGGTGTTGCGCTTCGCCGCCGAGCTGAGCTTCCGCGAGGTGGGCCAAGCCTGCGGCATCGACGAAGCCGCCGCGCGCAAGCGCGTATCGCGCGGCCTGGCCCGGTTGCGCAGCCTGTTGGGGAAGGACGAGTCATGAACGACGCCAGAAACAAATCGATGTGCGAACGCTCGGTCGACGAGATGGCCAGCGTGCTCGATGGCAGCGCCTCCGCGGAGCTGCTGGCGCACGTCGCGGAGTGCGACCCCTGCCGCGACGCCCGCTACGACGCGGAGCGGGCCGAGCTGCTGATGAGCGAAGCCGGCAGCGACTTCCAACTCCCGGCCGCGTTCGCCGAAAAGCTCAACGCGGCGTCGGTTGCTCCCTCGCCGGCAGCCCCCACGCCCCCCGTCGACGTCCGCGCTTCAACTTCACCCAGCCCTACTCCGAGCCCCACTGCCACCCCCCAACCACCGGCTGGCAGCTCGCTCTCCGCCTTCGCCAAGCGCTGGACGGTTCCGTTCATCGCCGCCGCCGCCGCCGCTGCGATTTTGGTCGGCCGCGCGCAAACCGGCGGCACCAGCGCCGATGATCCCGAGCTGTCCGGCCCGCCCTGGCGCGGCAAAGTCGGAAAATTGCTGACTCAGGGCGGCAAGCTAGAGTTGTGCGCGCCCAGCGGCAGCGCCTGCCACGACGCGCGCGAAGGCGACGAGGTTCCCGCCGGCTCGCTGATCCGGACCGACCGACGCTCGCTCGCCGAGCTGGCCTTCAGCGACGGCAGCGCGTTGTCCATCGATCGCGACACCACGCTGCGGCTCTCCACCCGCGGCCGCGGCGCAGAGTTGGTGAAGGGCGGCATCGTGGCCGACGTCGAGCACCACGAAAATTGGGGCGCCCGCTTCGAGTTCAAGGGCGGGCACCTCGACGTGTTGGGTACCAAATTTTCGCTGCGCAACGACGACGAGTCCACGGCGGTACACGTCGCCCGGGGCGAGGTCCGGCTGTCCGACGGCCGCGGTCACGACGCGGTGGTGTTGGCGGGCGAAGAAGGGCGCGTCTATCCAGGCACTCCCCCGACGACCAGCGCCGTGGCGGGCTTGGGTGAAGCGCTGGGCTGGAGCGAGGTCATCCAGCCTGAGCCCGACGACGAGCCGGAAGCTCGCCCGCGCGCCTTGGGTGAGCTCAAGGCACAAAAACCCGGCGAGAAAGCCGAGCGTTCGGGGGCGGTGCGGCTCGACTCGCACGCCGTGCGCGTGAAAATAGCCGGCAGCGTCGCCCGCACCGAGGTCGAAGAAGTATTCACCAACCAAACCGACGACGTGTTGGAGGGCATCTTTCGCTTCCCGTTGCCACCGGATGCCAAGATCGAACGGCTGGCGCTCGAGGTCGACGGCAAGCTGGAAGAGGGCGCGTTCGTCGACCGCGAGCGCGCCGCCGCGATTTGGCGCGGCGCCATCGTCAATGCGGCCCCGCAGTTGCGCCAAGAGATCAAAGACGAGATCGTATGGGTGCCGGGGCCTTGGCGCGATCCGGCGTTGCTCGAGTGGCAGCGCGGCGGTCGCTTCGAGCTGCGCATTTTTCCGATCCCGCGCCGCGGCTCGCGTCGGGTGGTGCTGGCGTATTCGCAGCTGGTCAAGCAATCTGCGTCGGTGCGGCACTACAGCTACCCGCTCGGCTTCGACCCGAGCGGCAACAGCACGCCGCTCGACTTTTCGATCGACGTGCAGGTGCGCGGGAACGACCCCAAGTTTCGGGTGCGCGCGCCGGGCTGGGACGTCGCGCGCGACCAAAACAACGGGACCGACCACTTGCGCTTCGACGCAAAATCCTTCGTTCCTAGCGGAGATTTTGCGGTCGATTACGCCCTGGCCGATCGCGCATCGGAGGTGTCGGCCTGGGCCTATCGCGACGCCTCGGCCAGCGGCTCGGCCGCGCAGCCCTACGTGGCGGTGGCGTTGCGCCCGCGCCTGCCCAAGCAGGTCGAGCGCGGTCCGGGTCGCGCCGTGGCGTTGGTCGTCGACGCCAGCCGCTCGGTCTTTGGTGAAAACTACCGGCGCGCGACGTCGCTGGCGACGCGCTTGGCGCGCGAGCTAGAACCTTCCGATCGTGTCACGGTGCTGGCGTGCGACAACACCTGCCGCTCGATGCCCGGTGATCTGCGCTTGCCCGGCGCTCAGACCGCGCGCGATGTGCGGCGCTTCCTGGAGCATGAAACACCGGAAGGCGCCTCCGACATCACGTTCGCGGTCGCGCGCGGTTTTGCGGCACTGGGCGATTCGGGTCGCACCCCCCACGTCATCTACATCGGCGACGGCACGGCCACGGCCGGCCCCACTCGCCCCGCCACCATCGAGCGTGCCGTGCACGCCGCCTTGCCCTCGGGCGGTCGCGTCACCAGCCTCGGCATCGGGCCCGAGTCCGACGCCGAATCGCTGTTCGCGTTGGCGCGCGGCGGCGGCGGCAGCGCTCTACCCTACGTGCCCGGGCAGCCGTTAGCGGACGCAGCTTTGTCGGCACTTTCGGCCGTCTACGGCGCGGCGCTCAGCGACGTTCGGCTGGAGCTCCCGGAAGGCATCTCGCAGGTCGCGCCCGCTCGGCTCGACCCGATCGTGGCCGACAGTGAGCTGGTCGTCACCGGACGGCTCCGCGATCCTCAGCTCAAAGGCGACGCCGTGCTGCGCGGCACCATCAACGGTCACCCGTTCGAGCAGCGCTATCCGCTCGAGCTGACCGCCAGCGACTCCAGCGGCAACGCGTTCGTCCCGCGTCTATTCGCGGCAGCACGCATCGCGGATCTGGAACGCGACGGCAGCGACAGCGCAAAACGCGAAGCGATCGCCCTTTCCACCCAGCACAGCGTCGCCAGCCGCTACACGTCGCTGCTCGTGCTGGAGAGCGAAGCCATGTACAAGGCGTTCGGTCTCGACAACGCGCGCAAGACGCCCGAATACACCGCCGACCTCGAAGCCGAGGGTTCGAGCGCCAGCGGTGAGCTAGCGCTCGGCGACGACTTGGACCGCGCCAAGGACAAGGCCAAAAACGAAGTGGCCCTGAACGACGAGGCCGCAAAGCGCGACGACGTTGCGACGCGTTCGCGGCCTTCTGCGGCGCCCAAGGCCGCCCGCGGCGGTGACGGGTCGGGCTTGTCGATGAACCCGTTCGACGCGGGGCCAATGGTCGGCAGTGGTCGGGGCTCGCCCCCCAGGAAACCGGCTTTTGCGCCGCCTCCCGCCCCGACCAGCGCCCCCGAGCCGAGCCCGGAGCGGGCGGCGCCGGAAAAGAAACGCAGCGTCATCGTCGAGCACAGCGCCGAGATTGATATGCCGATTCGCCCCCGTCCGCGGCCGATGATTCCGATGCGTCGCATCTGGGAGCGCAAAGGCGAAATCAACACCCTTCGCTTCGTGCCCAAGGCGGCCAGCGGCAGCGCGCTGACCGATGCCGAGCGCGAGCTGTCGCGCGACGACTCGCGCCGGCAATCGCTCAAGAAGGTCTTTGCCTTGAGCAGCGCTGCCGGCGATCTGGGCGAAGCGGCGCGGCTCGCCGAGCGCTGGCTCGAAAAGGAGCCGCTCGATCCGGAGGCGATCACGGCGCTCGCCGACGTCGAAGCGCGCCGTGGTCACCGTGACGCCGCGATTCGTATGCTGGGCTCGGTGCTCGACGTGCGGCCGGGCGACACCGCCTCGCACAAGCGCCTGGCACGGCTGGAGCGCTGGGCCGGCCACACCGAGCTCGCGTGTCGTCACGGCATCGCCATGGCCGAAGGCAAGAGCCAAGACCTCACCCTGGTGGCGGAAGCCGTGCGTTGCGCGCGCAACATCGGCCTGACGGCGGTCGCGGACGCCCTGCTCGACGCCGCCGCCGCCAACGACCGCGCCGGCATCGAACAGCGGCTGAATCAGCCGGCTAGTGACGATGCGGTGCTGAGCGGCGATCTGCGGCTGGAGGCCAGCTGGAGCGGCGGCTCCGACCTCGACTTGTCGCTCCTGGATACCGAAGGGCACCGCATCTCGTGGCTGGGGGCGGGGACGCGCTCGGTGATCAGCGCGCGCGACGCCACCAGCACCTCACGCGAAGGCCTGGCTCTGCGCGGCGCCGCTCCCGGCGAGTACGTGATCGAGCTGACGCGCGGCGCGGGCAGCGGCGGCACGACCGGTGAGCTCGTCGTCACCATCGCCGGCACCGTGCGGCGTATTCCCTTCGCCTTCGACGGCGACCGCAAAGCCATCGCGCTGTTGCGCATCACCATGCAGCCGCGGCTGGTTCCGCTTTGAGCTCTCGAGTCGAGGGCGCGGCCACGAGACGGCGCTGGTAGGACCCAGATTTTTTCACCGGAAGATCGGAAGGGCAGAAGGTTTGGTTGATTGAGAGGCGAGGCATCGCAAGGTGACTGCGCAGTTGCCTCGAGAATACGGACGACTGGAACCCCCAACTGCTCGGCTTCTGTCCTTCTGATCTTCCTGTGAAAATCTGGGGACTCTTCGGGGCTGGCTAATCTTTGCGAAAACGCAAAGACCCCGTGAAGTGTACGTCGGCCACGGCGCGGCCGAGAGCTTCACGGCGCTCGGCGCTGGGCGTGGCAGCGCGCAAAGCGGCGAGCCGCTCGACTTCTTCGGCTGCGCCGGCTTCGCTCAACACGCGTCCCAGCTCCTCGCGCAGACGACGGCCGAGCGCGGGGGCCCGCCCCTCGGTGCCGATGGCGACCGTGAGCGAGCCGGCGCGCACCAGCGCCAAATGCGCGTAGCTGCTATTTTCAGGCTGATCCAGAGCGCAAAAGAAGATCCGGCGCGCCTGACAAGACCGGCCGACGCGGCGCGCCAGCTCTGCGTCTTGAGTGACCTGCACCACCAGCCAAGCGTCGTCCAGATCGCCCTCTTGAAAACGGCGTACCTCGACCTGCAGTCGCGCCGACGACAGCGCTTCGAGCCCGAGGGTCTCTTCTTCACCGATGAGCAACACCCGGGCCCCGGCCTCGAGCAAATTTCCGGCCCGCACCGCCGCCTCGGGGCCACCACCGACGATGACACACTTGCGGTCGTCCAAGAGCAGATTGAGCGGGTAGCCGTGCGACGTCACTTTTGCTCCGTGGAAGGGCGTACCACGGTGGGCAGGAGCGGTCGGGAATTGAATTTGAGCTCGCGCTCGGCTTCACCCACGCGCTGCAAGAACAACCCGGTAAAGGTGCTGAACAAGGCGTCGCTGGGGGCGGCCGTGCCCGTGCCGCTAGGGCGCAGCACCCACAGCTTCAGCTTCTGCAGCACCTCGGGCGACAGCGGATTGACCTGCACCTTGGCCGCGCAAAATAGCGCAGTATTTACCGGTATTTGTTGGGCCGTGCCCGCGATCAACCGCCGCACCTCCGCGCAGCGACGCAGCACGCCTTCGACGGTAGTGGTCCAACGCACTTGGCTGCCGCCGGGGCGGGTGATCTCGACTCGGTACGCTTCCTCCCACACGTGCCAGGTCACCCGGCAGGTGTGAGCGGTCGTGGACAGTGGTTGCACGTTACTGCCGCTCGCGCGGTAGATGGCGGCCGTGAGCACGATCGTGGTGGGCAAGCCGCGCGACAGCTTGGCCTGCAGCTCGGGGTCGATGACGTCACGAAAGCCGAGGCTCAGGTACAGCAGCTTGGCCTCGGCATCCCACTCGAACAAGGCGTCACGCGTCTGCACGCTCTTGGCTTGCGCGCGTGCCAATGCCGGCATTGTGAGCAGCACGAACACCGCCAGCCCCAGCAAACGCCGTAACCGCCGAAGCGCTGCGAGCCTAGTCATCGCCCGCTGGTCCCTGCCCGTGCACGGGCAGGAACCCGAGCACGTTCGAGAAAGCGAACACGAAGCCGCCCGCGCTCGTGTCCATGCGGAAGCCGAGGTTGAACGTCAAATCCAGCGGAAAACGCGACAAACCGGAGTAGGCGCGGGGCGGATGAGTGAAATCGCGATCGCTGGCCACGCTGTAGATGCCACCGCTGCCGAAGAAATCGATCCCGAAGACGGTGTGGTGCCCGCGGTACAGCGGAATGCGATACTCGGCGTTGACGTCGAACGCGTACTTGCCGTAGCGCACCTCCACGATCTCGGTGCCCAAGAAATTTTTGGGGTACCGGTGGTCGAAGGTCACGCCCAGGACGCGGTCGGGGAGAAAGTCGCTGAAGTCGCCGACGTAGTACTGTTCGAAGAACGGCGCGTTGCCGGCGATGGCGCCCGCGAACGCCGACAGCCGCAGCACGTGCTCGCGCCACGGGAGCTTGAACCAGCGCGACGTCTGCACGTCGATGCGAGCATAGTCGTAGTCACGACCGGCCGGCAGCAGGCCAACCTCGGTGGTGATGGTCGAGAACGAGCCGCGCGTCGGCAAGAACGGATGGTCGCGTGTGTCGACCTGCAAGGTTCCACGCAGCGTCGAAAGCACGCTGCGCCCGCGAATGATGTCGAAGTCGATTGGCTCGGTGGCAAACCCGCGCGCTTGTGAGGCCTCGTACGGGTAGCTGGCGTTCAGCGATTCGAGCCGGTAGTGCAGCCACAGCTGCGTGCTGACCGACAGATCACGCCCGAAGCCGAGTGAGCCCCCGAAGCGCGTGTAGTCGACGACGGCCGAGTCGTACTGCGTCAGTTGATCGGGGTTGATCCACTTCACCCCTGAAGTGCCGAAAAAATCCTGGGCGTCGTTGTACAGCAGCGAGCCGCCGACCATCCAATTGCTGCCGAGAAATGCCGGATCTAGGAAGCGTACGCGCAGCGCGAGTTGGTTGGTAGCGAACGCCATGGCGCCGCCGAGGGTGATGCCGGTACCGGCCAGGTTGGTCTCGGCCACGTCGAGGCCGGCATAGCCGCTCAAGCGCCGTACACGTCCGTTGCGCGCGGCGTCCGCGGCCAGCCCCATCGAGATGTCGTTGATGACGATGGTGTTGCGCTCGGTCACGTCGATGACCAGGACGACGAGCCCGCGCGCCGAGCCCTTTTTCAGCGAGAACTGCACGTCGCGAAAGAACCCGGTACCGAGCAGCCGGTAACGCGACAGCTCGACCTCGGGGTCGTCGACGTCGAAGACATTGCCCGGCTTGAACGGCACGTAGCGCAACACCACCCGCCGTTGCGTGCGGCTGTTGCCGCGCACCTGAATCGCCTCGAGCGTGTAGCGCACGGGCGCGGAGCGGCCGCTGGTGTTGGCGGCAGCGGCGTCGCTGACGGTTCGGGTGTCGGCCTCGGCCCCGGCGTGACCGGCCGCGACCGCGTCGGGCGGCGGCGCGACCGGCGGCGGTGGCGCGACCGGCGGCGGCGCGACCGGCGGCGGGGCAGCCGGCGGTGGCGCGCCCGGAGCTACCGCGTCGCCCCTTGGAGCATCTGGCAACCGGTCGGCAGCGTTCGCCGACGGCGGCGCCACCGGCGCAAAGGTCGGAACTTGGGCGACCGCGTGGCCCGCGTAACTCAGCCCCAGCAAGAGCGCGAGGACGCGCGCGCGCCGCTGGCGCTCACGGATCGCGACGAAGGCTGGAAGGAAGCCGCTCATACGTTTCGGTAAGCCTAGCTAGCTTAGCCGCTACCTTGGAAGAGAGCAGCTCCGCGTCGAGCCGGTAGCCCCAATTTCCGTTGGGCGTGCCGGGAATGTTCATGCGGGCTTCCGTGCCCAAGCCGAGCACGTCCTGAATGGGGAAAATGGCGGTATTGGCGACCGAGCCGAGCGCGCTTCGGATCAGGTCCCAGTGCGGCTCGCGTCCGTCGCTGCCCGAATATGCCAGGGCCCGCTCGCGCTGGCGCACGAGCTGCTCGCGCTCGTGCGGGGTCGCGGCGCGCTCTGCCGCATCCAAAAAGCCGACCATGGTGTCGTTGTCGTGAGTGCCCGTGTACACGACGCAGCGCTCGTGGAAGCGATGCGGTAGGTACGCCTGCGCGCCGTCGGCGAACGCAAACGCCAGCACGCGCATGCCCGGCAGCTCGAAGGCGTCGCGCAGCGACTCGACCTCGGGCGTCACGATGCCCAGATCTTCGGCGATGAACGGCAGCTCGCCGAGGGCGGCGCGCGCGTGGGTGAAAAAGTCGTGCCCGGGCGCCTCCACGAAACGCCCTTCGCGAGCGCTGGGCGAGCGCGTCGGAATCTCCCAAAAGCGATGAAAGCCGATGAAGTGATCGAGCCGGATGGCGTCGAAGCGGCGTAGGTTGCCGCGCAGCCGCTCTATCCACCACTCGTAGCCCGTATCGCGTAGGCGCGCCCAGTCGTACAGCGGGTTGCCCCAACGCTGGCCATCGGCGCTGAAGTAGTCGGGCGGCACGCCCGCCACCGCGCGCTGCTCGCCCTGCTCGTCGAGCAAGAACAGGTTTTGGTGTTGCCAGACGTCGGCGCCGTCATGGGCCACGAACATCGGAATATCGCCGAGCAAGAGCACGCCCAAGTGACGAGCGTGTCCGCGCAGCCGCTGCCATTGCCGATCGAACAGCAGCTGCACGAACTCGTGATAGGCGACTTCGGTGGCCAGGTGCTCGCGAGCCGCTTGCAGCGCGGCCGGCTCACGACGTCGTAGCTCGCTCGGCCAGTGAAACCAGGGTTTGCCGTGCTGCTGGCCCTTCAACGCCGCGTACAGCGTGTAGTCGGGCAGCCAAAAGCGCTCACGCTCGCGCAGCTCGTCCAGACCGTGGCGCGCGACTCCGGCTTGGAAGCGCTGAAAGGCACGGCGCAGCCGTCGCGCTCGAAAACGCTTGGCGGCGCCGTAACGCGCGCGCTCGCAGTCACGCAGTCGAGCGGGCGCG
>Ga0164241_10001446_pt1 | contig 29247 bp, 28 predicted proteins | sample OricomyardsoilBY_FD_108780 | JGI IMG/M metagenome (GOLD analysis project Ga0164241, IMG submission 108780) | Backyard soil microbial communities from Emeryville, California, USA - Original compost - Back yard soil (BY) | ecosystem: Environmental > Terrestrial > Soil > Unclassified | place: USA... | reverse complement strand
CTCGCCATCGAGGGCTTCTGGGAGACGACGGGCTTCTCGCTGAACGTCGTCATCTTCCTCTTGGTCGGCATGCAGCTCGAGCCGAGAGTGTTGCTCGTCGCGGCGCCATCGATTGGCCTGGCGCTAATCGCGCTGCACGTAGGTCGCGCGGCCGCCGTCTACGGGGGTTTCGGCTCGCTGAAGCTGCTCGCGGCCAGAGGCGGCGTGACGGCACGTCGACGCTTCGGCCGCGACACCGTGCCGCTCGCCTGGCAGCACGTGATGGTCGCCGGCAACATCAAGGGCTCGCTCTCGATGGCCGCGGTGCTCGCGCTTCCGCAAGGGCTCGCGCACCGCGACCAGCTCATCGCCATCGTGTTCGGCGTGGCGCTGGTGACGCTCGTGACGCAGGCGCTCCCGTTCAAGCAGCTGCTGAGGCTCTTCGGCGCCGTCGATCGGGGAGCGACCGACGACGAGGTCGAGAACGCCCGCGCCGCGCTACTCGAAGCGCGGCGTGGTCAATCGACGCTCGACGAGCTCATGGCTGCCGGCCTGCTCTCGCGGCGCGAGCATGCGGTGCGAAAGGCGGCGTTCCAGTCGCAGGTCGTCGCCTCCGAGGCCGTCTTGAGGCAGCTCGAGGACGCGACGCTGCGCGAGGCCTATGTCTCGAAGACGCTCCTCTTCGCTCGACGCGCAGCCCTCACCGACGCGAGTCGACGTGGCGTGCTCGCCGTCGAGGTGGTCGAGGCGCGCGTGGACGAGCTGGACGACGAGCTCTTGAGACTGCAAAAGCACGAAGAAGAGGGAGAAGAAACCAAGTGAAGGTCGTCGTCATCGGCGCGGGCCGCTCTGGGACCGGTCTCGCGGCGCGACTCGTGAAGGACAAGCACGCCGTCACGCTGGTCGACCGTGACGAGGCATCGTGCAAGCGCGCGTTCGAACAGTTCGGCATCGCCACGCTGGTCGGCGACGGCACCGATCCGGCCATCCTCTCGGAGGCGGGCGCCGATCGCGCGGACGTGTTGGTCGCGCTGCTGCGGCACGACGCGGACAACCTCGCGATCGCGCTCCTCGGTCGCGAGATGGGCGCGCGACGCGTGATGGCGCGCATGCGCGACAGCGGCTACGCGAAGGTGTATCGCGCCGCCGGCGTCGAAGAGATCGTGAGCGAGGTCGACATCCTCGTCTCGGCGCTCCACATCGCCGCGCTCCACCCGCGAGTCCGCGGCTCGATGCGACTCGGTGGCGGCGAGTCCGTCGCGTTCGAGGTCGTCGTCCCGGAGAGCGCCGCCGCCGCAGGCAAGACGGTGCGCGAGCTCGCGAGCCACGCCGCCTTTCCCGCAGGCGCGGTGTTCGCAGGCGTGACCGACGAGCGCGGGACGATGATCGGGCCCCGCGGCGACTCCGTCATTCTCCCGCGTGGCTCCGTGATCGTCGTCGCCCCGGAGAGCGCAATCGACGACGTGACCGAGCTCCTGACGAAGCGCTGAACCGAGAGCGATCGAGCCTCGCTCGGTGGTAGCCTCCGCCACATGAACGCCAAGGGGGCCGTCGCCGTCGCAGTTTCGTGCCTGTCGATCTTCGTCACCGCTTGCGGTGGGAAGGCTGGCGCCGCGTGCGAGGACGAGAAGGGCTGCGGCAAGGCCCTCACGTGCGACGACGCCGTCTGCAAGACCTGCGAAGACTCGAGCGGGTGTAAAGAGGACGGCCTCTGTGTCGACAAGGACGGCACCTGCGTGACGTCGGACGACAGCTGCAAGAAGCGGCCGGAGTGCGAGCAGGACGGCCTCTGCTCCGGCGGCGCGCGCTCGTGCGTCGCGAAGGACGCGGCCGACTGCGAGAAATCGACGTCGTGCAAGGCGACCGGCGACTGCGGCCTGGCCGGAGACGAGTGCGGCGCGACCGACGCGAAGCAGTGCGCCGCCTCCGAGAAGTGCAAGACGGCGGGAGCGTGCTCGCTCGAAGACGGCGCGTGCGTCGTCGCGGCTGCCGACTGCGAAAAGCTCGCCGCCTGCAAGGAAGAGGGGCTCTGCAGCGTCGTCGACGGCGCGTGCGGCGTGAAGAGCTCGGACGATTGCAAGAAGACCGACCTCTGCGCGAAAGAGGGCAAGTGCTCGCTGGTCGCCCACGCATGCGTCGTCGCGAACGACGCCGACTGCGAGGGATCGGACGCGTGCAAGACGGACAAGCGCTGCAAGTATCAGAAGGGCGGCGTCGACAGCTTGGGCGGTCCACACTGCGTCGAGTGACGACGCCGACGTGACCATCACCCTCTCGCGTCGAGGTCTCGTTCGGCTCGGCGCCTACGGCGGCTCGCGGCGTTTCCGCCCCCCACGTGGATGCACCCTTTCGCCGACGTCCATTGGGACGAGACGTACTATCGGCAAATCGCGTCGCACGTCGATCAGCTCGTCCCGATGCTCTACGACACGGCGCTCGTCCTGCGGATGCCCTATCGCCGGCTGGTCGAGAAGTGGACGAACAGGTCCTCGCTTGGGCCGGCGACAAAGAGGTACGGCTTGGCGTTCCCGCCTACGACGATCGGGGCAGCGGCTACCACGATCCCGACGTAGAGAACCCCGGAGAGGCGCTGATGGGGATTCACGCCGCGCTCGCGGACCCGAGCGTCGAGCGGACCACCTACCGGGGTGTCGCCGTCTACAGCGACTGGGAAATGAGCGACGAAGAGTGGACGCTCTTTGGGGAACGATTCGGCGTGGCGGACTCGAGATAGTGCACCGCCCGTCCTTGAGTGGGCTGGTACCTTCCCGACGATGTCCGACGAAAGGGTCGAGCTCTCCGCGTCTTCCGCCGTGCTCGTCTCGCTGGGCTTCGTCGCGGTCGGGCTGTTGATGGCCGCGACGCCGTGGCTCATGTACTCGAGCGATCGAGGCAGCTACGCCGAAGCGCTCGCACAGCAATCGTGGGTGGCGGGGGATTGCACGGTCGGTGACGCGCACACGGTCGAGATCGAGGAGCGAGAGGAGAAAGTCCAGCGGCTACAGGTGGAGTTCACCCTGGTCGCCGACGGCCACACGTATCCAAATCGAACGTACCTCTTCGCGGGATCACCGGGCCGCACCCTCGCGCCGGGCATGCAGATCGACTGCTTCTACGATCCTGCGAGCCCCGAAGGCGTCACGCTCCAGCAGAAGTCGCTCCCCAAAGAGGGTCCCCCCGCCATCGGGCTCTTGCACGTCTTCTTCACCCTCCTAGGCGCGGCGATGGCGATCGTCGGGGGGTACTGGCTCGTAAGGCGAAAGCGCCTGTCCGTCGGAGACGTGCCGGGCAATCTTTGACCCCGCTGCGCCGAGGCGCAGTCGCTGCGCGCCTCGACTCTCTCAGCGAATTCTTGCGACCGCTCACTCACGCGGCGCTGCGTCGACCGATGACGAGGGAGACGACGGCGAGGATCAGGAATCCGATGAAGAGGATCTTCGCGATGCCTGCAGCGCCCGCCGCGAGGCCACCAAAACCGAGAACTGCTGCCACGAGCGCGACGACGAAAAAGACTGCTGCCCAGTACAACATGGTCCACCTCCAGGGTTGTGGACGCAGAGCGCAGCATCGAGCGTGCCAGGCGGAACCGCGCGAAAACGCCGACCCGATGTGACCTTCGTGCACATGTGCGCTCGAATGCCTCGGTGCGAGATGTCTCCTCGCAGTGCATGGCGCCACGTTTCGGGGGTCGAACCTTCTTGGTCCGGGCGTTGCATTGCTCTCGCGACGGAGGACACCAATTATGCTCGAGAACATCGAAACTCAGACCACGAACGCAAAGCATGCCGTCGAAGACATGGCCGGCAAGGCCTCGGACTCCGCGGTGGAGTTGGGCGGACGCTTCGCAAAGATGGCGCGCCTCGCGATGCGAGCGATGCCTCTCCTCCCCGAGCAAGCGATCGACTTCGCCCTGGCTCGCGCGGGCCTGGTCCGCAAGCGCTCGGGGCTCGGCGCGGCCGCTCTCTTCGCCGGGGGCTTCGTCGCTGGCTCGGTCGTCACGGCGCTCACGACGCCGATGACGGGGGCCGACCTTCGCACGCGCATCAAGACGTCGGTGCGGTCGGGGGTCGTGGCGGTCGTCGATCCGGTCGCAGAGAGCGCGGGGCTCGAGTCCGCCCCGGCCGACCAGCCTATGACCACGAAGGAGTCCGACTCGGCCAAGGACAACCACGGAAGCAAGACTCGGCAGGCGGGACACAACCACGTCTCGTGACCTCGACGCGTCGCCCGCCCGACAGGGCCTCGAGCGGGCGCGCTCCGCGCGAAGGACTCACTCCCCGCAGGGAGGTCCGGCGTTCACGCAGTCGATGCGAGTCTGTCCCGGAGCGCCCTGGAGTGCGTCGTAGATGCCGGATCCGATTTGCACCAAGAGAGAGTCGAGCGGGACGGGCGGCTCGCCCGCCGCCCGAAGTGTCCAATTGACGCCATCCTTCGATGTTTCGAAATACAGCGTCGTGAGGTCCGCGCGCAGGCGCCACCAGCGATCGTTGTCGGGGCTGTAGACGTCGCTACCCATGAAGGGGATCGGGGCGCTGCCGTCCGCGCGGTTGAGGCCGAAGCCGCCGCCCTCGAGGAGCAGGTAGGCTTCGGCGCCGCTGGACGCGTCTTGCAAATAGACGAATGTCTGCGCGCCGAGCACGCCATTCGTGGCCTCGAGGACGCGGAACGTCAGGCTGCTACACGTCAGTCGGTGGGGCCCCTGCACCGCCACCCAGCAGAAATCCGTGGGCATCGCCGTCGGGGCGAATAGCGCAGTGCCGGCGTCGACGGTGACGCAGCTGCCCTGCGGGGCAAGCGGGGAAAAGCCCGCGTCGAACGTCGCGACCACGGCGTCGAGCGGAGGGTTCGTGAAGGTCCCCTCGCAGGCGGGCTCGCCGCCGCCGGCGCCGCCCGCACCACCTGCGCTCGCGACGGTCGTGGACGTCGAGGTAGCGCCGGCTCCGCCGGCCCCGCCCGCGCCGCGATCGTAGGCGTCGAGATCGAACACGAGCGAGCATCCCGCGAGCATCGGGACGGCAGCGCACCAGAGGAGACGCTTCAAAACGTGCCTCCCCAGGAGAGGCCACCGCCCGAGACAGACGCGGCAGCGCTCGGGGTCGTCGGGCTGGTAAAATACAATATCGGAGCGATAGCCAATCCCGCGAGACCGACGCCGAGCGCGATGTCCGCGCCCAGGAAGAGACCACGAATACGATCGACGTCTGCGGTGTCGCAGCGCGGAGCGCACCCGTCGTCGTCGAGGTTGTTCTTCGAGACGAGGCCTGCCGTCGCGAGCGCCCCGAATGCGGTGACGCCCACGAGACCGACGGCGCCCACGATCCAAAATGCCGGGCCGATCTCGCGTGTGGATAAGGCGCCGGGAGCGCGGTCGTCGGCGCCGAATTTCACCGAGACGCGCCGCAGCTTGTCGCCCTCTTTCACCACCAACGTCCGGGTGATGGCGGCGTCGCCGGGGTGTTCGAAGACGTAGCGATGCTCCCCCGGGTCGACCTCGACCTCTTTGCCATCGAGACGCTCGAGGACGACGGCGCCGTTCTCGGTGACGCGTGTGCCTGCGACGTCGTGGCCGTCTGCATCCTGGGCCCCGAATACGAGCGTAGGCAGAGCCTTCCCCGCCTCTTCGAACCAGGCCGTGCATTCTTCCGAGATCACCTGGGGACAGGCCGGATCGGCGCATCGGAGGAGCGCTTCACGCGCTGCGCGGAGCTTCGAATCGCGGCGAAGGCGCTGCGCCTCGACGTGCGACGCGATGCACGACTCCGTCTTCGACTCCCCGTCGGGGGGGCTCGCGGTCTGCGCTCTCAGCGTGGCGCTCACGGTCGTCGCGAACAGAAACAGGGAGAGCGCGCCGGCGTCGCGGATCGACCTGCGTGGCGACCGGGCTGCGAAGGTCAGCGTAGACACTCGGGCTTGTACTCGCGGACGCCGTCAGGCGTGATTCGATAAGGGGGCGTGCAGTTGACGGTCGTCGCAGGGTCGCGACGAGCGGTGCTGGTGGGGCGCGCGACGGGTCGAGAGGTCGAGGACTTCGAGGGGGCGCTCGCAGAGGGTGCGCTCCGCGCGCTTGGGCTCGGGAACACGGCGCTCGCGCTCGGCAGCGCTTGCTCGGGAAGGTCAGCTTGCGCCGACACGGCAGGACCGCCGAGCGACGCGGTCGAGTTCACGGGCTCGAGGACCGTACTCGCGACCCTACCCGACGCGGGCGACGTCCAGCGCGAGGCGTAGAAGCCGATGCATGCGGCCCCCGCGACCGCGAGCACGATGAAGGGTCCTGTGCGGGTCTTGGCGTTCGCCGGCCCTCGTTCGCGAGATTTCGCATCGAGCGACGCAGGGGGCGCGGCGGACGACGGCGATGACGCGATCCCGACGGCGTCTGGAGCCTCGGCGGCTTCGGCGCTCGTGCCTGCGGCTCGCGACGCGGAAGGCTGCGCCGCGATCGTCGCCGACGTGTGAGCGGCAGATGGCGCAGCTCGGTCGCCCGCGTCGACGCCCGCCGAAGGCCTCCCCGGAAGCTCGGTCGCGATCGAAATGTCGAACTGAGAGAACTGATGCGCGCGCATCCGGAGCGCCTCGCCGGCTTTCGCCTCGACCCAGCGCGCGACATCGCGCGCCGCCGCTGGCGCCTGCACCTTCTCGAGCGCCTGCGCCATCTCGCGCGCGGTCGAGAACCGATCCGCTGGCGCGCGCGCCAAGCCCCTGAGCAGCACCGCGTCGAGCTCCGGAGGCACCTCTGCGCGCACGCTGCTCGGCGGCGCGGCCTCTTTCGTGAGGGTCGCGAGGACGAGCGCGGCCTCTGACCCAGCCTCGTCGAGGAAGCGCTTGCCGGTGACGAACTCCCAGAGAACGACGCTCGCTGCGTAGATGTCAGCGCGTCGATCGACGGGCTCGCAGCGAATTTGCTCTGGGGCCATGTAGGCCACCTTGCCTTTGATCTGGCCGTCGCGCGTCATGGTTGCGTTCCCGACCGCCTTGGCCACGCCAAAGTCGATGAGGCGCGCGACGCCGTCCGAGCCGATCAGGAGGTTCTGCGGCGAGACGTCGCGATGGACGATCTCGAGCGCTTCGCCGTCGTCGCCGCGCGCTTCGTGCGCGGCATGCAGACCCTCGAGCATGCCGACGCCGATCGCGATGGCGATCGACGTGGGGACGCCCTCTGGTGTCTTTCGAAACAGCTTGGAGGACGCCTCTCCCGGGACGAACTCCATGACCAGGAAGAGCTCGCCCCCGTCGGCCACGACGTCGAGGATCGGCACGACGTTCGGATGCAGGATGCGCGACGCGAGCCGAGCCTCGTCGAGGAACATGGAGACGAAGTGAGGATCCTTCGCGTATTGCGGGTGTAGGCGCTTGATCGCGACGCCGCGCGTGAAGCCCGCCGGGCCGACCAACCGTCCGAAATGGACCGTGGCCATGCCGCCCGTCGCGATCTCCCCCTGGATCGCGTACCGACCGACCCGGTTTTGTGGCGAACGGGGCTGGAAGCGCACTGCTCTCAGTATACCCGCTTAGTCCGCGTCGCCGTCGTCCGCGCGGAGCTCGTACCTGGCGACGGCTCTCTGGATGAATTTTCGGTTCACACCGGCGAGGCGAGCCGCCTCGGAGACGTTGCCCCCAGTCTGGGACAGCGCCTGCTCGAGATACGCCTTCTCGAACGCATCGGAGAGCGCGTCGCGAGCCTCTTTGAGCGGCGTCGCGAGATCGACGCACGCCGAGACGACGGCGCCACCTCGCGCAGAGGTCGGGCTCGCGCCGGCCGTTCCCATCGACAGCGCGCGGGCGACGGCGTTCTTCAGCTCGCGAACGTTCCCGGGCCAGGCGTGACCAAGAAAGTCCTTCATGCTTCGCGCGGGAAGCGATTGCGACGCGCGCCCTCGCTCGGCGAGCTGCTTCGAGAACGTCTCGACCAGGAGCGGGATGTCGTCGGGTCGCTCGCGCAGCGGTGGGAGGGCGACGCTCACGACGGCGAGCCGGTAGTAGAGATCCTCGCGGAAACGCCGGTTCGCGACCTCTTCGGTGAGGTTTCGATTCGTGGCGGCCACGACGCGCACGTCGACTCGACGCGGAACGTTCGAACCGACGCGCCGCACCTCGAAGCGCTCGAGCGCGCGCAGCAACTTCGGCTGCAGCTCGAGTGGAAGCTCGCCGACCTCGTCGAGGAAGAGCGTGCCCCCGTCGGCGGCCTCGAGCGCGCCTTCGCGGTCGACGAGCGCGCCCGAGAAGGCGCCGCGGACGTGTCCGAACAGCTCGCTCTCCATGAGGTTCGGCGCGACCGCGCTGCAATCGAAGACGACGAACGGACCGCTGGCGCGCGGGCCTTCTTCATGGAGCGCTTCGGCGACGAGCTCTTTTCCCGTTCCGGTTTCGCCCTGGACGAGCACGGTGTCGTCGACCGCCGCCGCGCGTTCGAGCAGCGTGAAGACGATGCGCATCGCGACGCTCGTCCCCAAGAGCGCGCCGAAGCGCTCGCGCGACGAGAGCGGCACCTCGATGACGTCCTGAAGGAGGCGGACGCGGAGCGTCGTGTTACCCAGCGCCACGGCCGACTCTGCCCTCGCGTAGGCGTCGCGAATCGTGACGCCGTCGAGCACGGTGCCGTTGCGACTCCCGGCGTCGACGACGCGGACCGAGCCGCGTTCGATCTTCAGTGTCAGGTGGTGGCGGCTGACGGCGCCGTCGAGCAGGACGAGATCGCACCCGCGCGCAGAACCGATCTTCACCTCGGGACCGGCGTGATCGAAGCTCTGCCCCTGCTGGGGGCCGTCGACGACGTCGATGCGAAGCTTGCGCGATCGGAGCTTCAGCCCCGACGCGTCTCGCGAGAGGATCTCGGTAATGGCTTCGCGCCCATCGGACACGCCGGCACGATAGCAGCGGTCGAGGACGAGCGGCGTGCTCAGGAACGCGGCGCTGGGCTTCGGAGCGCGACGCACCGAAGCGGCCTCGCGCTACGGCTTTGGGCCCCTCGCCGCGAACTCTGTCGCGATGGCCGCCCACGCCCCAGGCGCGGGGAACTTCTCGAAGCTGTGTGCCGCGCCGGTCTTCGCCCAAGCAAACGCCTCCGCGGTGCACGTCTCGACGAACGGTGCGAACCATGCGGGGTCCTCGAGCATCGTGGCGCGCACGTTGACGAGATCGTCCATGCCTTCAGGGCGAGTGAACAGCCAACTCTTGCAGTGAGGGCAGTGGAAATGGCGGCTCGCCCCGTGGAGACCGCCGATGACGGGCTCGCCCTTCACGACGCGGAAGCCCGGCGCAGGAACGGCGATGCTGAGGGAGTACGCGCTCGCGGTCATCCGCTGGCAGCCGCGACAATGGCACGCGAGCGTCACGAGGGGAGCCATTGCGATCTCGAGCTCGACGCCGCCGCAACGGCAACCCGCCCTCCAAGGGAGCTTCCAGTCGGACATGCGGAGGAGGCTACTCACTCTCGTCTCGAAAGTACGAGGCTTGCTGGAACCGCAAGCCATCGACGATCTGATCGACGCGCGTCTGGGTGAGCGAGCCGATGTGCGCACCGAGCTCGATCTTCTCCACGCTCGAGATGTGCGACACGACGACGACGCTCCGCTTCGGCAGGCTGCCCTCTCCGTCGTCGAGGAGGACGTTGCCCGGCTCGTGCGCGCGCTTCAGGTTCGACGTGATCCCGCAGACGATCACGGTGGAGATGCGCGAGAGGTTGAACACGTCGTCCTGAATGACGACGTGCGGATGAGGGATCGACGGTGCCCCGCCCAGCGACGCCGCCGGCGAGATCCAGACGACGTCCCCGCGGCGGATCCGCGCCTCTGGTCTGCCAACGGCCGAGGGCTCGTCTCTTCGCGGAGGATCGGAAGCGGCGGTCACGAAGTCCTCCGGTACGACCTCATCGCCGCATGATGACAAGACTCGAGACGTTGGCGAGAAATCCGCACAGCGCGGCTCGGAAGGTGCGTCGTCGCGGGGGCGGCGACACGTACCTGATGCGAACGCACCACCGTCTCGACAAAAAATGCGAGCGGGCCCAGCCGCGAGCGTGACTACACCGTCGGCGTGATGCGGAAGAGCTCTGTGAGGGCGTGGGTCTCGCGCGCGCCCATGAGACCGAATTGCAGACCGACGCCGTTCGCATCGAGCCAGCGCACGGTCGCGTTGATGCGCAGCGGGTATGCGAGCGTCGGCAACTCGACCGTCAAGCGCACGGTCGCGCCAAAGGTCGGTCGGCTCGCGGTCTCGAGGAAGACGCCTCCGATGCTGATGTTCACGACTCGACCCGTGCTCAACGTTCCATCCTCGGACTGGAAGCTGGCCCCGAGGTCGACCGCGTGCCTGGCGTTCGCGCGCGGGACGCGCAGCCGACCGGAACGCGTTCGGTACATCCGGCGTGGCGTAGATTCAGGGCTCTCGGATTCAGGCCTCTCCATGTCTCGTCGCCTCCGTGATTTTGAGCAGGATCGAATCCGAGGTTGCCCTCGATTGCGTGCGCCGCTGCGGCTCGGCGAGACGTTTCGTCTCGTGTGGCTGACTACGGCTCGCCGTCTCTACACCTTAAGGTGAAATGCTCCCGGCGGCTCGGATCGGGCCGATCACTGCGTCGCAATGGATCGCGCTTCGCCTCAGAGCCCTTCGAGCTCGACGGCCCCGATCGCGGGATCCACGTCGACGGCGGCGGTCGTTTCGCCGCCGAAAACCGGCTGGTAGCTCTCGGGATCGTACGCGAGCAGCCGCGCGGTCACGAGGCTGCCGGCGCCCTCTGCCGGTATCAGGCGCACCGCCGCAACGTCGGTGAGCGTCCGGCCCTCCGGGAGCTCGATGGCCGTCCGTCCCGTCCCCGAGGCATGCGCATCGAGCAGCGTGCTCGGGGCGGTGTAGATGCCGAGCGAGCTGTACCATTCGCCGTCGACCTCGACCTCGAACGAGGCGGTGGCGCCGCCGGTCAGCGAATAGTCGACGAACACGTAGGCGCTGAGCGCGCCGAGCGTGCTGTCGTCGACCCCGCCGTGAGGGTCCACCTTTCCCTCGCGCGCGACCTCGAGCCAACCGGCGGCGACGAGCCACGGATAGTCGTCGAGCACGCGCTCGCGGGGAACGGTCGGTCCGTCATCGAACGGAACCGGCATTGGAGACACGCGGTATGTCGCCTCTGCGTCGGCGGGCTCGGGATCGACGAGCCCGTTGTCGGTGGCGATGCGAAGTCTCGGATGGGATCCCTCGTAGACGCCGTCGAACGCGACCGTCTCGTGATTGGGGCCCTGATAGGTCTGCTTCACGACGTCGAACAACCCCTCGATATCGTGCGGACGTCCCCAGCGTGCCACGAGGAGGGTCGGCAAGAGCCCTGTGCCGCCGTCCTCGTTCGTCATCACGTACTCGAGCTCGTCTCCCTGGCGAAACGCCACGAGCGGGGTGTCGCTCGCATATTCGCTGCTCGCGAGAGCGATGACTGGGAGGCCTGCTGCGAGAGGATCCACCGAGAGCTCCACCGCATCGAGCGTGGCCTCCCCCGCGAGCTTCCATGTGACGGCGCCGCCATCCCACGGGCCGAGCGACGCACGCTGCTCGGCAGCAAAGCCGCCGACCAAGATCACGTCACGAGGCACGTTGGCCCCCGCGACGAAGGAGACGACCGCGCCCGGCTGGGCCGCGTCATCCCAGGCCCCGCCGACCTGCGAAGCGCGGACCATCACCACGAGCTCGTCGCCGATCTCGGTGCCGGCGGGCACCTCGAGCGTGGCGGGCGCGGCCCCACCCGAGCCGCCGGCGCCGTCCGTCGGCGAGCCTGCATCGCCGCACCCGAATGCGGCGACCGAGATACCAAGCCAGAAGGCTCCGTACGCGAGGGGCCTCGAGCGAACGCGTCGCGTCCCCGCCGTCACTGGACGCAGGCCGGCTTCACGTCGGCGCTCTCGTTGTTGTCGTCACGGCACTCGTGGAACGTGACGTCGTTCGGATCGACCAAGATTCGGGCGACGAACGTGTCGTCCTTCGTCGCTACGACCGTGTCGAGGGGCAGGTCGAACACGGCAGTCTGCCCTGGGAAGAGCGCGTTCGTCGTCGCGCCCTGACCGACGAGCACGTCGCCAGAGGACTTCTTCGCGTAGACGCCCACGGTGACCCCGCTCGGCAGCGAGGCGAGGCCGATGTTGCGCACGCTGACGGTCCCGACGACCGGCTCGACGCAGGCGACGCTGAGCGCGACGGTCGCGTCGGGCGCGTCGAAGATGCCTTGATCTTGAACGTTCTGACGGAAGTTGTTGAGCCACGGCAAACCCCAATTCGGTGTCTCGTTCTTCGGGATCGAGCCGTAGATGTTCGGCGCGGCGCAGGCGCCGTCTCGGTCGTCGCACACGTTCGTGACGTGGTACGTGTGCTGATTCCACAGGGTGCGAGTACCGACCCAGGCGTTCGACTTGTCACCGAAGACCGTCATGCCTCGATAGGCCTTCGACGCGTCGGCGCTCGGCGTCCACGTGACGCCATTGACGACGGTGGGGTTGCCCGCCGCGTCGAGGCACTTCCAGCCGGCGTTGCTCGGATCCGCGCCGTTCGACACCATGAAGAGCTCGCTGTGGCCGTCACCGTCGACGTCCGCGACGATCGACGCCTCGGTCGCCGTGAAGGACGTGTGCGATGCCGCGAAGCGGACGGCGCCGGTCTGACCATCGAACACCCAGAGAAAGCACTCGTCGGCATAGACGACCTCTGCGCGACCATCGCCCTCGAAGTCGAAGACGCTCGAGCCGGTGACCGACGAGCTCAGATCGTGATTCGGGACACTCCAGAGAACGTCGATCGTTCCGCCGCCGAAGTTCGGCTTTAGGACGGTATAGAAGTTCTGCTGCGCTACGCCGATCTCGGCTTTCCCGTCTCCGTCGAAGTCCGCCACCGTCGGCGGCCCGCCGAAGCCGTTGCCCGGAAGGGCCACGGGGCCGAGCAGGGTCGCGCCGGTCGCGCCGTCGAGGATGACCACCTTGTCGTTGTCGACGAGCGCGACGTCGGGCATGCCGTCCGGCTCGAAGTCGCCGACGGCCGGGAAACCATCTGCGAGATTCGTGCGATCCCAGAGGACGCTCCCGTCTGCCTTGTAGGCGGTGCGCCCGGCCAAGAGCTCGAGATTGCCATCGGCGGCGCCGTCGAGGTCGACGAACGTCGAGAGGGCTTCATAGATGTTCCCGCCGCCGAACCCACCGGCGCCGGTGAACTTCAGCGTGATGGCGCCGTTCGTCGTCGTAAAGACCGTCGCGCCATAGGCAATCTCGGGGAAGCCATCGTGGTCCATGTCTGCGATGGCGAGCCCGCCGCCCCATCCGAACGTGCCATTCGTGCTGCCGGGGATGGGGACGTCACTCTTGCGCTTCACGACGCCGGTCGCGTCGACCAATACGATGTAGCCCTCGCCCGTGACGGCGGCGATATCCATCCGACCATCGTTGTCGATGTCGCCAATCGCGACGGACACGCCCGAAAAGCCGACAGAGGCCGGCTCTGGCTTGTCGAGCGACCAGATCTCTTGGCCAGTGCGCCCGTCGAGCAGTCGAAGCACGCCGCTCTTGCAACGCGAGACTGCCGCGCCCGTGCAATGGCAACACGTCCCGAGGCCCGTGTTCACGTCGCGCGAGTCTCCGGACACGAACACGACGTCCGGCGGATCGAGGACGTCGACGTTTCCGTCGCAGTTCGCGTCGTAGATTCGACCGATGGCCGGCGTGGACCAAATATCGGTATAGCCGGGGGACGTCGTCGCGACCGGCCCCCACTCGTACTTCACGACGGCGTCGAGCGGGCCCGTCGGCGGGTGATATTCGCAAGTCGGGATACAGCCAGGAGGCTGCATGTTGTCATCGCACTTGGGCGGCAAATCCAGACATTTGCCCTCTACCGGGATCGGCGCGGTGCAGCCGGGCATCGCGCCGCCGCCACCCCCTGCGCCGTCATCGCCGAGCGCAGTCTCGCAGTATTGACCAGGATCGCAGTCGTTCGCGGTGTGGCAAGGTTTGCCGGGCACGACGCATTGGTCGAAGAGACACACCGAGCCCGTCGAGCAACAAGCCGTCGCGCAGACGTTCTCCGTCGCGCAACAGACGCCCCCGACGCACACGTCGCCATTGCACTCGGACGAAACGGTGCAGCCGCCACCCGTGCCGCTCTGGCCGCCGCCTGCGGTCGACGTGCCCCCGCCTTGGTGGGCGCCGCCCGCGTTTCCACCCCCGCTCGCGGTGGTGGTCTGCGAGTCGTCGCAGCTGCAACCAGGCCCGAACGCCGCGAACACGAAGCCGAGCGTCAGGGCTGCGCGGCGAAGCGATGAAGAAGTCATCGAAGGTCCTTCCGAGCCCGGATTGCGAGCTCGCGTTCGATCATATCGAAGGCCTCTCTGTCGCCGGGGTGTGATCCGCGACACGCGCACTCGAGCGAGAGCCGAGGGCGCTACGCCCGGCTCGACGATTCGCTTGACGTTCGGACGCCGACGCGCGCGAGATCGCTCATGACTGCTCGCACCGCCTCACGCGTCGTCGTCCTCGGGTGCGGCTATGCCGGGCGAATCATTGCGCTCCGCGCGAAGGCGGACGGCCTCGCTGTGCGAGCGACGGTGCGCTCTGCCTCGCGTCTCGCGGAGCTACGCGCCGAGGGCCTCGACGTCGTCGCCAGCGAGACGCTCGACGCCAGCATCGCGAGTGAGGTCGACGCCTCGACCCACGTCGTCGTCACGTTTCCGCCGGATGGCGTGACCGAGCACCGCGTCGCCCCTGCCCTTTCCCAAGCGGCAACGGTCACTCTCCTCTCGACCACGGGGCTCTACGCAGAGCTCGCCGGTCACCTCGACGACTCGACCCCGATCGCCGAGCCCAAAGACGAGCGCACGCGGCTTCGCGTCGAGGCAGAGACCCTGTTTCGCGAGGTCGGGGCGACCGTGCTGCGGTGCCCTGGCATCTACGGACCCGACCGTGGGCTCCACGTGCGCGTCGTGACGGGGAAGCATCGAATCCCCGGTGACGGGAGTCGTTCGCTCTCACGCATTCACGTGAGCGATCTCGCCGCGCTCGCACTCTCTGCGGGGGCGGTCCGCGGCGAGACCTTCGTCGTCGGAGACGAGACACCGGCGCCGCACCTCGAGGTGGTCGAGTGGATCTGCGCGACGTACGGCGTCCCGCTCCCGCCGTTCGCCCCGCTCGAAGAGGTGCACCCGTCCCTGCGCGGCGATCGCCGCGTCGACGGCGGGCGGGCGCGGCGGGTGCTCGGGATCGAGCTCCGGTATCCGTCGTATCGCGACGGGATGTCCCCCGAAGCGACCGGGCTCCGTGCGCCTGCGGCGGACGCGCGTGACTGACCGAGCAGCGTCAGTCGTCGTCGCGCTTGCGGCCGTCGCTTGCGTCTCGTGCCGCTGCGACCGCGGCTCGCTCGGCGCGCGCCTCGTCCTCGGCGGCTTTGCGGATCGCCGCGAGCTGCTCGGCCTTCTCGGCGGCGGCTTTGCGGATCTTCAGGATCTGCGCGTCCTCGGGTGAAACCTTCTCCGCCTCGGCGCGCGCGGCTACGGCACGGGACGCTTCGAGCCGCGCCGCTTCCGCGCGCTCCGCCTCGAGTCGCTCCTCTTGGACCCGCTCCGCCTCCAGACGCTCCGCCTCGAGGCGCTCTTCTTCTAGAAGCTCGGCTTCGACACGCTCGGCTTCGAGGCGCTCGGCTTCCAGGCGCTCGGCTTCGAGTCGCTCTTCTTCTAGAAGCTCGGCTTCGACACGCTCGGCTTCCAGGCGCTCGGCTTCGAGTCGTTCGTCTTCTAAAAGCTCGGCCTCCAGACGCTCCGCTTCCAGGCGCTCGGCTTCGAGTCGCTCCTCTTCGAGACGCTCGGCCTCCAGTCGCTCCGCTTCAAGGCGTGCGGCCTCTTTCCGAGCGGCCTCTTTGCGCGCGACGGCCAAGCGCGCGGCCTCCAGTCGCGCCGCCTGCTTGCGCGCCACTTCGGCGCGCTCGGCCTCCAAGCGCGCGGCTTCTCGCCTCTCCGCCTCTGCCTGTTCCGCCTCGAGTCGCTCTGCCTCGAGCAGCTCGGCCTCGAGTCGCTCGATCTCTGCGACCTCTTCGGCTTCGAGTCGCTCGATCTCGAGGCGCTCGGCCTCGAGTCGCTCCTCCTCCAAACGCTCCGCCTCGAGTCGCTCGGCTTCGACGCGATCGGCTTCGACGCGCTCGACCTCCAAGCGCTCGGCTTCGACGCGCTCGGCTTCGAGTCGCAGTGCGTCGAGTCGCTCGGCTTCGGCACGTTCGACCTCTTGCCGCTCGAATTCAATGCGCTCGGCCTCGAGCCGCTGGGCTTCGGCGATCGCTTGCAGCCGCGCAGCCTCTACGCGCTCGCGCTCTTCGATCACGGCGCGCGCGGCGGCTTCGGCCTCGAGGCGCTCGGCCTCTGCGCGGGCAGCCGCAGCTTCGGCCTCCGCGCGGAGATACGAAGGCATCGTGCCCTGCACGAGCGGCGGCGCGGGGAACCCGCTGGGCGGCGACGCGGGCGGGATTGGAGCGGGTCGCGCCCACGGAGACGGTGCGCTCTCCGGCGGCGGCGCGGGGTTCACGAACGGCGCGGCGCCGACGTACGCGGGAGGTGGAATGAACGCAGGCGGCGCCTGCGGAAGCGCGTTCGCCGCGGGCGGTACGGGTGGGGGCCCGACGTACTGCGCCCAAGGCGACAGCGTCTCGGCTGATGCGGACGGTGCCTCTGCATGCGGAGGCTGCGGAGTGAACGCAGCAGCCTCGACGGCGGACTGCGCGGCGTAGGACGGAGCGGGGGCGAACGGCAACGCCGCCGCGCGCTGAAATGGCAACGCTGGCGCGGCGGGGATCGCGACGGCGGCGGCGTTCGGCATCGGCGCGGGCGGCGCCGTAGAGGGCGGCTTGTACGGCGTCGGCGCCGCAAGCGGCGCTGGCTGCGGGTCGTACGAAGGCGCAGCCGGGGTTGCGGTCGAGTACGCGAACATGAACGGCGTAATCGGCTCGCGCGCACGAATGAGCACACCGGGGTTGTCCCATCGAACCTCGGGCGGAGTCGGCCAAACGATGTACGGGGGCCGAGTCATGACGCGCCTAAAGGGACGCTATCCTTTGGAGACTCGTTTGGCCATGCGCTCGCGAAGCGCCGGGCCCATGAAGGGACGGTCCGCGTCATCGCTTCGCGGCGTCGCGATCGAGCAGGCGTACCTGGGTCGACCCCTCGGCCATGCGCGCGAGCGTCCGTAGCGCCGCCGCGGAGGCGTACCACTCCGCGTACCCGCAGCCCGCGCAGACCATCGCCTCGTAGGGTCCCGCGACCACGAGATCCATCTTGTCGCCGAAGATCCCCTTCTTGCCGGTGCTCACCATGGCCCCGGTGACGTCGAACGACCGCAGCGAGCCCCCCGCGTCGCAATACGTCTGCTCCACGCGGCTGATCTGGAAGAGCTTACCGCCGCCGCATTTGCTGCACGTCCCGGTCTTTCTCATTCGCGCGAGCTTAGCGACCTTCTCGCGGCCGCGGCGTACGCGGGCTTGGGGGGGTTCGCGGCGGCGAAGCGGTGATACGTTGGTCGAACGATGACGCGACTACACTTCCTTGCCACCACGTGCGTCCTCTTCGCCTCTGCAGCCTGCTCGGTGGACCGCCAATACGCGGACCCCGGCCAGGGCGGTGCGACGGGCACCGGCGGTCAGACGACGAGCGCGGGCGGCACCGGGCAAGGCGGCGCGCAGCCGTGCATGGACGGAAGCGAGTGTGGCACCGGGTTCTGTGTGAACGGCGTGTGTTGCGACACGGCGTGCACCGGTGCGTGCGAAGCGTGCGATCTACCCAACCTCATGGGCACCTGCTCGTCGGCGTGTGCGGACGGCTTCGCGTGCGGTGCGACCGGCTGCAAGACGTCGTGCTCCATGCCAGAGGATTGCCAGCCCAACTTCGAGTGCAACGCGAGCCAGTGCGAGCGCATCCCCGAAAGCGACTGCCTCGATGGCGTGGACAACAACGGCGACGGCTTGACCGATTGCGCTGACCCGACCTGCGAGCCCGTCGTCGAGTGCGTGCCCGCAGCACCTGCCGCGGGCGAGCTCGGAGTGCACGTCACCGACGGCGTCTGTCCGACCGACTATGACACTCCGGAGCTCTTCCACACGGGCCTCCAGCCGCAGGCGTGCACGGGGTGCGCATGCGCGACGCAGTGCTCGGCCACCGTGCAGCTCTATCAGTCCACCGACTGCTCCGGGAGCGTCACTCCGATCAACTTCAACGGGCCGCCCGACCTGGCCCAGCAGTGCAAGAACTTCGCGACCACGCCGTTCAAGGCGGGCCGACTCACGCCGCCTCAGATCAGCGGATGCCTCGCCAGCGGCACCGCCGCTCAGCCCGATCCGACCTGGACAACCGACGACACCTTCTGCGGCGCGAAGTCTTCTGCGACCTGCGCATCCGCCGGCGATGTCTGCGTCGCGAAACGCCTGCCGGCCGAGCCGCTCTGTGCGCGCGTCGACGCCTCGGCCAGCTGCCCCGCGGGGTTCACGACTGGCACGGACGGGATCTTCTATTCAGATTTCATCCCGGGCAGCTGCGGCGCTTGCTCGAGCTGCAATCCCGCTACATCGATGTCGTGCAAAGCGCTGCTCTTCACGCCCCAAGCGCTCGACGGCGCGAACTGCACCGGCGGCGGCAGCCTGCTGGACACGTCCTGCGGCACGCTCAACCGCCCGTCCTACACCTCGGTGACGTTTGGATTCGACAAGACAGGCGCAGACAACTGTTCCTCGAACGTCACTTCGAATCCGCCCACCGCGACCGGCTCGACGCGGATCTGCTGCCAATAAGGGACTGCGCAGTAGAGCTGCTACGCCGCCCGGCCCCGGCGCTTCCGGCGCCAGGCCACGAGCGCTCCGAAGAGCAAAGCGGGCCACGTAGCACGGCTCCTCGCCTCTTCGCCCGGGCTGGCCGCGCAGTCGCAGCCGCCGGCGGCTTCGCTCGACACCTCGCCGCCTCCCCCACCGCCAGTCCCAGCCGCGCCACCTGCGCCTCCGCCGCCTCCGCCGCCACCATCCTGCGCGACTGTCACCACCTCGAGCGTGCCTCGCCCCCGCGTCGCGTCCGCGAACGCCGGGGCGAGACTCTCGGCCACCGGATCCATCGCTGCCATCGCGTCCGCAACGTCCGCGTCCGACGCGTCTGCGCCCACCAGCAAGACGATGCCCAGCGTCCAGGAGCTCTTCTCGCCGGCGCCCGGCGAGCGTGCGCCGTTCGCCGCGACGACATCATCGATCGTCAGCACGCGTCGCGTGCCGGTGACGACGAGCGGCGGTTCGGTCGGATCGAACCATGGGAAGGAATGCGCAGCGTAGCTCCCGCCCCAGAACGCGTCCGTCGGCGTCGCCGGAACGTCCGTCGGCTCGATCACGCCGAACGGAGGCACCTCGGACGGCTCGGCGAGCCCCCAGAGGTAGAGATCGAGCATCGAATACTTCAGGGTCGCCGGATCACCGAGGCCGACCGTGAACGTCCCGTCTCCGTTGTCCGTCCAGACGTTGCCACCCGCCGGCGAACCGCCCGCATCGAGGAAGAACGACCAATGAAACGGAAAGCCCTCGAGCTCGCTCGCGTTCGGAGCCGGCGCTGCGATCTGAGGTCCAAAGAGATGCGACAGCTCCAGCAAGAATAGGTATCTCGCGTAGCCCTCGATGGCCGCCCCATGGAGCGCCGCGCGCTTGTCCATCGCGAGCACGTCGTTGTGCCAGAGCAGCGCGCGGGTCGGCGGATGCGGATACGCCTTCAGCCCGTCCGGCAGAAACACCTTCTGCATGCCGACGCCCTTCACGTCGTTTCCGCGCAGATCGATGTACGTCGCAAAGTCGTTCCCCGTCATCGGGAAGGCCGTCCAGATGCTGAACACCTCCGGAACCGGGAGGCCCGTCTCCGCGTACGCGTCCTCGAGCTCCGTGCGCATCTCGGCGAGCGGCGGATTCGACGCCGACGCCGCGGCCGTACCGTTCACGTCGCGAAACACCACGTACGGTCGCTCCGCGTACGCGGAGGCCGCCGCGGTCGTGACAGCGAGCGAGAACAAAGCCGAAGCGAGGGCACGCATGCCGAGCAGCCTACGTGTCCGCCCTTTCGAGCGGGCTCAAGGGTTCTCAAGAACGGCCCACGCGCGTGCCTCGGGCTCGGCCCGTGGGCCGCGGTGCGCTTTCGCCTTCCGGTAGTAGCCGCGTGAAGATCCGAAGTCGGTCCAAGTTAAACGGATGGACAGAGGCGGGTGAGGCGCCTCCGTACGGCGTCGAGGACCGGAGCCGCACCGTCGCCCTCGTCGGGCCTTGGATCGGGGGCGTTCCACCGGCGCACGTCGCAGCCGGTCGTCACTCGATCTCTTCTCCCGTCTTCGCGTCGAGCACCATCGTCTCTTGGCCCTTCGCGGTGAGGATGTCGGCCTTCATGCACGCGCGAACGGGCTTGCCGCGGACGTCGAAGGCGCAGGGGGCCACGCTGACGGTAGAGACGGTGCGTCCCTGAATGGCGTGCGCCTCGAGCTTCCTTCGAAGCTTGTCGACGTTGGTCCAGTCGATCTCGTCGACGTCGATCTCCACCGGGGCGGCGTCCCAGTCCGTCGAGAAGCCGAGCTCGGACCCGAAGTGCGAGATGCGGTAAACGAGAGTGCGGCCCGGGATGTCCTCGCTCACGACGCCGACCGCAAATCCTTCACCGTAGAGCGTGATGTTGGTCACTCTGCACTTTGCCTTGCAGGGGAGGTTCTCCTTCATCAGGGCTGGGATCTCGGTCGGCTCGATCTCCCCCATTCCCCCGGCGCGCCCGATGAGGAGGCCGAGGGCGACGGCACCGCCGATGGCCAGCACCACGACGACGACTCCGATGATGATGAGCACCTTGATGAGGCTGCGATCCTGCTGCGGCCCCTGCGGATAGGGCACCTGGGAAGGCCAGGGCTGCGGCGGTGGTCTCCATTGCGGCGGCGGTGCGCCCCACGGCGGCGGTGATTGCAAGTGCCCCTCCAGCTGCGCAAACGCGCGACGGCTGTCAGGATACACGCCCCACGCGGACAGCTCGGGCGACGGCAGGTCCAGGGCGGGAGGCTCGGAGCGCTCGACCGAGAGTGTGCGCGCCGACGCGCCGCGGCAGGCGTAGCATCGAGGATCGGAGGCATCCCATGGCTCATCGCGCTCGCTTCTCGGCTCTCTTCGCGTTGGTCGCGGCGGCAATCGGACCCGCCTGCGCCGACGACACCACCACCTCCGCAGGTTCGGGTGGTTCCGGCTCGACGACAGATACGTCTGCGAGCACCGGCGGCGCGACCGCGGGCACCGGCGGCGCGAGCGCGGGCACCGGCGGCGCGACCGCGGGCACTGGCGGCGCCACGGCAGGCACCGGCGGCGCGACGGCAGGCACCGGCGGCGCGGGCGGCGGACTGGGCACCGGCGGAGGCGGCGGACCGCCGACGATTCGTCGTCCTTTCTTGGTCGGTCGTGCGATGCGGTCGGCGAAGAGCGAGGCACGCAGCGATTGGCAGCTCGCGGGGCGCACGGCCGACGACGCGCTCGATACGCCGACGCGCGACATGCTTGCGATGACCTGGCTCCAGGACGCGCGCGAAGAGCACGCATCCGTCGCTGCGTTTGCTCGGTGGACGCTCCTCATGATGTCGGTCGGCGCGCCGCCCGAGCTTCTGCGCGATGCGCAGCGCGCCTCGATCGACGAGATCGACCACGCGAAGGCCTGCTTCTCACTCGCGCGGCGCTACGGCGGAGCAGACGTGGGTCCCGCGCCTCTCGATCTCGACGGCAGCCTCGGCCCGATGTCGCTCGTCGACATCGCGGTGCTGACCGCCGAAGAGGGCTGCGTCGGCGAGACGCTGGGCGTCGCGCTCGCGCGCGTGCAGGCCGAGCAGTGCGAGGACGCGGAGGTGAAGAAGCTCCTCGGTCGGCTGATCGTCGACGAAGAGCGACACGCGAAGCTCGCGTGGACGTTCGTCGCTTGGGCCATCGAAAGAGGCGGCGACCCCGTGCGTGCCGCAGTCGCGGACGCGATCGCGCGCGCCGCGAAAGAGACGCTCGAGGCACCGATCCGCTCCTACGAGGGCGTGGACGTCGACGCGTGGCATGCGCACGGTCGCCTGACCTGCGCCGAATCGCGCGACATCGCTCGCGAGGCGATCGCGGCGGTGATCGAGCCGGCGCTGGCGATGCTCGCCCGCGGCCCGCGAGCGGGACGCAGCGAGGAGTCGACGACGATGGCGCCTCTGGCGTTAGTGTGACGGTCGTCGAGACGACGCGCGATCCCCCACCTCTGCGCGCCCGGCAGGATTCGAACCTGCGACCATCGGCTTAGAAGGCCGACGCTCTATCCAGCTGAGCTACGGGCACTCGCCCGGGGGCTGTGCTTCCGCCACTCGGACGGCGAAGGTGTAGCATGCCGGCCCCGGAAGGAGCGATACCGATGTCGATGAGCTCGAAGGAGATGGTGGACCTGTGTCTCGAGCACAGTTTGTTCTCGTGGTCTGCCACGGGGAAGGTCGACCCACTGCCGATCGCACGCGCAGAGGGGATCTACCTGTACTCACCCGAGGGCCAGCGCTGGATCGACTGGAACAGCCAGCTCATGAGCGTGAACATCGGGCACGGTCACCCGAAGGTGATCGACGCGATCAAGAAGCAAGCGGACACGCTGCTCTTCGCGTACCCCGGCGCCGCAACCGAGGTGCGCGCGCGCCTGTCGAAGAAGCTCGCAGAGCTCGTCCCCGGCGACCTGAACACGTTCTTCTTCACGCTCGGGGGCGCAGAGGCGAATGAGAACGCGCTGAAGGCGGCGCGCCTCTTCACCGGCCGTCACAAGGTGATCACGCGCTACCGCAGCTATCACGGCGCGACGCACGGCGCGATGATGCTGACCGGCGATCCGCGCCGCTGGCCGAACGAGCCGGGCATGGGCGGCGTCGTGCGCGTCATGGATCCGACGCCGTACGACTACTCGTTCGGCTCGAACGACGAAGAGATCGTGAAGAACAACCTGACGTACCTCGAAGAGGTCATTCAGGCAGAGGGGCCGCACACGATCGCGGCGATGTTCATCGAGACGGTGACCGGCACGAACGGCATCCTCCCGCCGCCGAAGGGCTACCTCGAGGGGCTGAAGCCGCTCCTCGAGAAGCACGGCATCTTGCTCGTCTGCGACGAGGTGATGTGCGGCTGGGGCCGCACCGGCAAACGCTTCGCGTTCGAGCACGGCAACATCGTCCCGGACATCGTCACGATGGCGAAGGGCCTGACGAGCTCGTACATGCCGCTCGGCGTGATGGGCGTCTCGGACCGCATCGCGAAGCACTTCCGTGAGAACGTCTTCTACGGCGGCCTTACGTACAACGCGCACCCGATGTGCATGGCCGCGGCGCTCGCGGTCATCGAGGTGCTCGAGGAAGAGCAGCTGGTCGAGAACAGCGCGCGCATGGGCGAGCTGATGCGTGGCCACATGGAGCGTCTCGCGAAGAAGCACAAGAGCGTGCGCACGCACCGCAACATCGGTCTCTTCGGGCTCATCGAGCTGCAGAAGAACGCGAAGGGCGATCGCCTCGCGCCCTTCCCTGGTTCACACCCCGTCATGGGCAAGATCGGGAAGTTCTTCCGCGACAACGGTCTCTTCACGGTGCTGCAGAACGGCGGCATCATGAACAACCCCCCGCTCACCATCAACGAGTCGCAGCTCGCAGAGGGCTTCGACATCGTCGATCTCGCCCTCGACATCAGCGACGCGGCCTTCGAGGGCTGAGCCGAGCTGCACGCCTCGACGTTCCCGCAAACGCGCTACCGGGGCTCGAAGCGAAGTCGCTTGGCTCCGCTCGAGTCTGCGTTCCAGCGCCTCGAATTCACGACGGCGACCGACCTCTTCGGAGGGACGGGCGCCGTCAGCTTTCTCTTGAAGCGTCTCGGCAAGGCGACGTGGTTCAACGACGTGCTGCCGAGCTCGCACGTCGCCGGCGTGGCGCTGATCGAGAACGTCGCGACACGGCTGGAGCCGGCGCGCGCAGAGGCGCTCTTCGTCCGCGTTCCGAGTCGGAGCTACCCGAGCGTCGTCGAGCGTGCCTTCGCGAGCGTGTTCTTCAAGGACGAAGAGAACCGTTTCATCGACACGGTGGCCGTGAACGTCGCGGCGATGCCCGACCGCTTCGAGCGCGCGCTCGCGGCTTGGTCGCTCAACCAAGCGTGCTTGATGAAGCGGCCTTTCAACTTGTTTCATCGCAAGAACCTCGCGCTCCGGACGCGCGAGGTCACGCGAAGCTTCGGCAACAAGGCGACGTGGGAGCGTCCATTCGAGGCGCTCTTCCTCGCCTCGCTGGAGAGCGCCAACCGCGCGGTGTTCGACGGGGGCGCGCCTTGCCGCGCGACGGCGCTCGACGCGACGACGTGCTCCATCGACGCGGACTTGGTCTATCTCGACCCGCCGTACGTGCGCGGCGACGGCGCGACGTTCGACTACGCCGACGGCTATCACTTCCTCGACGGCCTGGCGGAGTACGACACCTGGGAGGCGCGTATCGATCACTCGAAGAAGCACCTGCCGCTCTCGCGGCCACGCTCACCTTTCGTCGACGCTCGCACGGCGAAGGCCGCGCTCTTCGACGTCCTCGATCGCGCGCGAGACGCGCACATCGTCCTCTCCTACCGCGAGGACGGACTGCCTTCGATCGACGAGCTCGCGCAGTGTCTCGTGAAGCTCGGCCGGCACCCCGAGCTCATCGTGACGGACGCGCGTCCGTACGCGCTCTCGCGTCGCGCCTCGCGCGAGGTGACGGTGATCGCGCCGGGCAAGCGTCGATCCTCTTGACCGCGCGGCCGCCGAGCCCCAAAACGCGCGAACGATCCGCGCGAGACTGAGCGATCGCCGACGAGCATGAACACCCGCGCAAGAGCGAAACGTGAACGACCGATCGGATTGGCGATCGGTGCGTTGATCGGTGGCTGCCTCGCGTGCGCCACGGTCATCACGATGTGTCACAGGCGCATCGCCCCCGAAGACGCCGCCGACGGGTGGCCCGTGGCTCGCCAGGCCCTGACGAACGGCGAGTACTGCTACGCAGGACGGGCCGACTACTGCCTGACGGATCCGACGTTCGTCGACGCGGCCATCCGCCCTCGCCTCGACGAGCTCTACGGCGGAGAGATGCCGCCGCTCCGCGTGCACGTGGACGCCGTGGTCCGCGCCGCCGCGATCATCTACCGACGCGAGACGCTACGCCCCGAGAACATCGCGCGCGTCGAAGAGCTCGTGAAGGAGCGCTACCTGAATCCGAAGCTCACCGTGACCGACGACACGGTGAGCGCAGACATGGGCGTCGTCCCCGGCAAGCTCTCCGCAGTTCCATCGACCATGACCCTGAAGCTCGGCGAGAGCGAATTCATCGAGCGAAGCGAGTGGGCGCGCGCAGAGATCGTCCGCATGCTGTCCCGCCTCGACGAGCACTATCCAGACAAGAACGTCCTCCGCGTGAGCGTGACCTTGCCCTGGGCCAACGGCATGGGACCGATGAGCTACCGCTGGATCCGCGATGAGCGCCGGCTCGTGGTGACCAGCCCCGAGGAAGAGCTGCGCACGACGAAGCGGCTCGAGGACGTCACGGCGCTCAAGGACAAGTCGCTCTCGCTTCATTTCTTCGACCTGGCGACGTGCACCGCGAGCCGCACGCCATCGCCCCCCGATCAGGATCCACCGCACCTCTGTCCGCAGGATCGCGATCCGGCAGAGCACCCGAGCGACGCCGCGCCGAAGGGCGCTGGCGACGTGACGCCGTAGCAGCGGCGACCCGCCAGCAGCGGCGACTCGTCCCTAGCTCGATGGCCGCCCTTGCGGGTGGACGACGTCCCGCGCCTCACGCGACGCGGAACACTCCCTTCGCCAGTCGATCCGGCCGGGTGCAGAACCAGCCGGCGAACGCCGTCTTCGGGATCGGCCCGGTGACCTGGGTGATCGTGTGCTCTAGGTTCTCGCCGATCTCGAAGAGGATCGCGTCGCCGACGCCCGCGTTGTGAATGTCGAATACGCTCGCGCCGCTCGGGTACTCGCGCATGAGCAGGTGGCCGCCTGCGTAGGGCCCGCCCAGGTTGACGGTGATGGCGACCTGCCGGTTGCCGTCGAGATCGTCGTGCCACTCGTCGAAGTGCGGGCCCTCGACCATGCGATACACTCGACCGTGAAGGCTCGTGAGCGGCGCGCGACCGCTCAGGCGCTCGACCACGCGGATGAGCCCGGGATCGGAGAGCGAGAAGTGGAGCGCGTCCAGCTCCGGGCCCTCTGCCATCGCAAAGTCGACAGCGCCCGTCGCGTGACGAAACGGCGTGTACTCGGCGCGCTCGATGCCCGCCGTGATCAGCGCGCAGAGGTCGGGGGCGAGGAAACCCTTCAAGTGCAGGTGATGGCGCTGCGCAAAATGCTCACGCGCCTCTTCGAGAGCGGCCTCTGAAGCCACCTCGGTCGCCATCCGAGTCACACGAAGAAGAGTCATTCGTCTCGGGAGCATACAGAACTGGGCCGACGGCTCGATCGGGGGACGGCACAACGTGACACGGCGGGCGGCGACCGCGCCCGTATTCGCCCCACTTTCAGCGGCTGCGACCGCTTCCCGAGTTGGCCCAGTCTTTGGATAGGACCCGAACATGAACTCGCCTCGCCTTCTCTTGTCTTCCCTCCTCGTCGCTTCGGTCGCGGTCGTGACCGGCTGCGCCGACGAACCCACCGGTGGGGTCACGCCCCCCGGGATCCATCCGGCCGTCCTTCAGCAATCGTCCGACTGCGCCGTCGTCACGACGAACCTGAAGCTCGACGCGCTGAAGCGCATGAACGCGAACGTCGATCAGATGATCGAGTACACCATGCTCTACGGCTCTCCGTGGGGCGGCTACGACTACGCCGAGGGCGACAACGCCGCGGGCACGTCTTCCGGCTCGGGCGGCTCGTCGGGAACGGGCGGCGCTGCGCCCGACCACTCGGACACGAACACGCAGGTGGACGGCGTCGACGAAGCCGACATCGTCAAGACCGACGGCAACCACCTGTACCTGTTGCACGGCACGTCCCTCACGGTGATGACGTCGTGGCCCATTCAGGATCTCGGCATCGATCGTTCGATCGAGATCGAGGGCGCACCGTTCGAGATGTTCGTCGACGGCTCGAAGGCCGTCGTCTACTCGTGGGTGGACGGCGGTCCGGTCTACGCCGCCGCGGGCGTGGTGCCTCCCTATGCCGAGTATTACGCCGGATATGATCCGTACTCGTACTACTACCCACTGACGAAGATCACGGTGCTCGATCTGGCGGCCCCCGCCGCGGAAGAAGCCGTCGCAGAGCACTACTTGGATGGCTACTACGTCTCGAGTCGCCGCGAAGGCGACATCGTCCGCTCCGTCGTCTCGGGCGGGTACTACGAGTCGATGGTCGATGTCTATCCGACCTTCGCCGACGGCAACTACCCAGAGGACCAAGCCGGATGGATTGGCGCGCTCGAGGCGCTCCGCGCGAAGAACCAACTTCGCATCATGACGGCCTCGCTCGAGGACTTCCTGCCGGATCAGTTCACGAAGAACGCGGACGGCGATGTCTCGCGCGTCCCGACGTCCTGCGGGGACGTGCTCGTCCCCGCAGGACGTCGGGACGACCGAATACGGCGCAACGCGCGTCTACACTCTGGATGTCGCCGCACCGAGCGCACCGGTCGACCAGAAGGTGGTCTTCGGATCCATCTGGCAGATCTATCAAAACCACGACGAGCTCGTGCTCGCGGCGGGCACTTGGGAGGGCTACCTCGGCCTCGGCAGCTGGGACGCGCTCGGCGACGAGCTCGTCAGCCTGGTCGGCACCCATCTCCACGTCTTCGACCTCCAAGACGGCGGCGGGCTCGCCTATCACGGCTCCGCGACCGTCCGCGGGTCCATTCCCGATCAGTTCGCGATCGACGAGCGAGATGGTGTCCTCCGCGTTGCGACGACGGAGTGGCTGTCGTCTTCGACCGCTTCCACACAACGCAATGACGTCTTCACGCTGGCTCTGTCCTCCGCGGGCGTGACGCCGCTCGGCTCGGTCGAAGACATCGCTCCCGGCGAGTCGATGTACTCGGCGCGCTTCGTCGACGACAAGGCCTACGTCGTGACATTCAAACAGGTCGACCCGCTCTTCGTCATCGATCTGTCGACGCCGGCAACACCGACGATCCAAGGCGAGCTCACGCTGCCGGGCTTCAGCGAGTACATGCACCCGATCGACTCGGGCCATCTCCTGACGATCGGCTACGACGCGGACGCGAACGGCGCGGTTCAGGGGCTTGCACTTCAACTCTTCGACGTGACGGATCCCACGGCGCCGACGCTTCTCGCCAAGCACGCGCTGACGGACGGCACCGGCTGGTCGTACAGCGAGGCGCTCTACAACCACAAGGCGTTCACGTTCTACGACGGTATGCTCGCGATCCCGGTGAGCGGCTGGGACGAAGCGACGGGCACGCCGCACAGCTCGCTCGATCTCTTCGACGTCGACCTGCAAACGGGCATCACGCCGATGGGCTCGGTCGACCACACGCCGTACTTCAACGTCGCCGAAGACGGTTGCTACTACTACGGCTACGACGTGCGACGCGGGCTGTTCATCGACCAGTACTTGGTCAGCGTGAGCGAGGGCGCGGTCGTCGCGACGGACGTCTCGAACATGTCGACGCCAGTCGCAGTGGTGCAGTTGCCTGAGCTTCAGTCGACCTGCGATTACTACTACGACTGACCTCTCTTCTTCTTCTGGCTCGTGCGTGGCTGCCGTGGCTGCTTTGGATGACGGGTGACGTGGCAGCCGAGGGGGGGCGTTGCAGCTGACGAGGGCTTCGCCCTCGCAGCTGAACGCCTTGGAGCTGTGTGCCGGCTGCCTGCAAGAACCACGGGGCGGAGGTCGTCGCTACTCCCTGACGGCGACGGGCTTCGCCCGCTGCAGGGAGGAATCGGGGCTTACGCCCCTTGCCCCTTTGATGGACGCGTTGGTGCTGCGAGAGGCGGCGGGAGCGTGGCGACAAGACAGGCTTTCCGCTTTTGAGGACTTGGCGGTCGGTGCAGCGGCGGGGACCTTGCGCAGTTTGGGGCTTCGCCCCTCTCCCCCAGAAGCAGAGGCGGCGGGCGGTACGGCTGCTCGAGACGAGCTGAACCACGGCTCAGCTGGGTAAGCAGCGCGACGCGGGCCCCTGCACCATCTCGCCAGTCTCGGCGCCGCGTGTCAGCCCGCCGATCGCGGGACCGGATCCCGGCTCGCGGGCGAAGCCCGTCGGCCGAATTGCAGCG
>Ga0164241_10001445_pt1 | contig 29272 bp, 23 predicted proteins | sample OricomyardsoilBY_FD_108780 | JGI IMG/M metagenome (GOLD analysis project Ga0164241, IMG submission 108780) | Backyard soil microbial communities from Emeryville, California, USA - Original compost - Back yard soil (BY) | ecosystem: Environmental > Terrestrial > Soil > Unclassified | place: USA... | reverse complement strand
GCTCGGAGCGGTTGTTCGCAGTCGATACCCTCGAGGCGCTGAGCATTCTGTCCTGCGCCGCGTACCTATTATGTGCTTTCTTGGGTACCCACTTCGTTCTCGATCTTCCGGAGTCGAACCGCGCGGCGCTCCGCACGGGTCCGGTTGCGCTCGTTTGGCTTCTGCTGCCGCTGATGTGGGTCGTGCCGCCGTTGGTGTGGCCGCGGGTCGCGTCTTGGATCTCCGGGCTCGGTAGGAAGGCGCCGGCCGTGTTGACCGAGCCACCCACTGGGGTGCTTCGCGTCCGGAGCGGCTGGCTTTTCACCACCCATCCTCGGTTCGCGCTCGGCGAGGTCGAGCCGGTGGGTTTGGGCTCCTCCGCGAGAACTCTGAATGCGAGCTTCACCTGGCTCGCGGCGGGGGCGATGCACGATCTTGAAGTGGAGGACCATGGGGTTGTCGACCTGCCCCTCGTGGCGGTCGTGTCGTTGTGGCGCGCCCGTCTGCTGCTCTTGGCTGTGCTCGAGGCACACCTCATCTTTTCCGGCGGGCTCGAAGGACTGGCCGTCGAGCCGTGGACACTCGGTTTGGTGTTGATGAACCTAGCCGTGAATCTTTACGTCATGGGCACGACCCAGCCTCTTCGTATCCGCGTGGATCGTGGAGTCCCACGAATGAGCGGCACTGCCATGGAGCCGCGTAAGATCGTGATCCCACTCTGGGGTCCGCGGCGGCAGCTGGCGCTCGAGGTGCGTGACCGCCTGCTCCGAGGTCGAGATGCCCTCGACGATCTCGACGCATGACCGAACAAGGACCCACCGGAAGGACCCGACGAGATGGAAGCCACTGAGCAACTACGAGGCTCCCTGGACTGCGCGTGTGGCGCGGGGCCTGCCGCGTTCCGGCGGGCGATCGAGCAGCTCGCCTCTGCACCTGGTCTCAGTTTCGGGTATCGCCGCGGCCGTCGCGTTGTACCGCTTGGCGATGCGGAGGTCGCGGCCGCCATGCTCTTTTCCGAGTCGAGAACGCGGCTGAAGGGCGAAGCACTGTTTCGCATCGAGGTTGGTTTGCTGCTTGGTAAGCTAGGCTGGCTGACGTTGAGGCCGCGGCCCAATGGCGAAGAGCGTTTGACGCTTTCGATCTCCCTGCTCGGCGACGAGCACAGCGGCTCTGAAGTCGGCAAGCAGTTCGCTCGCCAGCTGCTCGAGTCTCGAGCCCTGTCAGGGCTGTTCTTTGAGCGGGGCGATTCGCTCTGTGGTGCAATCCACCGCGACGCGCAGCCGGGCGCTGCGCACGACGTCACGATGAGGCCAGACGGGGACGTCGTGTGGCTTCAGGGTGAGCGCGCAGCGGTGCTGGCGATCTTGAATCGGCAGGGCCCGAACGCGGCCGCGAAGGAGGGGCTTGCGCCGCAGGTGCCAGTCGCGCGGCTACCGGTAGCGGTGCAGGGCTCGCACGGACTTCCGTCGTATCTCAGCGAGGCACGTTCCTCGCCGGTTGCACCGCCGGCTGTGTGTTGCAGCAACGCGCGCAGCGCGGACGAGACGCTTGCCATTCCGGAACAAGGCGCTGCCTCGCCGGCGCCGGCCTTGCCGTTCTCCGGAGAGCTGAGCCCAGCGGAGGTGGCGGCCCTCCGTCGTCCGATCGAGCTGAGAAGCCCGGAGACCGATCCGGGGCCGGACGAGACGTTGCTCATCCCTGCCCCATCGGCAGCGCATGGGGCTGCGCGGCCCGGCGGCTCGGCCGCTGGCCCGGTGGTGCTGGGGCTCGACGAGTACGCGCACTTCTGTGCAGCCCGCTCCGTCGTGGGCGCAGAGACTCCAGAGCTCCTTGCTCGATTCGGGATCCCGTCTACAGAGGCGGCGAGCGCGCTCCGAGCGCAGTTCAACGCGTATTTCGCCACGGACAGGAGCGCGCTCTCTCGGTTCGCTCTGCGAACGCAGGAGATCGCCGCCGATCTGCGGCGGCGGCGATGAGTAAGCCAGTCGCGAAGCAAGCGGATCGCGTTACGGCGACCGACACTCACCTCGTCATCCCCGAGGGCGGCGGTAGCCCCGTGCCGACGCCGCTACCTTTCGACGGGGCGCTCGATGACGCGCTCGCATCGACAGTGCTCTCGCAGCACCGGCCCGTCGCGGTAGTGGGCACCATTGCGCATCAGTCTCCGGGCCACATCGTGACGCCGAAGACGTTCCAGCGGGAGCCCTCGAACAAGGCGACGGTCGTTGTCGGCTCGAGCACCGTACTTGCCGAGAACAAGGCGCTCGTCCGCAACGGCGATGCCGCGGAGACGTGCAACGATCCGGTCGATCAAGCGGTTGGGAAGGTGATCGCGAGCGGAACGGTGCTCGCTGGTGGGTGAGCGGCACGCAGACGCTCGGTTCGGGGCTTGTTACGTCCGGAACGATCCATGAACGTGACGCGTGAGCGAAATATGATGAGGCTCGGTCGGCGAAAGTGGATAATGGGTGGGATCGGTCCGTCTTGGCGCAACGAAAGCGCTCGAGAGGCTCAGCCGGACCGGGAGCATCCGCACGCTTGAGACGAAGAGAGCGCGATGAGCGTTGAGGCCACCATCGTGTCCGAGGTCGGAATGCCGGGCGCCGGGGACCGCTTCGAGTCCATTCGGTGGAAGAGTGGGCCTCCTGGGCCGGGTGATTCCGGGAGCCCCACGATAGCCTTCTGGTGGTTCGTTGGCATCCTCGGTGCTTTCCTCTCCATCGCTATCTCCATCAATATACTGCCATATGGCCTCGCCACAGGGTTGGCTGGCTTGGGGTGTAGTCTCATCGTCGCGGCACGGGCGCTCATCCTCTGTTTCGCGCCCGACGCAAACTGGCTGGGCCGAACAATTGTCGAGAGCGGGCCCGACGGCAGGCTCTCGCAGATCGGATGGTGGCGGAAGAGCAGACCGTTCGGCTTGCGCCTGGGTCACGCCGTGCGCGGGGAAGTATCCCGAGAGTCGGTCGAGTTCTGCGCTCATTGCATGCGGCGACTACCGATGTTCTGGCGGTCGAGGGTTCGGTTGCGTCTCGACGTCCAGAGAGGGAGTCAGCAGGTGGTCGGGGTCGTTACGGACGACGCAATCGAGCTGCACCCAACGGTAAACGAGGCGAAGGACGTCGGGGCGGTAGTTCGAGCGCTGGAGCTATTGCGCGGGCGTCGTGGCGCGGTGGTCGTCGTGCTGCCGGACCGGGTTCACATCGACATTCCGCTCGAGCGAAAATCAGATGTCGGCGCCGCGCTCTCAATCGCGCTCGCGCTTCCGGTCGAGCTCGACTCCGTGTTTAGGGTGCAGCGAACGGCTGGCTTCCGCGAGGCGGCGCTGACCGCATCCGACGAGGACCTCTCCCGAGCGCTCCGCGCCGCGGGTCCCGCGGTGACTCTGCCAGCGATGCGTCCGCCGCCCGGCTCGCCGGACCTGCGTCCCGAGGCCATGCTCTGGCCGCCGCCGGCGCCCAAGGACGACGACTAATGATTCACGAACGACACGCCATTTCGACTTGGCGTCCGCCCAGAGCGTCACCGAGCCACTCGAGCGCGTGTGCCAGACCGCCGTATTTGATGGCGGCACAGCTCCTCTCCGCACGCGACCGGCCGATCTGCTCGAAGTGAAGAGGGCCGGGAGCTTTCACCTCCCAGCCCTCATCTCCTGCCGGCGCTAGGCGCCTGCGCGCGGCGTCTCAGTTCGACATCTTCGGCGCGCCGCCGCTCGGCGCTGCGGACGCCGCCGAGGTGCTCGTTGCCATCGCGGTGCCCGTCGCCATCGCGGTGCCCGTGGCCATCGCGGTGCCCGTCGCCATCGACGTGCTCGTGGGCGTGCCGCTGCTCTTCGCCATCGCGCTGCCGCTCGCCTTCGCCGACGCGCTGGAGCGTGTGCTCACGCCCGAGCCGGGACCGCACGCGGTGAGCAACGCGGCGGCGGCTGCCGTAGCCATCGCCAGAGCGAACGTCCTGGTCTTGATTCGCATGTTCGTTTCGTCCTTGGACCGCATCAGACTTCGACCTGCCACACGTGGTACTCGCCGCTCGCGGGCGACCAGTCGAGCACCTGGGTCTCGTTCACTCGAATCAGGCGGCGGTCGCCGCGGATCGTCTCCCATGTGCCCTCGGCCTTCGCAGAGCCGGGCAGCAGGTCTCCGCGTCCACCTGCGCGATCGACCTCCCACGTTCGGTACGCGCCGCTCGCCGGCTGCCAATCGAGCATCCGGTTCTTGCTGAGGTAGATGAGCTCGTGACCGGTGCGGATCGTCTCCCAGTTGCCCGAGACGACGGCAGACCCGGGGAAGGGATCTTTGGGATTGGAACGATCGACCTTCCAGACGCTGTACTCGCCGTTGCCCGGCTGCCAGTCGAGCATCAGGTCGCCGTCCAGGTAGATGAGCTCGTGCTTGCCGCGGATCGTCTCCCACGTGCCCTCGGCGGTGATCTCGGGGATCGGGTCGCCACCACCGCCGCTGCGGTCAAAACGCCACACACGAAAGTGCCCCGTCGCCGGCTCCCAATCGAGGAGGCGATCTTTGAACAGGTACACCAGCTCGTGGCCGCGGCCGATGCTCGACCAACGCCCCTCGGCGATCGCGCTCCCGGGGAGGGGATCGGCGCCCGCGTTCGGCGTCTGATCGTACTCCCAGAGGCGAAACTCCCCGCTCGCCGGCACCCAGTCGAACATGCGGTCCCCGCCCATGAAGACGAGCTCGTGCCCGCTTCGGATCGAGTCCCAACGCCCTTCGGTCAACGCTCTCGGAAACGGATCGCTCATGGCCCCTCCGATCAGTGGAGCCGGAGGTGATACGTGACGCCGCGTTAACTCTCAAGAGGCGCTCGAAGCATCGAACCGACGCCCCAGTTGCGACGTAGGGTCCCGGTGCAATCAGCGCGCGGGATCGAGGCGCGAAGGCCATTTCGCAGCGGGTTCCATGGCAAAGTTCGTTTCCCCGCTCACGGGTTTCGGGGTAAAGCCGGGCCCTACCCGCACACATTCGTCTGGGGGGTGTCGTACCGATGAAGACGGGGCCGATGAAGAGAACGAGCGAGCTTCCTGGCTTCTATCGGCTGGACATGGCGGCGCGTCGTGCGCGCGTGACCGATGTCCTCGGCCTGCATTGCGACGAGCTTCAGGTCGTCGCGAGCGGCGCGGGCCTCTCCGACGCGCAGGCCGATCACATGGTCGAGAACGCGCTCGGCGTGATGGGGCTGCCGCTCGGCCTGTGCGTGAACCTGCAGGTCGACGGTCGCGATCACCTCGTGCCGATGGCCGTCGAAGAGCCGAGCGTCGTCGCTGCGTGTAGCTATGCGTCGAAGCTCCTCCGAGCCGGCGGTGGCGTCGTCGCAGAGCTGACGCCGCCGCTCATGATTGGGCAGATCCAGGTGCTCGACGTCGCCGATCCCGTCACGGCGACCGCGCGGGTCCTCGGCGCGAAGGCAGAGCTCGCGACGCTCGCGAACAGCGGCCACAAGGGCCTCGTCGCGGCCGGCGGTGGCGTCGTCGACGTTGAAGTTCGGCGCCTCGAGCCGCTCGGCCCGAGCGATCCGTGCGGCCCGATGCTCGTCGTCCACCTGGTCGTCGACGTGCGCGACGCCATGGGCGCGAACGCGATCAACACGATGTGCGAGCGCCTCGCGCCGCGCATCGCCTCGCTGACGGGCGGACGCGTCGGCCTCCGCATCCTGTCGAACCTGAGCGATCGCCGCCTCGTCACCGTGACGGGGAGGGTCCCGATCTCCGAGCTCGAAGGAAAGGGCTGCGAGAGCGGTCTTTTGCTCGCGCGCGGCATCGAAGAGGCCAGCGTCTTCGCCGAGCGGGATCCGTACCGCGCGGCGACCCACAACAAGGGCATCATGAACGGCGTCGACGCGACGCTGATCGCGCTGGGCCAGGACTGGCGCGCGGTCGAGGCGGGGGCCCACGCGTTCGCGGCTCGCTCGGGCCGGTACACGGCGCTCGCGACGTGGCGTGTCGAGGACGACAAGTCGTCGGGAGAAAAATTCCTCGTCGGCCGGCTCACGCTGCCGATGGCGGTCGGCACGGTCGGCGGCGTCGTTCATGTGCACCCGACCGTCCGCGCGAACCGCCGCGTCGCCGCGATCGAGTCGACGAGCGAGCTCGCCGCGATCGTCACCGCCGCGGGCCTCGCGCAGAACCTCTCCGCGCTCCGCGCGCTCGCCGCCGAGGGCATCCAGTCCGGCCACATGCGTCTGCACGCGCGCAACGTCGCCATTCAGGCCGGCGCGGAGGGCGCGCAGGTGCAGCTCGTCGCCGATCTCATCGCCGATCGCCGCACGGTCAACCTGGACGCCGCAAAGGAGGCGCTCGTCGAGATCGGCTGCCCTCGCGACGCTGCCGCGGTCGAAGAAGAAGCGGGGCCGCCGAGCGGCGTCGCGCGTCACGTCGCTGTGGGACAGACCGAAGGCGCGGACGCGACGGCCTGCACGCTGGCCGACCGCGCGTTCTGTGGCGAGATGCTGCCGGGCGTATCTCGGACGTTCGCGCTCTCGATTCAAGCGCTCCCCGAAGAGCTCCGCGACGCGGTGTGCGTCGCGTACCTGCTCTGCCGCATCGTCGACACGATCGAGGACGATCGACGCGTCGAGCCGGCGCTTCGCCAATCGCTCTTCGATGCGTTCGACGCGGTCCTCGACGGCGCGCAGCGCGGCGACGCGTCGCGGGCGCACGAGCTCGAAGCGAAGGCCGTCGCGGTCGCGCTCGGGCCGACGGAGACGGAGCGCAAGCTCGTCGCCGCCGCCGGCGCGTCGTTCCGTGTCTTCGCGGCGCTCCCCGAGGCGCAGCGCCTCGCCATCGCGCCGCGCGTCGCGGAGATGAGCCGCGGCATGCGCGCCTACGCGCTCCGCGCCGACGCAGAGGGCGGCCTTCGTCTTCGCGACGTCCCCGATCTCGAGAAGTATTGCTACTACGTGGCGGGCACCGTCGGAGAGCTCCTGACGGATCTCTTCTCGCTTACCTGCTCGGTCGACGCGGCGACGCGGCGCGAGCTCGACGCGCGCGCGATCTCGTTCGGGCTCGGGCTTCAGCTGGTGAACATCCTGAAGGACGTCGCCGAGGACTCCGTTCGCGGCGACTGCTTCCTGCCGGTCGGCACCGCCGCCGAGCACGGGCTCACGCTCGACCGCTTGCTCATGCCCGCCGAGCGCGCGAAGGGCCTCGCGCTCTTGCGTTACCTCTCGGCGCGCGCCCGAGAGCACCTCGATCGCGCCGAGGAGTACACGCTCCTTTGGCCCGCGACCGCCGCCGGTGGGGACGTCCGCCTCTTCTGCACCGTGCCGCTCGCGCTCGCGCTCGCGACTCTGCGCGAGGTCGAGGTCGGCACCGACGCGCTCATCCCCGGTCGCGCGCCGACCGTGTCCCGCGCGCTCGTCATCGCCGTCTTCGAAGAGGCCGTCCGCGGCGCCAAGCAGACCCGCGGACCAGAGGCGACGGCGCTCCTCCGTTCGCTCTTCGACAGGTCGCGCACCGGCGTCATCGGACGCCCCTCACGTCCCAGCGCGACGCCTGCCGGCAAGGTCGGCGGCCCCGCTTCGTCCCGGCCGCCCGCTTCTGCGCGCCCGCCGGCCACTCACAACACCGCGTCCGGAGCCGCTCCGGTGTCCTCTCGGGGAAGCATCACGATGAACGACCACGTTCGAGAGCGTCGCGACGTCGACGGACTGCAGCCGAAGCGTGAGTTCGGCGGCAAGGTGTTCGTCACCGGCACCGCAGGCCACGTCGGCGCGAACCTACTCCACCGCCTCTTGTCGGAGGACCGCGACGTCCGCGTGCTGCTCCGGTCCGACTCGAACAACGAAGCGGTCGACGCGGTCATGCGCGAGACCGGCAAGAAGGTCGAGAAGGTCTACGGCGATCTTCACGACCGCGGCAGCGTCGCGAACGCGGTCAAGGGATGCGACGTCGCGTTCCACGTCGCCGCGCGCGTGTCGATCCTCGGCGGCAGCGAGAAGGATCTTCGCGACATCTACGACTCGAACGTCCTCGGGACGGCGAACCTCCTCCGCGCCGCCGGCGACGCGGGCGTTCGCCGCACCGTCGTGACCGGCTCGCTCTCCGCGGTCGGCTTCGACCTCGACGATCCGGCGCGTCCCTGCGACGAGACGATGGGCTTCTACCCGTTCTTCGATCACCTCCCGTACGGCCGCACGAAGCAGCTCGTCGAGCACGAGGTCTTGAAGGCGTGCGTCGACGGCATCGACGCCGTCATCGCGACGAGCTGCGCCGTCGTCGGTGGGTACGACTACAAGCCGTCGCGCATGGGTCGGCTGCTCCTCGACTTCTCGCACGGGCGCCTCCGCGCGTACCTGCCGGGCGGCTTCGACTTCGTGCGAGCCAAGGATCTCATCGACGGCCACATGCTCGCGCTCGAGCGCGGGCGCACCGGCCACCGCTACATCCTCTCGACCGAGTACGCCTCCGTCGACGATCTCATGGAGATCTTCGAAGAGACGAGCGGCAAGAAGCGTCCGGCGCTGCGGCTCCCTGCCGGGGTGATGGCCGGCGTCGCGCAGGTCTCGACGCGCGTCATGTCGAGCTTCTTCCCGTCGGTAGAGCAGCGCTTCACCCCCGCTTCGGTTCGTCTCCTGCGCATGGAGCGCAAGGCGGACACGACGAAGGCGAAGGTCGAGCTCGGCTACAAGCCGACCACCGTGCGCCAGGCGATCCACGAGGCGTACGTCGACTTCGCCAAGCGCGGTCTCGTGCCGCAGAGCCCGTCCATGTCTCAGGGCGAGGCGAAGGCCGGGGACGCTTCGAAGGCGAAGGACAAGGGCCGCGCCGGCGCAGCGGCTTGATCCGACTCGGGCGGCACCGCGGAACGACACCACAGCGAGGCAGTATGGCTCCCACCCCGACGTTCGAAGAGGCGAAGAACAAGCGCGAGAAGGTCCGCGCCGCGGGCCTCGATCCGAATCACTGGTACGCCGTCCTCCTCTCGAAGGATCTGCCCAAGAGCACGGTCAAGCCGGTGACGTTCTGGGGTGACCAGGTCGCGGTATATCGCGACGACCAGGGCCTCTTGCACGCGGTCGAAGATCGTTGCGCGCATCGCCACCTGCCGCTGTCGCTCGGGCTCGTCGAGGGCGATCGTCTGCGGTGCCAGTATCACGGGTGGTCGTACGACAAATCAGGCCGCCTCGCCGAGGTCCCCCACGATCTGTTCGGCATGAAGGTGCCGCAGTGCCGCGTGCGCGCGTATCCGATCAAGGAGCGCTACGGCCTCATCTGGGTCTTCTTCGGCGACGCCGATCGCGCACACGAGGTCTCGATGCCCGAGATCCCCGAGCTCGAGGGCGACGACCGCTGGGCGTGCGTGCCGATCGACGTCACGTGGCGCGCGCACCACTCGATGATCATCGACAACGTGTCGGACTTCACGCACGAGTTCCTGCACCGCAAATACAAGCCGTTCGCGGACGCGAAGCTCTTGCATCTCGAGACGAACGATCGCGGCGTGTTCGTCGAGTACGACACGAAGGTCGGCATGGGCGGCTTGGCGGCGCAGTTCGTCGACCGACGCTCGGTCGACACGAACTCGATGAAGCTCGGCTACGAGTACCCGTACCAGTGGTCGAACACCGACGACCAGATCAAGCACTGGCTCATGGTGCTGCCGATCGACGAGGTCACGACGCGCAGCTTCTATCTCTTCTACTTCAAGAACTTCCGCGTGCCGCTGACGCCGTTCCGCATGCCGCGTCGCATGATGGAGCCGATCATCAAGATCGCGAACAAGGTCCACGTCGGGCCGCTCCTTCGCCAGGACGAGGGGGCATGCGAGGCCGAGATGCGCGCGTGGGAAGAGCACTGGAACAAGCCCTTCGCGGAGATCTCTCCGGCGGTGCACGCGTTCCAAAACTTCACCATCAAGAAGTGGGACGCGTACTTGAAGGCGAGCGACAAGAAGGGCGGGGCGACCGTGACGGCGCCTCTGAACCGCGACAAGCGGGCGCCCGAGACCGAGGAAGCACGATGAGCGGCACGAACGGACACGGCGCGAGCGCCCAAAGCGACATCACCGCGGACATCGCGATCATCGGCGCCGGGCCCGCGGGCACGGCGATGGCCGCCCACCTCGGCCAGCTCGGGATGAAGCGCGTCGCCCTCTTCGACAAGCACGACTTCCCGCGCGACAAGACGTGCGGCAGCGGGATCTCGCCGAAGGGCATCGAGACCCTGAAGGCGCTCGGCGTGTGGGAAGCGGTCGAGCCCGAGACCTACCGCATCAACGGCATCCGCCTCATCACGCCCGGCGGACGCGAGAGCTGGCAGCAGGCCGGCGACGCGCTCGAGGCCGTGGTCTGTCAGCGTCGCACGCTCGACCATCTCCTCTTGAAGCGGGCGACCTCGAACGGCGTCGAGTTCGTCCCTCACTTCACAGCCGACTCGCTCATCGAGGAGCGCGGGCGCATCGTCGGCGCGAAGTCCAAGGACGGCCGCACGGTCCGCGCGAAGTACACGGTCGTCGCGGGCGGCACCCACTGCAAGCTCGGCGTCCCCGATCGGCCGCGCCACATGATTCAGGCGATCATGGGCTGGTGGGACAACGTCCCCTTCAAGGCAAACCACGTCGAGATGATCTTCGACACGGACATCCGGCCTTATTACGGCTGGCTGTTCCCGGAGAACGAGACGCGCGTGAACATCGGCATCACGTACGAGGACGCGAGCCAGAAGCACAACGCGCGCGAGCTCTTCGCGCGGTTCCTCGACAAGTATTACAAAGACCGGCTCACGAACGCGACGCAGGTCGGCGCCTGGAAGGGCCACCCGGTCGCGTACTCGTACAAGATCGACAAGCTCACCTCTCCGGGCCGCGTCGTCATCGGCGAGTCGGGGTTGCTCACGCACCCGGCGACCGCAGAGGGCATCTACCAAGGCATGAAGAGCGGCATGCTCGCGGCCGAGGCGCTGCACTCGATCCTCTGGTCGGGCGTCGCCGAAGAGCGCGCGTTCGAGCGCTACGAGCGCGACGTGAAGAAGGCGTTCCAGCTCTCGTTCTTGGGCGGCGGGCTCTTCCGCCACGTCGTCAAGACGCCGGTGCTCGACTGGGTCATCGCCGCGGCCGAGAAGCCCGCGGTGGCGAGCGTGACGGCGAAGCTCATGGCTTCGATGTGATGGCTTTCAATTAGCGAGGCGGGCGATGCAGAAGGGCTTGAAGTCGTACGACGTCGCAGTGATCGGAGCCGGCCCCGTCGGCTGCGTGACGGCGCTCGCTTACGCGAAGAAGGGCGCGGACGTGCTCCTCCTCGAGGCGAACCCGAAGGCGGCAGGCCGCCTCGCCGGGGAGTGGCTCCACCCGCCCGCCGTCCGCATCCTCGAGAGCTACGGCGTCGATCTCGCGCCCACCGATCCCTACGCCGCCGGGCGCGGCTTCGTCGTGTACCCCGACGACGGCTCGAAGCCGATCGTCCTGCCGTACGCGGCGGGCTCGTTCGGCCACAGCCTGCACCACGAGCGTCTCGTCGAGTCGCTGCGCGCGCGCTGCAAAGAGTCGCCGGGCATCGAGCTCATCGAGCCCGCACGCGTGACGCGCATCGTCGGCCAGAACCTCACGTATCAACCCCGCGGCGGTCAGAACGTCACGGTGTTCGCCGATCAGATCGCGGGCGCCTCGGGCCGCGCGAGCGTCGCGCATCAGGCGCTCGGCACCGCCCACAACGCCGGGACCTACTCACGCATGGCGGGCCTCGTGCTCCGCGAAGCCGAGCTGCCGTTCGAGGGCTTCGGCCACGTCTGCCTCGGTGGCCTCGGCCCGATCCTCGTCTACCGAATCTCGGCGACCGAGGTCCGCGTCTGCATGGACGTCCCGCTCTCGGTGCGCACGACGCGCGAGCGCGAAGCGGTGTTGTACGACGGCTACGCGACCGCGCTGCCGGAATCGATGCGTCCCGCGTTCCGTCGTGCGCTCGCACGCGGCGAGCTCGCTTGGGCCACGAACCAGACGCGGAGCCGCGTGAACTTCGGTCGACCCGGGCTCGCGCTCGTCGGCGACGCGGTCGGTCATCACCACCCGCTGACGGCGCTCGGGATGACGCTCGGCTTCCAAGACGCCGTCGCGCTCGCGGAGTCGACGAGCTTCGCAAAGTACCGCCGCGCGCGCGCGTTCGAGAGCCGCGTCCCGGAGATGCTCGCGATCGCCCTCTACGAGGTCTTCGCCGATACGCACGACGAGGTCGTCGAGATCCGTCGCGCGATCTACGATCTGTGGCGCGGCAGCCCCACCGAGCGCATGCGGACGATGCGCTTCCTGGCCTGCGAAGAGCGCAGCCCGCTCATCTTCGGCAACTCGTTCCTCTCTGCGCTCGCGGTCGCCGCGAAGAACCTCGTCGGCCACGGCGTCGAGACGCAGCACTGGGCCCACGTCGGGCAGACCGCGCGAGATCTCGGCGAGCGCATTCGCTGGCTGATGACCGGCGCGCTCCACCTGACCGAGGCGCGCCCTTCGAAGGAGCTGCCGCGTCCCTCGGACGAGAAGCGCTCGGCGGACGAGAAGTACGCGGGGGCGCTCCGCGCTTCGACCGCGAAGGCGGACGTCGTCGAGCTTCCGAGCGCAGCGGGTCACGCCGCGCGCACGGGCCAAGACCGCCACGATCCGCGTCGCGCGCTCGAGCGCGGCGTCGCGTCGCTCATCTCGCTTCAAGACGAGGACGGCTCGTTCGAGGGCGAGTGCATCTGGTGCCCGATGCTCGCCGCGCAGCTCACGCTCGCGTGGCACGTCATGGGCATCCCGATGGACGAGACGCGCAAGCGCCGCATCCTTCTCCACTTCGAGCGCACCCGCCTCCCGGAGGGGACCTGGGGTCTGTCCGAGGTGACCGAGCCGAGCCTCTTCGTGACGACGCTGGTCTACGTCGCGTCGCGAATGCTCGGTCTCTCGAGCGATGCGCCCATGCTCGCTCCGGCGCGCGAGCTCCTCGCCCGCGAAGGCGGCGCAGTCGGCATCCCCTCGTGGGGCAAGTTCTGGCTCGCGATGCTGGGGCTCTTCGGTTGGGATGGCGTGAACCCCGTTCTACCCGAGCTCTGGGGCATGCCGCGCGCGCTGCCCATTCACCCGTCGCGGTACTACTGCCACACGCGCCTCATCTATCTCGCGATGGCGACGCTCTACGGCTCGCGCTTCACGGCGAAAGAGACGCCCCTGACGCACGCGCTACGGAGCGAGCTGTTCCCGAGCGGTTGGGCCTCGGTCGACTGGCCCGCGGCGCGCAAGACGCTCCGCGAAGAAGATCTCTATGAGCCGCCGAGCCGCGTGCTCCGCGCATCGTACGAGCTCTGTCGCCTCCTCGATCGCGTCCAGACGCACGGCGGACGCGACCGCGCGCTCAAGCGCCTCCGCGACGCCATCCGCTGGGAGCTGCAGGCCTCTAACCACACCTCGATCTCGCCGGTCAGCGGGCTGCTCAACATTCTCGCGCTCTGGTCCGCGGATCCGAACGACGTCGACGTGAAGGCCGCGGTCGACACGTTCGACGGCTGGCTCTGGGAGGACGATCGCGACGGGACGCGGGTCACGGGCGCGCGTTCGGCGACCTGGGACACCGGGTTCGCGCTGCAGGCCCTCTCCGCCGTGGCGCCGCACGTCGACGTCACCGCGTCGCTCACGCGGGCCGAGTCGTTCCTCGAGACGCAGCAGATCAAAGAGACGTTCTCGGGATTCGAGAAGAACTTCCGCATCGATCCGAAGGGCGGCTACTGCTTCGCCGGCGTCTGGCACGGCTGGCCGGTCAGCGACTGCACCGCCGAGGCGATGCTCGGTCGGCTCGAGGCCTCGCACGCGGCGCGAGACATCTCCGTCTCCGACGAGGACGTGGTCAGCGCAGCCGAGTTCATCCAGCGCACGCAGGCCAAGGATGGCGGCTTCGGCAGCTACGAGCCCAAGCGCCTCGGCTTCTCGCTCGAGTGGTTGAACCCCGCCGAGATGTTCGGCGATTCGATGACCGAGAACAGCTACGTCGAGTGCACGGCCTCGTGCATCGCGGCGCTCGCGCGCATCTCGAAGGAGCGCCCGCACTTGCTCGCCCTGCCCACGATGGAACCGATCCCGTCCGTCATCGCGCGGGCCGAGCACCACGTCCGGAGGATGCAGCTCCCGGACGGCTCGTGGTCCGGCGCGTGGGGCGTCCACTACATCTACGGGACGATGTTTGGCGTCCGCGGTCTGCTCGCGGCCGGCGCGCCGTCGACCGAGCCTTCGATCCGAAAGGCGTGCGCCTGGCTGAAGAGCTACCAGCGTCCGGACGGCGGCTGGGGCGAGCGGCACGTGCCGCATGCGTCGGGCTACGTCGAGCATGAAGAGGGTCAGATCATCCAGACGGCGTGGGCGATCACGACGCTCCTCGAGGCCGTCGATCCCGATTGGGACGCGATCGAGCGCGGCGCCCGCTTCCTCGCGCAGAAGCAGCTCGGCTCCGGCGAATGGCCGCGGCAGTCGCCTGCGGGGATCTTCTTCCAGACGGCGCTCCTCGAGTACGCGCTCTACAAGAGCTACTTCCCGGTGTGGGCGCTCGGTCTCTACGAGTCGCGCCGCCGCGCGCGCCTCGAGCTCCTGAGCGAAGCGTCGGGGATCGTCGCGGCCGAGTAAACGCAGCGTCGCTGCCGGTCACGTCGGTTCGGCGTGACCGGTGAGCGGTGACGCGCGCCGATCCTCGTGGCATTGAGCGCCCCATGAAAGCTTCGGGGGTACTTCTGGCGCTCGCGCTCGTCGGGTGCGGGAACGCAGCGAACAAGAGCGGGGACGAGACCGAGTCGAGCGCCGCCTCGAGCTCGAAATCCAAGTCGAAGCACGCGGCGTCCGCGAAGCCGTCCGCTGTGCCGTCCGCGGCTTCGAGCGCCGCGCCGTCGGCCGCTGCGACGCCCGCGGCGCCTGCGACGCTCGGGGAGATGTTCGACGGCGAATCAGATCCGGCCGTGAAAATGTCCGAGTCGAAGACCGTGGGGAGGGCTTCGATCGATCTTCCGGACGGATGGAAGGCCGGCGCGAGCTGGGATTCGGTGGACAGCTTCGCGAACGCGGACGGGACCGCGCGCGTCGTGCTGCTTCGCCTCGACATCAGCGAGGGCCTCCTCGACACGAACCTCGCGACGTGGGTGAAGGTCCCGTTCGTCACGACAGAGGTGAAGTGGGAGCCGCGCGAGCCGGGCAAGCTCGGCCGCGCGCACCTCGAGGCGCAGGTGGCGAAGGGGAGCGGCAAGATCGGCCCGGACGATGCCGACTTCTTCCACGTCGCGACGGCGATCGACAAGAAGCACTACGGCCTCGTCGTCATCGCCGGCGTCAAGAAGAGCGCCGACGACAAGACGCGTAGCGAGCTCCGGGCGGTCGTCCGCTCGGTTCAGTGGAAGTGACCTCGCGAAGAAGAGCTGCGCTGAGCCCGCCTCAGTGCGGCGCGACGGCCTCGTCGTCGAGCTCTGTCCCGCGGGTCTCGGGGAAGACCGCGAGGATGATCAGGAGCGCGACGATGGGGAACACTGCCGTCATGCGTACGCTCGGTCCCCATCCGTATTGCTCCGCGGCGAGCCCGACGAAGTAGGGCGACGCGACGTAGCCGATTCGCCCGAGCAGGTTGTTCGACCACGCGAACGCGTCGGCGCGCTCGGCCGTCGGAAAGAGCTCCGCCGTGTAGGTGTTCATGACCTGCAAGATCGCGGTGCTGCCGAAAATGGCGAAGACCAAAGACGCCGTGAGGAGCGCCCAGCTGTGGAGGGTGTACGCGGCCGCCGTGCTCGCCGAGAGCACGACGAAGATGATCGCGGCGCCCGCTTTCCTCCCGATCATGTCGAGGAGCTTGCCGCTCAGGAACGCGAGCGGCATCGCGGCGAGCGCGGCGATCGTGATGGAAAGTCCGACGTCGCCGTCGGTGAAGCCGCGCTCGTGGACGGCGAACTCTTTCCAAAACGTCACGGCGTTCTGCGTGCAGATGTAGCCGAGCGACCAGACGAGAGCGACGACGAGCACTCGCATCGCGTTCGGCCCTCTGAAGATCGCGAAGAGGCTCCGTGTCGATGCCTCCGTCGAGGTCGAGGTCGCGGTCCGCTCCTTTAGCTGTGCCTCGAAGCGTGGAGGCTCGCGCATGGTGCGGCGGGCCAACGCGATGAGCCCGAGCGGGATGGCACCGACGAAGTAGACCGTGCGAAACCCTGGCGGCAGCTTGATCAGTATGGGCACGAGCCCCGCGCACGCGACCGCACCCAGCGTCGACGACGCCTGGATGATCCCCATCGCAGAGGCGCGGCGCTTCGCAGGAAACTCCTCGGCCGCGACGACCATCGCGATGGCCCACTCTGCGATGAGGAACACGCGCGCCAAGAGCTGCCCGAGCGCGAAGCTCCACGCGGTCGGGGCGAGCCCGCTCAAGAGCGACGCGATCGTGTAGCCCGCGATCGTGATCGAGAGGGCCTTCTTCCGTCCCCAGCGGTCGGCCTTTCGAACGAGGAAGTAGGCGATCATCGTCCCGGCATTGACGACGGTGACGAGCAGGCCTCCTTCACCCTCGGACAGGTGGAAGTGCTCGCGGATGTTCGGCAAGAGCTGCGCGAGCGCGAGAAAATCGTAGCCCTCGAAGAACGACGCGACCGACAGGAAGAACAAGAGACGCCGGTGATAGCTCGCGTCCGGATCGGTCGCCGCGTCACTCATTGGGCCTCGCCGTCGCGTGCTTGCTCCCCCTTCGGCTCATGCGAGCGCGACGATAGCCGAGTTTGCGCAGGCGAGGTCTCGAGAGCGGCACAGTCCGTCTCGCGCGCTAAGCTCCGCCAATGTCGAGCTCCCCCGCCGCTCTCGCGGCCCGCATCGAAGCCCCGGCGTATGCCGCCCTCCGTATCGTCACAGGCTCCATGCTCACGGTGCATGGTCTCCAAAAGATCTTCGGTCTCTTCACCGAGAACGCGCAACCTGCGCTCGGCTCCCAGCTCTGGGTCGGCGGTATCATCGAGCTCGTCTGTGGCGCGCTCGTCGCCGTCGGGCTCTTCACGCGGCCGGCCGCGTTTCTCGCGTCCGGGATGATGGCCGTCGCGTACACGCAGTTTCATTGGCAGCTCCGGTTCGCCGGCAACATGTGGCTGCCGCAGGTGAACAAGGGCGAGCTCGCGGTCGCCTACTGCTTCGTCTTCTTGTTCATCTTCGCGCGCGGAGCGGGGGTCGCTGCCCTCGACGGGCTCTTCGGAAAGAAGTCGAGCTGACGTGTGACGGACGACGCGCTCCTGCGCGACGCGACGCGCCCTTGGACGACCGAAGAGAAGCTCCACGCGGCCATCCACGGCCCGGTCTTTCGCGATCTTCTTCGCCGCGACTCGGTCGTCGTCGAGCGTGACGGTTGGTTTCAAATCACGACGCCGTCGAGCCGAAGCGTCCTGAACGAGGTCGTCCTCTCGCGCGTCGCCGCCGAAGAGGCGGACCGCACGATCGAGGAGGTCGTCGGGCATTACCGCGCTCTCGGCCTCCCGGTGAAGTGGTGCGTCGGGCCTTGGACCGAGCTTGCGGACTTCGGAGCCCGCCTCGAGGCACGGGGCTTTCGCTTTTGGGACGTACGCGGAATGGTGTGCGCTGCGGCGCTCGCGCTGACAGTGCCGAGCTCGGTCGTCGTCGAGTCCGTCACCGCGGACAACCAAGCCGAGTTCGACGCGACGTTCGTCTCTGGTTGGGACCTGGGTGCAGACGCGCTCGCGGCGTTCTCTCTGCAGCATCGCGAGGTGATCGAGCGCGCGCCGCGCCGCGTGCTCTTCTTCCTCGCGCGCGTCGACGGGGCTCCTGCCGCGACGACGGCGCTCGTCCTGCGAGACGGACCCAGACCTTTCGGATACCTGGTCGGTGCGCAGGTCCTCGCGGCGTATCGAGGTCGAGGGATCTATCGCGCGCTCATCGAGGCGAGGCTCGCCGCGCTCCGCGCCGAGGGGATCACGCTCGCCGTCACGCACGCGCGAGAGTCGACGTCGGCGCCGATGCTCGAGCACCTGGGATTCGAGACGGCGTTTCGCTCGCGTTGTTACGTCCTCGACGCGTAGCGGGGTCGCTCGGCGCTCGCGGCGGCCGACCATCGGCGCGCTGCGTCGCGGTCATAGCTGCCCGACGAGGCGCGCCCACGCCTCGAGCAAGAGGAAGACGCCCATGCACGTCGCGAGCGCGCTCGTCACGACGGCGCCGAGCGGCGTCCTCGCTCCGTCGTCGAGGCGCCGCACGAGCGGCAAGCCCACGACGAAGTACGTCGCGTAGCCGAACGAGCCGACGCCGAGCATCTTGTCGTGCTTGTCGTAGCTGAAGAGATCCGCGAGGTACTTCGTCGCCATGAAGAACGTCTCTGCGAACGCGACGACGTAGGACAGTAAGAGCACGAGCGCGACGCTCGCGACGACGCCCCCACCGAGCTTCTTCGTGAGCCCGCGATGCGCGACGACGAGCGCCGTGTAGTACGTGACGAAGTACGCCTGCGTCAGCGGGTACATGAAGATCGGGACGTGCTCGCCGCTCTTGCCGACGTACGCGGCCTCGAGCGTCCACTTCGCGGGGAACGCGTAGCGCATCCCCATCAGATCGAAGAAGTAGTGGGTGCCGACGTACGTCCCGAAGAAGACGACGATCGCGATCCAGAGATTGAAGCGCACCCAATACGGCGCGCCGCTCGCGCTCTGGCGGCCCTTCGCGAAGAGCAGCGGTCCGACGAGGCTCGGCAGACTGACCGCGATCGAGAAGACGAGGTAGCCGAGATCACTCCAGCTACGAAGGACGCCGCTCAGCACGACGAACGCGACCGAGAGCATCCAGATGGGGCTTTGGAGCAGGAAAAACCGCTCTGCCCAGGCTTTTTCGGGATCGTCGGAGAACCAGGTGGTGCTCATGCGGGGGCGCGAGCGTACCGCCACACTGACGCATTCATGCCTCGCAACCGAACATCGCGGGACCCGAGGCACACATCACCGTAGAATCACGGTCGTGAGGGTTTTCTTTTCGAGGTGGGCGTTTCTCTTCGTTTTGGTCTTCGCCGGCGCGGGCTGCGTGACCGAGCCAGCGATGAAGCTCTACGGCGCTCGCATCGCATACGCGACGCCCACGGGCGTGGCTCTGAACATGACGCTCAAGGTCGAGAACGACAACGCGTTCGACATTCAGGTGCGCAGCGTCGCGGCGAACGTCATCCTCGCGGATCGGTACCGACTTCCGACGGTCTACGCGAACCCGAGCATCTGGCTCCAAGCCGGCAAAGCGACGTTGCTGCAGGTCCCGGTCGTCATCCCTTGGACGATGGTGGCGCCGCTGACGGCCGTGAGCGTCGGCTCGTCGGCCATTTCCTATCGCGTGGTCGGTCGAGCGGACGTGACGGCGACGCAGGCGCTCAAGATCGATTTCGACGCCTACAAGGTCGACCAAGAGGGGAAGTTCTCTCGACTGGATCTCGTGATGGCAGCCGGTCGAGGCATTTTCTCGCCGTAGTGGATGGTTCGGACGAACAACGTCCGAGCCTCGCTTGAAAAGACAGCCTCTGGGCGCCGTGCTACTGCTACGGTGTTCAGTATGTTGGCCGCCGAGCTCCTGGAAAAGCTGCGTCTCGCGCCCCATTCGGGCGGGGAAGGTGCCGACCCAAGCTCAGCGGGGGTCGACCCTCGAGCCAAGACGCTGCCGCTCTCGTGCTCGGCGAGTGTGGGCCGTGTGCGGCGAGTCGGGGCGGTTCACTCCGCGACCGAGCCGTCCACGCCGGACCCCGAGTCGTCCACGCCCGGGTCGTCCACGCCCGGGTCGGACACGCCGGACCCCGGGTCGGACACGCCGGACCCCGGGTCGGACACGCTCGACGCGGTCCTTCCGGATGGGGGGCTCCCGCGGGGCGCCGTGATCGAGATCTCATCGGCGCGTGGGCTCGGTCGCGCGACCGCGCTCGCGCTTCGGGCCTGCGCCGCGGCCCAAGCCGACGCCAGGCTTCGCACCGGCGATCCGCACACGCCTGGGGCGTGGTGCGCGTTCCTCGATCCATGGGCGACGCTGCACGCGCCCGGCGTCGCAGCCACCGGCGTCGATCCGGCGCGTCTGCTCGTCGTCCGCGCGCCCGTGGACGCGCTCGCGCGGGCGGCCGTGCGCATCGCAGAGAGTCGCGCCTTCACGCTCATCGTGATCGACACCGCGGGCGTCCCCGGCGGAGAGCGTTCGACGCGCGGTGCGCACGGATCCAGAGCGGGGGGGGAAGGCAGAGAAGGAGCGAGGCTCGATCGATGGGGGACCGTCGTTCGTCGCCTCGCGCTCTCGGTCGAGAAGACGGACACGGCCGTCGTCTTGGTCACCGATGCGCACGCACCCCGATCGATGCCGCTGCCGGTCGCGCTGCGGCTCGAGCTCGATCGCAGGGGCGAGCGGCTCACGCTCCGCGTCGCGAAGGATCGTCACGGTCGTACCGGCGCTCCGCGCGCCATCGCCGTCTGAGCCTCGCCCGAGTCGTCCGTCGTGGTCGTGCCTGTCCATCGCGTCGCTTCCGTGGTGCTCCCAGAGCTCCCCTGCGAGCTCGCGTACGAGAGACACGCCGCCTGGGCAGAGAAGCCGCTCGCCGTCGTCCTCGAGGATGACGACGCGGGCGCTTCGCGGGACGCGGCCTCGAGCCCCGAGGCGCTCCAAGGGACGAGCGAGGTCTTCGCCGTCAATCGACTGGCCCGGGCGCGTGGGGTGCGGCCCGGAATGCGTGTCTCTTCCGCGATGGCGCGCTCGGCAGAGCTCGCGTTCGCGCCCGTGTCACGCCGAGCGCTCGGCGTTGCGCTCGCCGTCGTGGCCGATTCGCTCTTCGAGTTCGGCGCCATCGTCGAGGCGCGTGCGTTCGACGTGGTCTCGGTCGACGTGACCGGGGGCGCGCACCTCTTCGGGGGAGAGGCGAAGCTCGTAGAAGAGATCGCCTCACGCATCCGCACCCTCGGTTGGCGAGCTTCGGTCGCGATCTCGGACGGCCCCGATCTGGCCACCGCGCTCGCGCGGCACGCCGCCGAAGTCGACGTCGCGTGCGCGAAGCCACGCATCGCTCCACGCATCGCTCCAGCAGGAGAAGCTCGCGCGACGCTCGCGCCGCTGCCCATCGACGTTCTGCCCATCGACGTCGATGCGCTCGCGTTCTTTTCTCGGCTCGGCGTGCGAACGCTGGCCGACTTGATGCGCATCGATCGCGCGCAGCTCGCCGCTCGGCTCGATGGCTTCTTCGGTCGCGCCAGCTCGTCCGGCTCCGGCGAGAGCCCGAGCGCGAAGACGGTGCTCGGCTGGCTCGATGGTCGCGACGAGCGGCCCCTGGTCCCCTACGTCCCGGCGGCCGTGCTCACGGACGAGATCGCCTTCGATGACGGCGTCGAGACGGCGGGGCAGCTGGTCTTCGCGCTGCGCGGCGTCGTGTCGCGTCTCTCGCAGCGGCTCGTCGGTCGGCGCCAGGCCACGGGGCGCATCGATCTGCGCCTGCACTACGATCGGACGATCTTTCGACTCTCTGGGCGCACCGACTCTCGTGTGGGCGCGCCGGATCCATCGACCGAAGTGGCCCTCGTCTGCGCAGAGCCGACCCTCGCGCTCGCCGTCGATCTGCCGTCACCGCTCTCGTACACAGACGATCTCTTCCGCGCGCTCAAAGCGAAGCTCGAGAACCTCGCGCTCGCGGCGCCCGTCGTTCGGCTCGAGCTCGCGCTCAGTCGGATCGATCGCGCGCCCCAGGTTCAGCTCGATCTGTCGCGCGATCGCAGCGTGCATCCCGATGCGTTGCCGGCCTTGCTCTCCGAGCTGTCCGCCGAGATCGGCGCCGAGAGGGTCGGCGTCCTCGCGGTGCACGACGATCATCGGCCCGAGCTACGAACGCGTCTCATCGGCGTCACCGAGAGCGAAGCGCGTGAACGAAAGCGCGAGCACGCGGCGCGACGCGAGCAGAAGCGCGCGGCGCTTCGAACCACGCTCGATCTCCTAGCGCCGCGTTCGCTCGAGCCGTCGGAACCGACGCGTCTCTTGCCCGAGCCGCTCGCGCTCGGTCTCTCGGTCGGTGGCGACGGTCGCCTACCTGCGCTTCGGCCTGGCGTGACGATCTTCGTCGGAAGAGACATGTTCGTCGTCGATGCGATTCGGTTCGACCGCCGGCTCGACGGCGTCGCGTGGTGGTCTTCCGTCGCGGCGTCTCGCGACTACCTGCGCGTGACGCTCGTGGGGGACGAGCCTTCGCCGCGAGGGGGCGCCGCGTCGGGGCATCATGGCAGCGCATCTTCGTCTGGCGGCGTCGTCGTCCGAGGTCCGTGGGAGAACGCGTCGAATCACTCTGGAGCTTCGCGCCGCGAGCCGGCACGTCGCGGCCCCTCGTCCGAGGCGTGGGTCTATGTCGACCGCCGCACCGGAGAGGTCTTCCTCCAGGGTTGGTGGGAGTGACGCTCCGCCGCGGCGCGTGGCTCAGCGCCGGGCGCAGCTCAGCCCCGGCGCCCCGGTCAAGTCGGGCTCGGCACGATCAGGCGAATGCCGCGCGCTGCGACCTCGATGCGTACGAACGGATTCGCCGGCCATTCTTCTCCATCGAGCTGCGCCGCGAGCGGCGCGCCGCCCGCGGGCGGCACGAGCTCGAGCTCGATCGAGCGGGCTCGAATGGCGTGGCTGTGCTCGATGCCGATCTCGTTGAGCATCTCTTCGGTCACCGGGTTGCCCTGCAGATCGACGATGGCCTTCGAGATCCAGTCGCGCTTTCCACGGAACGGGATGAGCTCGATCGCGCCGTCATCGTGCTTGCTCGTCTTGTCGAAGACCCAGCCGCCCGCATAGACGAGCGTGTTCTTCACGATGAGGTCCGACAGCCCCTCGAGAAGCGTCGGCGTGCCGTCGAGCACCGCTTGCACGCGCATCTTGTCCGGGACGACATACGACTTGAGGAACGTCTTCAAGAGCGAGCCCGCGTAGACGGCGTGGTCTCGGTAGATCTCCTTCAGCGGCCCGAGGCCGTCGACGATGCGGCGGTCCTCGTTGCGGCGTGCGAGCACCCTCGCCGACAGGCCCCAACCTGCGGAGTCGAAGAAGTACGACGGCGCCGCCCCGTCGAGCTCTGCGCGCGTCGCGGCCGCGCGGTGCACGCACACGTCGAGCCGAGTCTCGTGGGCGCCGAGGATCACCTCGACGTTGCGCGCGAGCGCGTCCGGCGTCGCCTCGAGCCCGAAGCTCTTGCCCTGATCGTTTGCCGTCCCGGTCGGCAGCATCCCGAGCGCGACGTCCTCTCGTCGCGCGCTCATGAACAGGCCCGAGGCGACCTCGCGGAACGTTCCGTCGCCGCCCATCGCGATGACACACCGGTACGCGCCGTGATCGAGCCGGTCGCGAACCGCGTCGATGGTGCGCCCGAACGGCTCGGTCGGGAGGAGATCGACCTCGGTACCTGCGCGACGGAAGCGCTCGATCGCCGCGTCGATTCGCTCCTGATTCTTCCCGCTCTGCGCTGTCGGGTTTCCGACGAGGAGGTGCGTCGCCATATATGCGGCACTAGATTACCTCAGAGCGTCGGCGCGCCCCGCGAGCTCTGCGAGTCGAGGAAGAGCCACGGCCCCCGGACGCCGTCTCGCGCGTCCTTTGCGAGCGAAGCGAGCGTCTTTCCCGTGTAGACCGACTCGAGCGGAAGCCCAGCTGCGGCCGCGCTCGCACGTGCCTTCTCGCCCGCCTCGGTCGGCGCGCCATAGCCCCTGCCGAGGAAGCGTCCGTCGATGCGAAGACGCTCGAGTGGCGCATCGATCGCCGGAAATGAAGGGTCGAGAGCCCGCGCGTACGCGACCGTCTCGCGCGCGTGGGCGAGCAGCCGAGCCGCGCTCGAGGTCTCTGGGCTCGACGCTCGGACGGCCACCACGGTCGTATCGACCTGCGCGATCGCGAGCCCGATGGCCAGGCCGACGGCCGAGCCACCCGAGCCGAGCGCGGCGTAGATGCGCGCGGGCGTCGGCGCGCGCCCGCTGCGGAAGTCCTGTGCGAGCTCGAGACCGGCCGAGACGAATGCCAGCGTTCCGAGCGGCGTCGTCCCGCCCGCAGGGATGACGTAGAGCGACGGATCATGTCGCGCGCGGCGCTCTGCGCGCGCCTCGGCGTCTGCGACGCCGTCGCATCTCCTCACGAACGCGCGTGTTTGCGTGAGGCGCGTGAGGTTCTCGCGCACGAGATCGCTCTCCGGCTGGGCCGCGAGCCAGAGCTCGACGGTGAAGCCCAAGTGCTCGCCGTAGATCGCCGTCGCGACGGCTTGGTTCGAGCCGACGCCTCCGAACGTGACGAGTCGTCGCTCGCGCGGCGTGGCGTCACGTTCGGCGAGGCGGATCGCGTCGCCCAGAAAGAGCTCGAGCTTGCGCGTCTTGCCGCCGCCGTAGCGCTCGCCCGAGACGTCGTCTCGCTTGACGAAGAGCGACGTGGCTTCCAGCGGCGCAAGGCCGAGTGCTTCGCCGAGGCGAGGCGCCGCTTCGATCGGTGTCGGAAACTGACCGAGCGCTGCGCGAGGGATCCGCGACGCGAGCCGGGGAAAGCGCTCGAAGAGAGGCATCGTCGGCTCGACCGAGCGCGCATCGGTCGACGCTACCGACTCGGGATCCGGCGTGGCCCCCGTGGTCGCGGCTGTCGCTTCTGACACGGCCGCTCCCGACGAGTCGGCGGCACGCGGCCCCGAATTCTTTGACCGGTCGCTTTCGCACGCGGCGAGTCCCGCGCCGAAGAGCTGGAGGAGGTCGCGACGAAGCACGGTTCGAGTGAACGCCCGGCTCGCCGCGACGCTTCCCCGCGTGGCTTCCCCGCGAGGCTTCCCCGCGTGGCTCTCTGGGTGGCGGCGAAGTGCGGTGCCATCTCGCCGCGGAATCGAGACGCGGGGTCGTCAGCGCGCGCGGACGGCCACCGTCCGGTGGCCTCTCCACGTACCCTCACCGAGGCCCATGTCCACGTTCCCGGAAGAGCTCATCGTCGTCCCCCCGGCCTTCGCCGGTCTGCGGCGCTTCGCCGAAGACGGCGCCCTGCGCCTCTTCGATCGTCGCACCGGCATGACCGTGATCTGCGACGGAGAAGAGACGGCGCATCTGCGGATGCGCGCGCCGCGCGTGGTCCAGTTCGCCATCACGAACGCCTGCAACCTCGCATGCACGTTCTGCTCACGCGACGTCGAGGCACGAAGCCAATGGACGCCTGCATCGGCGTTCGAGCTCCTGAAGGGGCTCGACGACGCCGGCACGCTCGAGGTCGCGTTCGGTGGCGGCGAGCCGCTCGTGTTTCGTGGGTTCGTAGAGCTCGTCGAGAGGCTGTCGCGCGAGACGCGGCTCGCGGTGAGCGTGACGACGAACGGCACGCGGCTCACGTCCGAGGTCGCGCGCGCGCTCGCGCCCCACGTCGGACAGATCCGCGTCTCGATCTACGACGACGTCGACTCGGCTCCGCCGATCGCGAACCTCGCCGAGAGCGGCGCGCGCTTCGGCGTGAACTACCTCGTCACGCCGGCTCGTCTCCCGGAGGTCGAGGCGCGCGTGCTCGAGCTCGCGGCGCGCGGTGTCCGCGACGTCTTGCTCCTCAGCTACAACGGCGCCGACCCATCGATGCATCTGTCGCTGTCTGAGTCGAAATCGCTCGCGCAGCGGGTCGAGCGTCTTGGTCGCGCGCTCCGCGGGCGCGTCCTCTTGAAGCTCGACGTCTGTTGGGGCGACCGGATGGAGGCCGTTCCCACGCTCTTCGGGCAGCCACCCTGCGGCGCCGGTCGTGAGTTCGTGGTCGTGACGAGCGACCGACGTCTCTCGCCCTGCTCGTTCCATCACGTCTCTCATCCGTTCTCCTCGGCGGCCGACCTCCTCGAGCTCTGGTCCAGCGAGCGAGCGTCTCTCTCCACTGCGGCGCAGACCCCGGGCTGCGCACGAACGTCCGACTTCGGCCTCAACCGTCCGCGCGCCTTGCCCTTGGTGTGATCATGCGCATCCGAATCTTCCAAGCCTTCGCCAGCAACAACAGCGGCAGCTACACGATCGTCGGCTCCTTTCGGAGCGCGGCCGCGGCCGAAGAGGTCGCCACGCTCATCGGCGCCGTCGCCCAGGCGCACAGCGCGTGGTTCGAACAGAACCAGTACGCCGAGGACGGCGAGTCGCCGCTCGACGCGTTCGCGCGCGAGCACGGTCTCTCCGAAGAGCGACCGGGTCGCGAGGACGCGTGGCCGGCCCACGGTGATCCGCCGAGCGTCTCGGCGATTGGCCACCAGGTCCTCTTGCACGCGCCGTACACCGTGACGATGCCGCGCCTGTTCGGCGAGCTCTTCTACAAGAAGGGCGGTCGCGTGGACGTCGAGATCGATCACGCGCACGAGGAGCTCGCCGTCGAGTTTCAGTTCTGGGTGCCCAAGCTCCGCTTCGACGATCCTGAGAAGAGCCGACGTATCGACGCGCTCGAAGCCGAGCTCGCGCCGCTGCTCCCCGCGCTCTTGGTGCGTGATGAATACGACAAGCGCCCGTGCATTCCCCACATGTTTCACGCGGGGTTTTGGGGCAGTCGACACCTGACGGTCGTGATGTCGAAGCTCGTCCCCGGGGTCGCGTCCGTGCGCGCCGTGGCCGAGCGCCATGGCGTCTCGCTCGGTGTCCGCATCTTCGAGTGCGCGCACGGCGTCACCGATCCGCTCGCTTCGCTCCGCGGGAGCGATCGGCCGTGGGGGCGCGCGCGGGTCATCCTCTGGTCGATCGGCGCCGACCGCGTCGCCGCGCTGAAGGCGGTCCGCGAGGTCCGCGGCTGCGGTCTCGACGAGGTGAAGGCGGCGATCGAGGAGCTGCCGACCGAGGTGCTCGTCGATGTCGACCTGGCCTACGCGGAGCGCGCGGTGCTCACGCTGCAGCAGGCTGGGTGTGATGCCGAGCGCGTCTTTCCGACTCGGACCGACACCGGCGAGACGTGAACGGGTGCGCCGAGGCGTCAGCGATACCCTGGTTGCTCCGGAGCCTCGCCGTCCGGTAGCTTCCCCGGCCATGCGAATCGCACTCCCTCTGGTCGCGCTCACGACTCTCCTAGCGCTCACGGGTTGTTCGGACGAGGCGAAGCCGATGGTCGCCTCTGCGACTGCGTCGGCCGCGAAGACCGCGGCGCCCACGGCGAAGCCGTCCGCCACCATGAGCGCCGCGCCCGCCCCGACCGCTTCGGCGGCGCCTCGTAGCGATTGTCCGAAGGACTCGGCGGGGCCCGGGACCTTCGATCAACCCTGCGAAGGCAAGGGCGACGCGCGAATGATGGATGCGAAGTGGAACGGCAAAATCGACGATGAAAAGGGTCCGTTCTTCAACGTCGTCAACAAGTCGCCGTCGCCGATCCTGTACGGAAAGATCGTCGTCTACTTCTATGACAAGGACGGCAAGCAGCTAGAGGTCAAGAACAACGCCGGCGCGAACGCGAAGCCGCTGCCGTACTTGATCTGCTCGGGCGCGAACCTCTTCCAGGGCGTGATGAAGGTCAAAGAGAGCGCGCTCCTCACGTTTTCGTGCGTGAGCAAGTCCCACGTCCCGGAGGGGACCACGGCGATCGAGGGCGAGCTCGAGACGGTCGGCTTCGCCGACGCGAGCGAGAAGAAGATCGACTTCTATTGGTCGAACAAGGATCTCGCCCCCGACGTACGCCCGAAAGGCGGAGTGAAGAAGTAGTCGCGGCACGCGAGCCTCTCGCGAGAGTGGCTATTCGGTGCAGGCGTTGAGCGCCTGCACCATCGCGCTCATGCGGCCGGTGCGGAGCGACTCGGGGTACACGTAGACCCCGAAATATCCGTTGTTGCCGACGAGAGGACACACGCTGTTCGTCGTCGACTTGATGGTGGCGGCGCTCGTCGTGGCTTCGCCGAAATTCACCATGGGTTGGCTGGGCGGATCGTTCGTCTTCCACGCGCTCAACTGGTCGGCGACCGCATATTGGCCCGAATAGATCTCGGCGAAATGCACCTGGACGTCGTTCTCGAGGACCCTGGGCCAGCCAGCCCCGCGATTCGTCATGTAGACGTAGCCGCGCCCGGGGACGCCGCTCTTGCAGGCTTGAATGCGGGACTTGTCCGTTGCGGCGACGTGGCCGGTGTTCGTGTCGTCGTAGACCCACTTCACACCGTCTGGGTGGTTCACGGTGCCGTCGTAGTTGCAGATCTTCCATTCTGCGTTGGACTTTGAGATGCGCTCATAGGTCCAACAGCCGTTCGCTGCGGCGACGCCGTTCTCTCCGGGGTCGTCCATTCCGGTGTAGAGCGCGACGCTGACGACGATGTGCTTCGAGCAAACCGGGACGGCCGCAGTCGACGCTTTGTAGGCGTTGTAGGCCGCGACGTAGCGGTCGACGTACCCCTCGGGCGCGACGAGCTTCCAGCGATCGGAGCCCCCGCAGGCGATCGAACCCTGCGAGAGGTACGTCGCCATGAGCGGGACGTCGCGCTTGTGCGTCGTGGCGCTGGCTTGGATCGCTGCTGCCAACGTCTCGATCCCGAAGCTACGAAGCTCTCCCATCTGCGCGACGCATTCGGCAGCGTCGAGCTCGGGGTGGACCTTCATGCACAGCGCCGCCGGGAGCAGCGCCGCGCCGTCGTAGTCGGCGTCCTGGTCGCATTGGCCGGTCGCAGCGAGCGCGGCGTAGACGGACGCGCGAGACACCTCGTGCGCGTCGGCGTCGTTCGTGACCCAACCTGCGTAGCGCTCGACGCATCGCTGCATCTCGTCGGCGGGGCCGACCTCGGGCGCGGCGTGCTTCAAGAGCAACCAGCCGTGGATGCGTTGCCAATCGACGCCTGCGCAGCCGTGATCGTGGAGGGAGTTGGACTGCGGATCGGAGAGGCCGGCGCCCTCTGCCGGCGTCGGCTGCTCTTCAGGCAACGTCGTGCTTTCGCCGCCGCCACCCGTCGCGCTCGTGCTCGAGCCGCCGACACTGTCGGCCGTGCTCGTCGCTAGGTCGCCACCACCGCCCCCCGATCCATCGGTGGTCTCGTCGACTTCGCCGCATGCCGCCAGGGTCAGGGCACCGACCACGATCGCGAGCGTTCGAGCGCTGAGCATGTCGCGATGTTGGGCGGGTCCGTCGAGCGCTTCAAGCGTCAGGGACGCGGTATTCGTCGGCGAACCGTGGTCATTTTCGATCCAACCGCAGGTCGCCGAGGCGACGGGCTTGCCATGGACCCGGCCCGATCGGGAAACGTGCGCCGCGGCTATCCAGCTACGCCGTGGAAGGAGGCGGTGGCGGGGTCGATGCGAGGGCTTCGCGGCCACGCTCCTGTCCGTAGATTCGCAGGACGGCGAAGCAGAGCGACATCAAGATGGGGCCGACGATGACGCCCATGAGACCGAAGAGCTCGACGCCGCCGAGCAGCG
>Ga0164241_10001444_pt1 | contig 29280 bp, 22 predicted proteins | sample OricomyardsoilBY_FD_108780 | JGI IMG/M metagenome (GOLD analysis project Ga0164241, IMG submission 108780) | Backyard soil microbial communities from Emeryville, California, USA - Original compost - Back yard soil (BY) | ecosystem: Environmental > Terrestrial > Soil > Unclassified | place: USA... | reverse complement strand
GTGGAGCCGAGCCGCCCTCCGCCGCGATCCGAACCGCCGCCTCCACGTCGCGGGGGGTAGATGCCGCATCTCCCCCGGGTTTCGTGGAGCCGAGGCGACCTCCGGCGACCCGCTACGCCGACGCGGCCGCGTCGGGTGACCAGCCGGTCACCTTCGGGTGCGCTTGGCTCCGCCGGCTCCGCCGGCTCCGGCGGCGACCTTCGGTGGCTCTGGCGTCGTCCGTTGCCCCGGCTCGACCCGCAGATATCCCCGCTCTAGGACGCCGAAGAGATCTCGTACGACGTCTTCTCTCGACCTCGGCCTCGTCGCGACGGACGCCTCGTGCAAGAGCTCTTTCATCATTCCGAGGGTGATGGTCGCGAAGAACTCGGCGTCGCCGTCGGCGACGATCCCGAGCCGCTGGCCCTCGATCAGCGCGTCGCGCATCAGTGTCCGCACGACCTCGTAGAACGAGCCAATTTTTTTCACGAAGGCCGGATCAAGCCCGGCGGCGTAGCTGAGCAAGATGCGCGTGAGCGCGGGGTCGTCGAGGAACACGGCGACGATCGCGCGGATGTTGTGCTCGATCTGAGGACGCACGTCGCGCTCGACGTCGACGCGCAAGATCGCGCCGCCGAGGCGCGCGAAGAGGCCATCGACGAGCTCCTCGAGGACGGCGCGCTTGTCCTTGAAATACAGGTAGTACGTGCCCTTCGCGACGTCCGCGGCGGCGCACACGTCTTCGACCTTCGCGTCGTGGTAGCCCTTGCTGGCGAAGACGTCGCGCGCCGCACGGAGCAGCGCTGCGCGCCGCTCTTTCTTGTCGAAGGTGATCTTCGGTGAAGGCTTCGGGCTCGTCACGGCGTCGAGGCCGAGCCTAATCCGCCCCTACCGGCGGATCGACGAAATGAACCGTGGCCCACCCGGCGCGCGTCGGCGGCGGACACGCTAGCTCTTCCAGAGCGCCGTGAGCTCGAGCTCGATCGCGTCGAAGGGCACGGCACGCACGGACGCATCGCCCTCGAACGCGCCGGCGTCCGCGTAGCGTTCGCCCTCGAGCTGCAGCGTCTCGAGCGTCTTCCCCTCGGGATCGACGAACCACAAGAACGCGACGCCCTCTTTCGCATAGAGCGCGCGCTTCTTCACGCGATCGAGTCCCGCGGTGCTCGGCGAGAGGACCTCGCACACCCAGTCCGGCGCGAGCTCGAACCACGGCACGCGCGGCATCTCGGGCATCCGCCCGCGACGCCACCCGGCGATATCCGGCACCACGACGTCCCGACCGAAGTGAAGCTCGGGCTCGAACAGGATGACCCAGCCCCCAGGACCGCCGCGACCACGATGAAACGCGCTCCCGATGTCGCCGCCAAGGACCGTCGCCACGAGCGCGTGCGGTGATGCCGGCCGCGAGTGCGCATACAGCGTCCCCTCGATGATTTGGCCGGTGACGTGGGGCGGCAACGCTTCGATGTCGGCGTAGGTCGCCGGTCGATCTGCTCGCTGCACCATGCCGGCAGCATAGCGCCATCTGCCCCACCCATACCTTCCGTTACGTCACCGTGCACATTCGTTTGAAGCGGCCCCCTTCGTCTGCTCTGATACCGCCTGACTGACTCACCAGTCAGTCGTCGAAGTACCAGCTGGGAGGCGTAGCGGATGAAAACGGGCCCGTCGGATCGTAGTGAGCCCTTGGTCATCGGTGTCGATGTCGGATCGACCACGGTGAAGGCCGTCGTGCTCGACCCCACGTCGCTCGAGATCTTGTGGAGCGACTACCAGCGCCACCAGACCAAGCAGCCGGAGAAGGTGCTCGAGCTCCTTGAGGACATCGAGGCGAGCTTCCCGAAGTCGGACTCGAAGAAGTGGCGCGTCTTCATGACGGGCTCGGGCGCGATGCCATTGTGCTCGCCGCTCGGCGGCAAGTTCGTCCAAGAGGTGAACGCCGTGACGCTCGCCGTCGAGCGCAAGCACCCCGACGTGCAGAGCGTGATCGAGCTCGGCGGACAAGACGCCAAGATCATCATGTTCAACACCGATCCGAAGACCGGTGAGAAGACGGCGACGCCGTCGATGAACGACAAGTGCGCGTCGGGCACCGGCGCCACGATCGACAAATGCATGATCAAGGTCGGCCTCCCGCCGGAGCTGGCCGTGCTCGTCCACTTCGACGACGAGAAGCTGCACCACGTCGCCGCGAAGTGCGGCGTCTTCGCCGAGACGGACATCGTCAACCTGGTGAAGACCGGCATCCCCTCGAAAGAGGTGCTCTGCTCGCTCGCCGACGCGATCGTCCTGCAGAACCTCTCCGTGCTGACGCGCGGCTCGACGTTGAAGCACAACGTCATCCTCCTCGGCGGTCCGAACACCTACCTGCCGTTCCTGCAGGAGTGCTGGCGCCAGCGCATCCCCGAGGTCTGGGCAGAGCGCGGCTACGACTACCCGAAGGACGTCCCGATCGAAGAGCTCATCTTCGTCCCCGAGAACGCGCAGTACTACGCGGCGTTCGGCGCATGCGTGTACGGCCTCGAAGAGGCAGCGCACGTCGGCCTCTACAAGGGGAAGGCCGATCTCGTCGAGTACATGAAGAACGGCCGCAAGGCGCGCCTCGGCGCGAGCGCGGGTCCGCCCCTCGCGAAGTCGAAGGACGAGCGAGCAGAGTTCGCGGAGCTCTTCCGCATCCCGAAGTTCACGCCGATGGCGCTCGAGGCGGGGTCCACCATCCGCGCGGTCATCGGTCTCGACGGCGGCTCGACCTCGTCGAAGGCCGTCCTCATGGACGAGCAGGGCGAGCTCGTCTGCAAGGCGTACCAGCTCTCGAAGGGCAACCCGATCCAAGACGCGAAGGAGCTCATCTCGCAGCTCAAGGACTACGTCACGAGCCAGAACGCGACGCTCGAGTGCGTCGGGTTCGGTGCGACCGGCTACGCCGCCGACGTCCTTCAGGAGTGCGTGAAGAGCGACGTCAACATCGTCGAGACCGTCGCGCACATGATGAGCGCGGTGAAGTTCTTCGGGGACGTCGACGTCATCTGCGACATCGGCGGACAGGACATCAAGGTCTTGTTCATGAAGAACGGCGACATCGCGAACTTCAAGCTCTCCAACTCGTGCAGCGCCGGCAACGGCATGCTGCTCCAGGCGATGGCGGACCAGTTCGGCCTGAAGGTGACCGAGTACGCGGACACCGCGTTCGAGGCCGAGCTCGCGCCGAAGTTCAGCTACGGCTGCGCCGTCTTCCTCGACACCGATCGCGTGAACTTCCAGAAAGAGGGCTTCAGCAAAGAAGAGCTCCTCGCGGGCCTCGCGCAGGTGCTGCCGAAGAACGTCTGGCAGTACGTCGTGCAGATCCCGCGGCTCGCGTCGCTCGGGCGTCGCTTCGTTCTTCAGGGCGGCACGCAGTACAACCTGGCCGCCGTCAAGGCGCAGGTCGACTACATCAAAGAGCGCGTCCCCGACTCCGAGGTGTTCGTCCACCCGCACACCGGCGAAGCCGGCGCGATCGGCGCGGCGTTCGAGACGCTGCGTGTCGTCAAGCGCAAGGGCAAGACGAGCTTCATCGGCGTCGATGCCGCGATCAACCTGGAATACACCTCGAAGAACGACGAAGAGACCGTGTGTCACTTCTGTCCGAACGAGTGCAAGCGCACGTTCATCGACACCGTCACGCCGAGCGGCACGACGAGCCGCTACATCGCCGGCTTCTCTTGCGAGAAGGGCACCGTCGAGAGCGAGGACGCGATGCTCGAGCTGGTCGCCGATCGCAAGAAGACGGCGAAGCAGTTCCCGAACCTCGTCGACTACGAGGCGAAGCTCGCGTTCCGTCACTTCTACAAGCCGCAGCCCATGCCGGCAGAGGGCGCGACGGTCGACGACATCGAGATCAAGCGCGGCTTCTTGGGCATCAAGCGCGTCGCGGTGAAGCGCCCGTTCAAGCGCGGCACAGCCGAGAGCTCGGAGCTACGCCGCCGCACGCGCATCGGCATGCCGCGCGCGATGAACATGTACTCGACGGCGCCGTACTTCCGAACCTACTTCGAGGCGCTCGGCGTGCCGAAGCAGAACGTCGTCTTCAGCGACGAGACGACGGAAGAGATGTGGGTCGAGGGCGGAAAGTACGGCTCGGTCGATCCGTGCTTCCCGAGCAAGGTGTGCCAGGCGCACATCCACAACCTGCTCTTCCACCAGCACACCGAGAAGAAGCCGCTCAAGTACATCTTCTTCCCGATCCTCACGCACGTGCCGAGCTTCGGCGAGAGCGTGATGGACAAGACGAGCTGCCCCATCGTCGCGGGCGTGCCCGACGTGATGAAGGCCGCGTTCACGAAGGAGGTCGACTTCTTCAAGCAGCGCGGCATCGAGTATCTCGACACGGCGCTGACCTTCAGCGAGATGGCGCTCACGGCCCGACGTATGTTCGAGACGTGGGGTCCCCGCCTCGGCGTGACCGAGGACGAGAGCGATCACGCCCACAAGGAAGGCATGCGCGCCCTCGCGGCGTTCGAAGCCGACCTTCAGGCGAAGGCGCACGCCATCCTCACGACCGTCGAGAACGAGAACCGCCCGGCCATCCTGATGGTCGCGCGTCCGTATCACTCGGATCCGGGTCTCAACCACGGCATCCCGGAAGAGTTCCAGGTGCTCGGTTACCCGATCCTGAGCGTCCGCTCGATCCCGCGCGACATGGAGTTCTTGAACACCTACTTCAAGGAAGAGGTCGCTCGCGGTCAGCACCCGCTCGACATCAACGACGTCTGGCCGGAGAACTACTCGGCGAACAGCGCGCAGAAGGTGTGGGCCGTGAAGTTCGCGGCGCGTCACCCCAACGTCGTGCTGCTCGATCTCTCGAGCTTCAAGTGCGGCCACGACGCGCCGACGTACGGCATCGTCGAGAGCATCGTCTCTTCGAGCGCGACGCCCTACCAAGCCCTGCACGACATCGACGCGAACAAGCCGGGCGGCTCGATCAAGATCCGCGTCAAGACGTTCGCCCACAGCTTGAAGCTCTACGAAGAGACGCTCGAGGACGTCGCGCGCAAGCAGTCGGCGTTGCAGCTCTCGCTCGCAGAGCGTCGCCTCGAGCTGATGCGTCTGAAGGCCGCGCAGCTCACGGATCGCAAGCAGTCGGATCCGGAGCTCGAGCGAAACATCGCCGAGCTCGCCGAGAAGGTGAAGACCTACCAAGCCCCGCCCGCGCGCCCCGAGCCGCCGAAGGACCTGGTCCAGATCAAGAAGAAGTCGAAGGACGGCAGCGCATCGCTCGTCGTCGCTGGTGCGCCCCAATCTCCTGCCGGCAATGTCGGTACCTGAACCCCGATCGAGAGGAATGACGATGGAAACCACGACGACCCCGACGACCAAGAAGAGCCTCCCGATCGTGAACGCCGCGCCTGCGGCCGCGGTCGAGCCGCAACGTCCGATGGACGAGATCGAGCGTGAGCTCGAGCTGTTCGAGGAGAGCGAGCGCGAGCGCCTCGGCTTCAAGGCCGCGCGCAAGCAGTGGGCCGACGACATGATCGGCCTCGACATGACGAAGAAGGAGCGCGACCACGTCACGCTCCTCATCTCGGGCCTCACCGCCGCGCAGGACTTCCTCTGCGAGGGCGCGCTCAAGGGCCTCGGCTACAAGGTCGAGTACTTCGGCGTCTCGAACAACGAGGGTCTGCAGGCCGGCAAAGAGTTCGGCAATCGCGGACAGTGCAACCCGACCTACTACACCGTGGGCGGCCTGGTCGCGCACCTCATCAACCTGCGCGACAAGAGCGGGATGACGAGCGAAGAGATCGTGAAGAACTACGTGTTCGTCACGGCGGGCGCGTGCGGTCCGTGTCGCTTCGGCATGTACGTCACCGAGTACCGCAAGGCGCTCCGCGACGCGGGCTTCGACGGCTTCCGCGTCCTGCTCTTCCAACAGAAGGGCGGTCTGTCGCAGGCCACGGGCAACGATAGCGGTCTCGAGATGAACCCCGCGTTCTTCATCTCGATCATCAAGTCGGTCGTCTGCGGCGACGTCCTCAATGCACTCGCGTACCGCATCCGCCCCTACGAGATCGAGGTCGGCGCCACGAACCAGGCGATGGAGAACGCGAAGAAGATTCTCTATACGGCGCTCTACGAGAACACGAACATCTTCTGGGCCATGCGCAAGGCGCGCCGCGAGTTCGAGTCGGTGAAGGTCGACAAGCTCCGCGCAAAGGCGAAGGTCTCGATCATCGGCGAGTTCTGGGCCATGACGACCGAGGGCGACGGCAACTACGCGCTGCAGAAGTTCCTCGAGAGCGAGGGCGCCGAGAACGACATCCAGCTCACGACGGCGTGGCTCCTCTACAACATCTGGGAGACCGCCCGCGACACGCGCGAGCGCATGAACCTCCGCGGCCTCGACGAGGGCGAGTACGGTCTGAAGGGCGTCGCAGACGACGACGACTTCGGCATCGCGAAGCGCCTCGCGACGATGCGTCTGGCCGAAATGGGCCTTCGCCTCGGCTTCCAAGCGTTCGCGCAGCCGGCCGGCCTCTTCGGCTACCACCTCGCCGACATGGACGAGGTCGCCGAGGTGGCGCAGGACTACTACTCGAACGATCTCCGCGGTGGCGAGGGCCACATGGAAGTCGGCAAGCTCATCGTGAACGTCGTCAACTCGAAGGCGCACATGACGCTCAGCGTGAAGCCCTTCGGCTGCATGCCGAGCTCGGGCGTGTCGGACGGTGTGCAGTCGCTCATCACGAACCGCTACCCCGGCACGATCTTCTGCGCGGTAGAGACGAGCGGCGACGGCGCCGCGAACTTCTACAGCCGCGTGCAGATGTACATGTTCAAGGCGCGCATGGCGGCCCAGGAAGAGCTCCGCCGCGCGTACGAGACGAACGGCGTGACCGAAGCCGACGTCCGCGCGTTCCTCGCGGCGAACCCGAAGTACGCGACGCCGTTCCACCACGCGCCGCACCACCCCGGCATCGCGGGCAGCGCCGCGAACCTGGTCTTCGAGGTCGCGCCGCTCATCAAGCTCACGAAGGGCGAGCTCGCGAAGGCGAAGGCCGAGCGCACGGTCGCCGCCATCAAGGACGTCGCCGTGAAGACGCCGGGAGCCGTCGCCTCTGCGTGGGCATGGATGACCAGCAAGAACACGCACGAGCGCCTGGGTCACGACTACGAGCTCGTGAAGGACATCGTGGCCGGCAAGGCGAAGGACCGCTTCGGGCCGCTCGTCTCGAAGCTCGCCGGCAAGGCGTACTTCGAGAACAACCCCGAGGTCAGCCACATCACGCACGTCGGTCACTCGGGTGACGTGATCGCCGCCGAAGAGTAGCCACAAAGCTCACTGGTTCGACGCGGAGCCCGCAGACGATTCGTCCGCGGGCTTCGCTGCATTTGCGACGCCCGATCGGCCGAGCGCGGACGAAAGGATCCCGGGGAAGAGCGGCCCGACGCCTCGTATTAGCTGCCTCTCGAGGTCGCGGGGCTCGTCTCTGTCCGGCTCGTGGAGGAATGTCGCCGCCCCGGCTGGGCGTTCGAGCCATGTGGGTTGGACGGCTTCGCAGCTTCTCGTGGCGCTCGCCTGCTGCGCCGGATGTGGGTCCGCCACCGAGCTCTCGAGCGCGACACACGGACCTGCCGCGGCTGCGACGCGCCTGCTACCGATACGGGGGGGCGAGGCCGACCCGTCGCTCCTGCCCGACCTCGCTCGAGACACGACGCCGTCCGCAGATGCGTTCCTCGTCGCGGCGGCGCCGGCGGCAGACGCGATCCCCGTTCGGGTGTCGCGGTGCAACGAGCAACCTCCGCAGGAGTTTCTCATCCGAGAGGGCTACTCGTACGCGCCAGCGCTTTCGCGAGAGGAGCGCGCCGACAGGAAGGTCCGGCATCGGCGCGCCATCGAGTATCGGACGCGCGAGTACGGCCACGTCGAGGGCTTCGGGGATCCTTCGTGGAATCGTCTCGAGCCGAAGGACTACGCGAAGGGCGCGAAGTTCATGGGCCTCGGCGTGAAGATGAACGTCCGCGTCGTCTCGGCGCTCTCCTGCGTCGAGGAGGACATCCAGCGCGAGTGCGCGGCGACGCCGTACGCACCACGCATGCTCGACACGCTCCGCACGAAGAACACGTTCCACGACAACGAGGTCTCGAACCACCTCTACGGCATCGCGATCGACATCGATCCCGACAAGAACTCGTGCTGCGGCTGCGTCACGCCGGGCGCGCACTGGTCGAAGTGCGACGTGAAGGGCCTGAGCGCCTACGAACGAACCGCCCTCCCCCGCTGCTGGATCGACGCGTTCGAGCGGTACGGCTTCTACTGGCTCGGACACGACGCGGCGCTCGAAGACACCATGCACTTCGAGTTTCTCGGCGATCCGGAGCGCATCACGAAGCACGAGGAAGCGAGCGCGTCGCGATAGACTCCGTGCGCGCAATGAAGTGCCCGCGCTGCAACCGCTTCTTCCAAGAAGGCTTCAAGTTCTGCCCGTACGACGGCGCAGAGGTGCAGGAGCGCGTCTCGCTTTCGGCGTATCGATCGGAGTCGACGAAGACGGGCGACACGATCCTGGCGGACCGGTACCGCGTCCGCGGCTTCATCGGGAAGGGCGCGATGGCGCGCGTCTATCTCGCAGAGGACGCGAACACCGGCGCCGCAGTCGCCATCAAGGTCCTGGAAGATCCGTATCGGAAGGACGCGAACGTGCGGGCGCGGTTCATGCGCGAAGCGCGCTCGGCGAGCCTCATCGGTCACCCGTCGATCGTGCGCGTGTTCGAGACGGGCGAGCGCGAAGAGGACGGCGCGCCGTTCCTCGTCATGGAGTTCCTCCTCGGCGAGTCGGTCGGCGCGTTCTTGCGTCGCGAAGGCAAGATGAAGCCGGAGCTTGCGTTACCCGCTTTCAGGCAAGCGGCGTCGGCCCTCTCTGCCGCGCATCGCGTCGGGATCATTCACCGCGACATCAAGCCCGACAACCTCTTCCTCATCGGCGAGCCCGGCGATCCGTACGAGCTCAAGGTCGTCGACTTCGGACTCTCTCGCGAGCCGACGAGCAACCTGACGGCCGCAGGGATCGTCCTCGGGACACCGGCGTACATGGCGCCCGAGCAGGTCGCGACCGAGCCGGTCGACGCGCGAACCGACGTCTACGCGCTCGGCATGGTGATGTATCGCGCGCTCGCGGGCCGCGGGCCTTTCGAGGACGACGACGAGGTCGCGACGATGGCCCATCAGATCTTCACCGCGCCCCCGCCCCCGTCGAAGTTCGTGCGCGATCTCGATCCGTGGCTGGAAGCCGTGCTGCTCCGCGCGATGCGCAAAGATCCGAATGAGCGATACCCGAAGATGGACGCGCTCGTGGACGATCTGAACCTCGTCGGCTCGGGCCGACCCCCGAGAGCGCCGTCGGTGCTGGCCCCCGAGAAGCCGTTCATCGCGTCGACCGTCCTCGGCGGCCTCATCGCGAAGAGCATCGGCCGCACGATCGGGCGCGACCCGTGAGCGCGCGCCGAATCGAGATCGCGATCCGTCGCGCGTCCTTCAGCGCGCTCTTAGTGGCTCTTTCGGCTTGCGGTCACGTCTGCACCGACGAGACGGAGTCCGGCCCCAAGGTCCGGGGCCCGCTCGAAGCCGAGTTCGTCGTGAAGCGAGAATCTTGGCTCCTGTCTGGACGGCACGCGCCGAGCGTCGACGGGGTCATTCGTATCAAGGGGCGCAACGCGACCGACTACCCCGCCGATTGCTTCGAGCCCGATCGACAGCTCCAAGGCGACGACGAAGGGTCGCGGCTCGCCTATCGGTGCGCCGCGTCCGAAGACTGGCGTGTCCTCTATGTGACCCCGCGCGGAACGGTGCTGAGCGCCTGCAAGACGCATCCGTCGGCTTCCGCACAAGTCGCTTGGGACTCGGTCGCGAGCTTCGCGAAGGCAGCCCCAGAGCTAGCAGCGTGCGCACCTCGAGAGGCGATCGTGAAGCTGTTCGACGAGCTGCTCGAGTCGGACGTCGCGCTCACCGTCGAGGTGCTCCGCGCGACGTGGGACGAGGCCCTCGAGCCGGAGCGACTCACCGGCGACGACATTTGGCTCCGCACGTTCGACAAGCTGCCCGAGGCGGAGCGCGCGAGCCTGGCCGATGCGCTTCTGAAGACGGCCTTCGAGCCTTCGAGTCGCGGCGAGCACCTCTGGCGAGCGATCGTCGTCGCGCGGCCACGCCTCGACGAGGGACGACTCCTCGCGAAGCTCGAAGAGCTGGCGGCCTCCGAGGTACCGCTGTCGAACTTGGACGATCTGGCGCTCTCTGCGGGCGCCCGAATGCTCGTCTCGAGTCAGCCCGAGCGCGTGGGGAAGGCCGCGTGCACCGCGCTCACCAAGGCGAAGCATGCAGACGACTATCGTGAGTACTTGGCGCGTTCCCACCTCAGCGCCGTGCTCGCAAAGTCGAAGGTCCCCTGCCCCGAGCTCACGAGTCGGCTCGGTTGCGGCGAGGGGTACGCCTGCGGCTCCGCAGAGGCCGGAGATCGAAGGGTCTGCACGCTCGCGGACATCCTCCCGGCGATCGAGGCGTCCTTCACGAAGGACCCCGTCGCCCTGGTTCGAGGAGACGACGCCGCCGAGGAGACGATGACCGATGTCGGGCTCTCGACGTTGGCGCTGGCGTATCAGACCGACGCCGTACCCGAGGGCTTCATGCTCCAGAACGCCAGGCTTCTCTACGCGCAAGAGCCGTCCGGCCCAGACTGCTACCAAGTCGAGACGCGCGGAGCGCCGTGCCGGTGCATCCCCGAAAGCGCGACCCTCGAGAGCTCGCTCTGCGTGCCCGCGACCGCGAAGACCGCGACGGGTACGGGCTGCATCATGGAGTTCGACGACGCGGCCCACGTCATCCGCGGACACCAGCAATGCGAGGGCAAGCTGGGATCGTATTGTTCGAAGGACGTCGAGTGCTGCGAGGGGACGTGCCAATCGGCGCACTGCGCGGCGGCGAGCGCTGGAAGTGCAGAAGTGTCCGCGAACGCCGCGCCTTCTTCGTCGCCGTAGCTGCGCGCCGGGAGGGGCACGCAGCGATTGGGGGGCTGCGCTACTGGTGATACTTGGCGAAGACTACGTTCCCGAACGTACCGACATAAGGAAGCGCGCCGCCGCCGAACGACACACCGCTCTTGTTGAAGGTCCCAGCGACTAGAATATCGCCATTCGCGTTGATTGAGCCCTGCTGAAACAGGTCGTAGCCAGTTCCACCGTAGCGGTGGAACCATATCGGCATTCCATTCGGTGCCAACTTCACGATCGACGCGTCGTTGCCGCCAGCGGTCGTCTCCGTCGTACTGCCAAACTGCTGCGTCGCGTCGAGCCAACCGGTCAGAACCATCGAATCGTACGGGCCAACAAGGAGATGGTAACGGACAAAGCTCGAGGAACTGCCGCTTCCGTTGAACACCGTGCCCCCCAGATACGCTCCACTCGCAGAGTAGTGCATGAGCATCTGGTCGGATCCGGTGCCTACCGGCGTGAGGTCGTTGCCTGCGACGCCATCGACGTTGAGCGGACTCGTCGAGGCGATTGTGACCCACACATCACCGCTCGACTGCACTGCAACCTCGGGCCATCCATCGACCCCGGACGACTGGATCGCGCGTTGCCACAGCGGAACGCCCGTCGAGTCGAGCTTCACGACCCAGGCGTCGAAGCTGCCGGCGTTCGCGATCGTCGAACCGGCATAGGCGATCGGACCGTTCGTCGAGCCGGCTAGATAGACCTCGCCCGCGGCGTTCACGGCGACCGAAGTGACCTCGTCATCGTTCGCGCCACCAATGTTCTTGACCCAAGACACCACTCCGGTCGCGCTGATCCGGGCGACATAGAACTCTTCCGCGCCTTGGTTTGTGAGCGTCGCAGTTCCGATGGTCACGGTCGGACTCGAGAAGGTGCCGACAACGACCACGCTGCCGTTCGGCCCGGGCGCCATCGCGATGATGTTTTCATTGCCCGTCCCGCCGATCTGCACAGTCCACTGGTGAACGAGATCTGGATCGTACTTCGTGAGGAACCCGTCATTCCCCTGCGGAGTGTAAGACACGCTTCCGCCAAATGTCTCGGAGCTGGTTTCTCCAAGGTTCACTCCGACGATGAAGCCGTTCGTGGAGGGCACTGCTTGGCCGCCCCCATCGATCCCTACCCCGCCGAGTGCCTTCGCCTTGATCGCGTTCCCAGCCGCGTCGAGGTGAATGATGAATACGTCGTTGGCGCCATCGCTGGTAATCGTGTTGTTCGCGGTAATCGATCCAGTGAACCCGCCCGTCGCGATAAGCGATCCGTCAGTGAGTTCGATCATCGTCTGGCCATTGCCAAGCCCAAATGCCTTCGTGAACACCGCAGAGCCGGTGCAAGTCTCTGCTGCGCCCGAGCAGTCTTCGTCGGTATTCCCAATACAGGAGTCCCACTTGGGGACGACCTCTCCGCCGCAGGGGCCGAAGACGTTGCCCATGCCGGTGGCGGTGCAGTTCGATGTGCCGCCCTTGCAGGTCCCGACGTTGATGGTGTTGGCCGGGCCCGTGTAGCAGGCCTGCGATTGGCCGAGCGTGCACGCGCAACCGGGCCCGTCTTCGTCGGCGCTGCCGTCGCAGTCCTCGTCGAAACCAGAGAAGCCGGTGCCGCACTGCTCTTGCGTCGGCGTGATCTCGCCGTCACAGACACGCAGGTTCGAGGCGTCACAGGTCCAGGTGCCGCGCTCGCACACGCCGACCATGTCGGTGCCCGCCGGGCCGTCGTAACAGGGCATCCCCTCTTCGGCCCAAGCCGTGACGACCCCGTTGTCGCAGCTGTCGCAGCTCGTCGTCGGCACGTCCGTGTCGTCGATCTCGGGGGCGCCGCCGTCGCACGTCGGCTTGTGGCAGTCGCCGGGGATGTCCGCCTCGGGCGTGTCGGTCGGATCTTCGCGTGGCTTCACCATGCCGTTGTCGCAGCCCAGGGTCATGCAGTCGCCCTGCACGTCGTCCGGCGGCGGATCGTCGGCGATGGCCGGCACCACATCGCCGTTCGAGTCGCACGCGGGGACCAAGCAATCACCAGGCGTGTCGTCGACGGGCGCATCGCCCGCGACGGTCTCGACCACGGACGCGCCATTCGCGTCGCACACGTGGCTCTTGCAGTCACCGACCTCGGCCTCGTCCAGGACGAAGCCCTCGGCGCGCTGGCTGAATACGCACGCGCCGTCGACGCACTCGCCGGTGATGCACGGTTGGTCCGCTTCGTTGCAGGCGTCGTCCGACGTGCACGGAACGGGATCTTCGATGCCCAAGATCTGCCTGCAGCCGAGCGCGCCGAAGGCCGCGCTTCCCACGAGGAGCGCGAGAGATGCGAAGCGCGCGTTGCGGATGGTTCGCGTCTTCATCTCAGAAGCTCCCCGTGAGCGACAGGCCGCTCGGCGCGATGTGTAGCTCGAGCGCGGTCTTTTCGTCCGCAGGCTCGTCCGTCCCCTGCACTGTCGGCGACAGGATCACCATGAGGAGCCCGCCCGCCGCGAGCACGCCGCCCGCGACGAAGAGCCCCGTCGCGGCGTCCGCGAACGTCCCGGCAGACACGCGCAGATCGTTGCCGTCCTTCGTGCAGTAGCCGTTCGGGCACGCTGCCTCGGCGTCGCTGTTCTTGCCGATCGCCAGGCCCCCGAGGACGCCGCCGACGGCGAGCGCTGCCACGCCCACGCTCCCGACGGCGATCCCCGTCGGGAACAGCCAAGTCGGCGAGCTCGATTCACCGGGCGCGGGCGCGCCCCCAGGCGGCAGCCCGCCAGGCGGCACCGCGTCCTGCGGAGCGTCCTCGAGCTCGGGCACCGCGACCGTCACGTTTGCGCCATCCGCGTCGACCTTCGCCTCGCCGGTCCACTTCTTCTTGCCGGGCGCGGTCGCCTCGATCGTATGCGTCCCGACGTCGATCGGGATCGCTTCGCCAAACTGCGCCGCGCCGACCTCTGCGCCGCCCTTCGTGAGGACGAGGCCGGGCAGGCTCTTCACTGCGTCCGGGACGGTGATCGTCAGGTGCGCGAGCTTCGGCTTCAGCGCGGCGCTTCGATCTGCCGCGAGCTTCTGGCGCTCGGGCTGGTTCGTCCGCGCGGCGACCGCCTCGACGATGCTGTACTGGGTCCACGCGCTCGCGAGCTTCCCCGCGCCCTCATAGCACTCTGCCAGCGTCAGCTTCGCGCCGAACCCGTCCGGGATGAGGCGCGTCACCTCTTCGAGCTTCGGGCACGCTTCCGCGTAGTTCTTCTGCCCCATCAGCTCGACCGCCCGGTCGTACAGCGCCTGCGCCGCCACCGCGTCCGAGCCCTGGCAATACCCGTCGACCGAAACCAAGCAAGTCGCCGCCGCGAGCGCCGCGGCAGCGAGAAGAGCCCCACTTTTCATAGGGCCACCATACTCAAAACGCGATCTCGTCGCGAGGGTGAGGCGCGCGCGCCGAAACGAATTGTCGGCTTCCGACCTTCGGTCGGAATTCAGCTCGGTCGAAATTCAGCTCGAGGGGAAGACCCGAGACACAAACCAGAAGAGCCCGGCCGCGATGACAGCCATACTCGCGAAGCGCACCCCCTTCTTCTGGACCCAGTCGATCTTCCGAAGATAGGCAAACAGCGGGAACGCGAGCCCGATGATGAGGAGCTGACCGATTTCCACGCCGATGTTGAAGGTCGCGAGCGCCAGCGGAACGTGCTCCTTCGGGATCCCGACCTCGCCGAGCGCGCCGGCGAAGCCGAAGCCGTGGACGAGCCCGAACAGCGCGGTGATGCGCCAGCGCTTGGAGGCGTCCTTCACGATGAAGTTCTCGACGCCGACATACGCGACGCTGAGCGCGATCAGCGGCTCTACGTACATCGGGCTCGGCGCCAGAACGCCCGTCACCGCGAGCCCGAGGGTGATCGAGTGCGAGATCGTGAACGCCGTGACCATCGCGAGGATCTGGCGAAACTTGCCCCCGATGAGCAAGAGCCCGAGGAGGAACACGACGTGATCCGTCCCGCCCAAAATGTGCGTGATGCCGAGCCAGATGTACCGGAGCGCGACCGTCGTGCGATCTTCGGCGGGCTCGGCCACGGCGCCTCCGCCGGGGGACGCGACCGCGAGCGTGGCGGCGCCCGCGTAAAGCAGCGTGTCCGTCGTGGTGCCGTCGGCCTTGTGGACGACGACCGCGTGTCGGTGGCCGCTCGAAAGCGTCTCGAAGAGCGGACCGTGGTCGACCGAGAACGCTCCGCTCGCGCAGCCCGTCGTGCGGAGCTCGAGCGCGATGCCGTCTTGATCGGGCTTCACGCCGACTCGTTCGAGGTCGCAGGCCGCGCCGTCGCGGGTCACGCGAAGGAGCGTCGCTCCCTCGGTCGCGAGCGCCGACCCCGCAGGGGCGGACGCCGCCGCCGCGATCTCGGCCGCGGACAGCTCACCATCGTGATCGGTGTCCGCGGACGGAAGGACGACCGCGGCGTCTCGGCGCGCAAACGTGAGCGAGATGTCGAGCGCGTCGGTCGTCGCCGTGTAGTCGCCCTTCGAGAGGCCGACCTGGTGCGCGGACGCGGCCCCGACCCAGAGCATCGCGAAGAGAGCGACGACGAACGCCAGGCAGACCTTCATGGTTTCGCCGGCGTCGAGGAGGGAGCGCTCGCTGCCGCGCTGACGCTCGCGGCAGACGATGGAGACGCGCTGACAGACGCCGCGGCGCTGGCCGAAGCGCCGGGGGCGACGGCAGGACAGTCCTTGATGGTTCGCAGCGCTTCGTCGAGCTTCGGGCTTCTGTATTGGAGCGCGCGCGCGTCGGCGGCGACGGCGCAGAGCGCGTCCTTATCGGAGATCGCTTGCTCCGCGGCGATCGAGAGCTCGTACGCCTCTGCGGTCTTTCGGACTTCGAGGTTCTTCTTCGCCGCGGCCTCGGCCTTCTTCGGATCTCCCCCGGCGACGAGCCAAAACCAACCTGCGTGATCGGCGTACGCGGTGGGCTGCTCTGTCATGAGCAGGTCGTAACGAGCGCGCGCCCTCGCGAGCATCTCTTCCCCAGACTTCTCCTTCACCAAGCTCTGCAGGACGCTGAGCTCACCGAGCGCGTCGGGATCGACGTCGTCTCCACGTGTGAGCGGCTCGAGCAACGCGACGCCCTCTGAAGGAGAGAGCAGCGCCGCCAAATGCACAGCCGCATGCGCGTGCTGAGGAAGGCGCTCGATCGCGGCCCTGTAGAGGAGCGTCGCCTTCGGCAAATCCCCGAGGCGCTCCCACAGGCTCGCGCGCTCGTAATAGATCGTCGCGAGAAGAAACGGCGTCGCGCCGTGGAACAGCTCCTCTGCCTTGACGAAGGCCGCCTCTGCCTCTTCGGTCTTGCCCATGTGCCCGGCGGTGGTCGCATAGGTCAGCAGCGTCGAAGGGCTGGGGTACTTCTCGGCGAGCTGCTTCTCTGGGCCGTAAACCTCGTCGTATCGACCGAGCGCGGCGAGGATGTCGAACCGAAGCTCGGCGTTCGATCCGGGAACCTTCGTGAGCTTCTCGGACACGTCGACCTCTGCGAGCGCCTCGTCGAAGCGATGCATCGCCGCGAGCGCGTGCGCGTGGATCGAGTGCGCCTTCTCCTCTTCGGGGTGGTCCGCCAAATACGCTTCGGCGATCTCGAGCGCGCGCGCGCGATCCTTCGCGCTGCCCGTGACTCCAGACCGTTGCAAGAGGAGCGACACCGTCTTGCCGTAGAGATCGGGGTTCTTCGGGTGGCTCGCGAGGAGGCCGGTCGTCTGCGCGATCTGCGAGTCGAGGTTTCCGAGCGCGATCGTCGGATCGGTCGTCCGCGTCTTGTTTTTGATTACGTCGTTCGACGCGAGCGGCACGGCCGAGACGATCGCGACCGCGGAAGGTGCGCCCGTCGTTTGGGGCTCCGAACAGCCTGAACAACCAGAGAGGGCCGCCGTGAACGAGGCGAGTACGAGAGTTGAATGTCGCATGGGATCTCGAAGAAAGCGAAGCCCCGCCCGCCGAGACGGCAGAGCGGGGCTTCGTGGATGGAGCGCGAGCCGCGCGCGTTCGAGCACACGACCGACGCGCGTTGTTCCCGCTCAGTGCGGGGGCGCGAGGTACGGGAACGCCTCGGGGTGGAGGCCCGCCGGCGCGGCGATGTTGTCGCCGAAGCCCGCAGGCGCGCCGATCGCGACCGCCGAGTAGGTCTTGTCGATGACGTCGTCGACCGGACGCCGTCCACCGCAGTCGGTGTTCGCGCCGGGGTTCAGGAAGTTGATCTCGACCGCGAGGTAACCGCCAAGGACAGGGTCCGTGGGCGCGGAGGCCGCGCAGTTCACCCCGTTGGTGTCGACCCAGAGTCGGTCCGCCGCGAGGACGGACGAGAGCGTGGCGTAACAACCCGTCATGGTGCTGTCCTTGCACGACGCGAGCTGGTTCGAGCAGGCTTGCGCATTCGTCAGCTCGCCGTTGCCAAGATCGAGCCCCGTGTCGAGCGAGTCGAGCACGGCGAGCTGGATCGCCATGGTCGGGCCGTACTTCATGATCCACCCGTTCGGAGCGGAGTCCTCGTTGTACGTGTCTTCCGAGGCGGCGCGCTGCGTCGTGTTGCTAACGTGGGCGCCGTCCGCGTCCGCGTAGACGAACGTGTCGTTCAGCGCGGTGTTCACCGCCGGTCGACCCATGCGATCGATCTGCGCTCCGAGCTCCGGAGGCGTCGGCAATCCGCCACCGCCACCGCCGCCGCCCGCGGACGTCGTGTTGCCGCCGGTGCCGTTGCCGCCGGTCGAGGTGGTCGAGCCGGTCGTGGTGTTGCCGGTCGTGCCGGTGTCGTCGCCGCAGGCCGCGAGGACGCCGACCGCGCTGAGAAGAAGAACTGAGACGAGCTTGAAATTTCTCATGTTCGTTCTCCTCAGTTCTTCGCGTGCGTGCTGGCATACACGCTGAAGACGGGGTTGGTGGCGTCGACGAAGAGCGACTTGTCGGCTCGGATGACGATCGCGAGACCGTTGACGGCCTTGAAGTCGTTGTCGTCGGCTCCGGCGGCTTGGAGGTCTCCGCGCCGAGCTTGAGCAAATCCTGGATCGAGGATTGGGCAGCCGTTCGGGTTGAGCGCCGCCGCGGGAATGTCCGGAGGGAGTGCCGCTAGCACGGCCCCAAGCGCGGCGTTGAAGCCCGTGAGGTAGAAGTAGAACGGATCTGCGCGGAGGCCGGCGAACACGGTCGCCTTCCCGTTCACGCTGGGGATCCCGTTCTGGTTGCTGGCGTCGCCCTTGACGTAGTCGGCCGTGCCGAACCAGCACTCGATCTGCTGGGCCGCGTCGAATTGACAGATGACCGTCGTCGAGCCGGCGGCCGCGCCGAGCGGGTTGAACGCCGGGCTCTTCTCGACGTGGAAGACGTATTGCGTCGCGTCCGAGAACTTCGTGTTCGCGTCCGCGAACGGCGAAACCGTCATCGCGAGGACGACGTCGTCACCGTCCATGAACGCGTACAAGTCGTCGATGTCGGCCGACGGATCGGCTTTGACGCCGTCGCCGTCGGTGTGATCTGCCGCGATCGCCGGCGTCGCGAGTGAAGCGACGGCCAAAAGACCGATGAGCCCGCCGCCAACGCGCACGAGCCTCCCCAAAGTAAATCTCCGATTCATTCGTCCTCCCTTTCGGACCAAGAATTCCAAGCGCTACGGTCGAGCCCAGAGCGCGGTTGCAGAAGGGCGCAAGCCCTCGCCCATCCGCAAGCTCGTCGCCGCGAAGCCCTCACGGTACCAGGGGGGCCCGATCCGACAAGGCATACCGAGCAAGCGTGGCAAAACGCACCTGCCCGTGGAGCCGCCGGACGCGTCGCGCGTAGACGCCTCGAGTTCCCGCCGCGTGCTTGACAGACCCAGGCGAAGCGGGGACTCTCCGCTCTACAGGACGGGTCTCGGGGCTTTGCGCGACATCACGCCTTCCATCGACGGGGGCGTCAGCGTTCGTGCTTCGTAGGCGTATCCGGAGGAAACCATGAACACGAAGCTTTTCATTTTTACGGGTCTCGTTGGTTGTTTCACGGCGCTCGGGACGCTCGCCTGTGGCGACTCCGGGACGACCTCCTCCAGCGCGGGCGGCGGTAGCGCGGGCGGCGGCGGAACCGGTGGCAGCACGACCACCGCCAACGGCGGAAACGGCACGGGCGGAAACGGCACGGGCGGCTCAACGAGCGCAGCGAGCTGCACCGCGTACTGCACCACCATCATGGCCGCGTGCTCGGGCGCGAACCAGCAGTACACCACGATGGACGGCTGCCTCGCGGAGTGCGCCGCCTTCGACCAGGGCACGATCGGCGCGACCAGCGGCGACACGCTCGAGTGCCGCACCTACCACGCTGGCGTCGCAGCGACCGCCGACCCGGCGGTCCACTGTGTTCATGCAGGTCCCCTCGGCAGCGGCGCTGGCGCGGCCGGAGCTGGTTGCACGACGGACAACCTCACGCGCTGCACAGCCTACTGTGCTGTCAACGCCGAGGTTTGTGGCACCACGGCCTACGCGACGGAGGACGAATGCCGTACCGCGTGCGCCGCGGCTGACGACAGCCTCGACTTCAACACCGGAGTCACTTCGGTGGGCGGCACCGCAGGTGCAGACACCGGCGAGCTCGAGTGCCGCACTTATCACATGTCCGTCGCGTCGCAGGATGCAGCCAGCGCGACCACCCACTGCCCCCACACGAACTTCGACAACACGGATCAGTGCCACATCCCCTGAGCCGGTCTAATTGCCGTTCCCCGACCCGCAGTCGGACGTGAACGCATCGGCGCGAGGGCATCCCTCGCGCCGATTCTCATTTCGGCGATGGGCTCTCGGTGCCCCGCCCTCTTGTCATTGCGACTGCGTGACCTTGCCCGTCTCCACCTCGCGAACGGCCTCTTCCAGCCCCGTGGAGTCGACGAGGCCCAGGTGTCGGAACCGTTCGACGCCCCGCTTGTCGAGGACGACGATCGCCGGCACGTGGTGGAGCCCCGCGAACGGCCCGTCGCCCTTGATGGTCGCCTCGTCCGCCATCGCGACCGGGAAGCGCAGATCGAGCGCGGACGCGAACGCGAGCGCGAGCGGCGTGTTCTCCGGTGGCTCGAGGACGACGATCGCCACGTTCAGGCGCGGCGTGTGCTCTCGAGCGAGCTGCGACAGAAAACGAACCTCGGCCTGTGAGGGGACGTCGTACGTCGTCACGAACGCGAGGACGGTCACCCGATCGAGCAGGTCTGCGCTCGCGAGCTTGCCGCCGTGCACCTCTTCCCACTCGAAGGACACGGGCGTGCCGTTCGCGGGGAGCGTGAACGTCGCGGTCGGCTCGGAGGTCGGCCTGGGGAGGAGCGGTCGCTCCTCGACGGGTGCGCCGCAGCCGGCGATGACGATCGCAAACGTCGTCGCCGCCGCCCACCGGCCCACGCGCCGGCGGCCGGCCCGCAACCCGACGCCGTCAACCGTTCGTGTCGCCATCGAGCCGCGCGTCGAAGAGGTTCGCGAAGCCGAACATCGTCGCAGGGATCTCGTCGCCCCGTCTTCGCTGCGCGAGGATCGCCAGGGCAAGCTCTTCGATCACGAGCTTGACGGGCGTCCGCTCGAGCGAAACGCCATCGACGCGCACACCCGACGAGGGCGCCTCGCGGATGCGCACGATCGGATCGAGTCGCACCCAGGTGAAACCCTGATGCGGTGAGAAGCGACACGAGAGGACCTGGACGAACTCTGCGTAAAGAGGCGCGACGAGGGAGACGACGCGCGTCCGATCCTTTGCCGTGCCCCAGAGCGCGATGGTGTTTCGTGCAGAGACGGGCGAGGCCTCCCACGCGATGGCGCCGCGGATCCGATCGATGCGATCGGCGTTCGTCTCGACGCTGAGGAGCGGCGCATAGAGCGCGACGCGCGGGACGCCGAGCTTCGGAGCGTCCTCTTCCAAGGCAGTGAGCCACGCGTCGCGGCCCTCTTCGGAGAGCGCGTCGTACACGTGTGCCGCAGCGATCGCGGCCTCTGGATCGGTGCCGAGGGCGCTGAGCCACTCGCGCCAGGCGGCAAGGATGCGGGGCTCGACGTCGGCCATCTCAGGCGCTCCCAACCCGTGCAGCCAACATCGGACAAGGGACCCGCGCCAGCGCGACCTCTTGGGCGAGATCGTCGAGGAGCGCGTCGAGCGCGCCCAACCGCGAGGCCGGCGTCGCGACGTGGAGCAAGCCCCCGGCTTCGGCGAAGATCGACGCGACGCCCTCGCTGGCCTCGACGATGCTCTTCACGAACACGACGTCGCGCGGCGCGATCTCGATGATTCGGGTCACGAGACCGCGCGTGCTGTCCGCGAGCGCGAAGCGCGGACTACGCGGCGCGAGTCGAGGACGTCCACGACCCCTGGGACTATCGGCGCTGCGGTCTCTCGTCGGGGTCGACACGGAAGGGTCAACTTCTCAGAACTCGCGTCCGAGATCCAGGGTTGACTCGCCCACGCGTGCGCACACTACTCCGTCACGCGATCATTCTCTGTGCGGCGTCCGTGCCTCACACTCCACGCGCTGCCACTCTTCACATCCCATGGTTTTGTCGCTAATGCCCGCGCCGTCCGCGAACCCGAGCGAGGAGCTCGCGCTCGAGCTTCCTCGCAGTGACGCCGACGATCACGACGAGGCGCTCGGCGTCGACGACGTCGGTGAAGACGATCTCGACGTCGACGAAGGCGACGACCGCGACGACGCCGGCGCATCGGATCTCGACATCGGTGACTTCGACACGGAGTCACGCGACATCGGCGCGCGCGACGACGAGACGCCGCTCTTCGACGCGGTCGACGCGCCCTTGTTCGACGATCGCTCGTTGGACCGGAGCGGAGACGAAGCCGTCGGCGACGTCTTCGTCTCCGAAGGGCTCGACGAACCGCTCCCCGGAACGGCCGACGACGGTGGCGTCGAGGGCACCGAGGATGGATCCGAGCTCGACTTCGAAGGTGAGCTCCCTGCGCTCGACGCAGGCGGCGACGAGGAGCTCGACATGGGCGACCTCCTCGCCGAAGTCGGCCTGGAAGAGGACGCGTGGGAAGCGCTGCCGGACTTCGCGATCGACGGCGCGCTTTCGTCCATTGCGTGCGTCGACGGCGGCGTCGCGAGCGCAGGCATCATCCTCGCGCTGATGGATCGCGGCGAAGCGGCGCCGCGCGTGCGCGCGCTGCCAGAGGCGTGTCGGGCGATCGCGATCACACCGACCGGACTTGCGCGCGCTGGCGTGTCGGGCCTGGTGGTGCGAAGCGGCGCCGCTGACGTCACTGCTTGGCGCAAGCCGGACGTCTCACGCCTCGGCGTCGTCGGCGGACGCCTCTACGCGCTCGCCTCGGGCGAGCTTGCTCGCATCGACGACGCGCGCGGGCACGCCGAGATCGTGCGCGCCGACATCCTCGATCTCGCCGCGTCCGCCGGGTGTCTCGTCGTCGTCGCGATGACCGAGCAGGGCGCGATCCTCGCGTGCATGCGCGGCCACGACGGTGGATGGGAAGAGCTGGGCGCAGCGGGCGCGCTCGGCGAGATCGTCGCCTCGGGCGGACGGCTCGTCGTCAACGGCGCACTCGCGATGGCAGCGGTCGGAGCAGGACGCGTCGCGACCCTCGCTCCCGGCGCGCGGACGGCGCGCACGTGGGCCATCGACGGCTGCGTCGACGGCTCCTTCCGTGGGGACGGGCGCGACGCAGAGTTGCTCGTGTTGGCGAACGACGAACGCGGAGCCGTGCTGACGACCGTCGGACCATCGGGGCCCATGACCGCGGTCCCCCTCGGTGTCGCTTCAGCCCGAGCGATCGCATGGGATGCGAGTCGAGATGTGGCGCTCGTCGCGGGAGCGCACGGCTTGCGAGGCGTTCGGCCGCGCGTGCGTCACTGATCGCGGCTCGACCCTATGCGCTGGCCGTGACGAGCGCGGCATGAATCTCTCGCTGCGCCGCCTCCGCGCGCTCGCTCGAGACGACCGCCGTGATGCGAAGCGGGCCAGCGAACACGCCGAGCGGCGGCGCGCTCGCCCGGACGAGCGCCGCGTGAAATTTCGCGAGTGGCTCGGCCGTCACGGCGAGTCCATCGCCGACCGCGCTCACCGTCGTCACGCCAGAGTGAACGATGGCTTGCGGAAGGGCGCTGGCGAGAGCGCGCGACGCGGTCTCTGGTGACGGAACGTTGAGCAACGGCACCAAGACCTGGCCGGCTCCGTCGCGAACGAGGAGATCTTTGTAACCGACGTTCGCGCGCTCCATCGCCGCGACGGCGTCGCCGAGAGAGAGACCGTCCCACGTCGCAAAGAGGACCTTCGCCTCGCTCGAGACGGCGCGCGCGCGCGGCGCGTCGTCGTGCCCCGCGGAGCGAACGACGGTCTCTCTTCGATCGTCGAACGTCGAGCGCGCGATGATGGTGATGCCGCGCCGCTTCGCCCACTCGACGGCCTGCGCGCAAATGACCTTCGCCCCGGCCTCGGCCATCTCCTCGAGCATCTCGTGGTCGAGCTCGGGCAGGTGCTTCGCGTCTTCGACGACGCGCGGATCGGCCGAGTAGACGCCATCGACGTCGCTGTAGATCTCGCAACGATCTGCGCGCAGCGCCGCCGCGAGCGCCACGGCCGTCGTGTCCGAGCCACCGCGCCCGAGCGTCGTGATGTCGCGTCGGTAGCTCATGCCTTGGTATCCGGCGACGATCACGACGTTGCCGCGGTGAAGCTCGTCTTCGATTCGATGCGGACGGACCTCGATGATTCGGGCGTCGAAGTGACGATCGTTCGTGAGGATTCCGGATTGGGAACCGGTGAACGACAGTGACGGCACGCCGCGAGCTTGAATCGCGATCGACAAGAGCGACATGGACACGCGCTCGCCCGTCGAGACCAACATGTCGAGCTCGCGACGCGCCGGCTCCGACCTGATCCCGTCGACCTCGGACGCGCTGTGCGCGAGCGCGAGGAGCTGGTCGGTCGTCTTGCCCATGGCGCTGACGACCACGACGACGTCGGCGCCGCTCTTCTTCGCCGCGACGACGCGGTCGGCGACCTTGCCGATCTTCGCGACGTCCGCGACGGACGAGCCGCCGTACTTTTGAACGATGACGGGACGCGTGCGCGATTGAGTGTCGTTCAAGGCGGCGATCCTTCGTGGTACCAGTCGAGCTTCGCGGGCGAAGCTCGGGCGGTAGCACGGCGCCCTGGTTCGGGCCAAGTCGGCGACGCGCGTGGCCCCGCGTCTCAGCGGACGGAGCGCATCGATCGGTAGAGCGACGCTTCGTCGGTGCGGCCCGCAGCGTTGGCCTTGTCGGCGATGCGCTCGAGCGCGCGATCTCGCGCGACGACCCACCGTGGCGCTTCAGCCTCGGAGCTCTCCTCGACGCGCGCCGAGAGCAGCGCGAGAAGCTCGAGGTCCATCTCGAGGCGCTCGAGGAGGGCCGCGAGCCGAAGCGCCACGCCCTCGTCCCGAGGGTTCGCGCGAAGAGCGTCCGTCAGCCACTCGACGTCCGACTCCGTGTCGTCGGGCTCCGGAGGGACCTCGGTCGGCGACGGGCCTGCGGGCGAAGGCTCCCTCGAAGCGCCTGCTTCCGGCGGCGCCGCTTCCGTCTCGGGCGCCGTCGCGATGGCGCGAAGACGTCGGGCGATCTCGCGGTCTCGCGGAGAAAGTCGTACTGCGAGCGCAAGATCTCGCTCTGCCGCGCGCAGATCCCGCAGACGATCGGAATCGATCTCGGACGCTTCGACCAAAAGACGGGAGAGCTCGTCGCGCCGCGCTTCTTCCGCCTCGGTCCCGAACAGCTCGCACAGCTCGCGAAGCCGCGCGAGCGCGCGGGACGCTCCTGGTTCGTCGCCGAGCTCTGCGCGCCAGCGACCTTCGAGCAGGCGCGCGGCGGCCGCTTCGGGCGCGTCGGGGCTGATCGTGGCGGCACGCGCGATCGCCGCGCTTCGATCCCCGGCGACGAGCACGAGCGCGCGCGCAAGCTCGAGCGACGCCTCTGCGCTCGGGCGCCCGTAGCGATCTCCCAGCGCGACGGCGCGGGCAAACAGATCGAGCGCGCGAGCCGGCTTACCGAGCTCGAGCAACGCCTTCGCCAACCCGAGGACCGCGTCCGCCGCGTCCGGTCGATAGACCAGCGCCTTCTCGAACCGGATGCGAGCCAGCGTGGCGAAGCCGCGAGCCGCGAAGCGTCGCCCGGCAGCGAGCGAGACCGCGTAGCGAGCCTCGGGACCTCTCGCCGCGCCTTCGAGATGCTCTGCGTCCGCGAGCGCGCCCTTCGAGTCGCCGAGCCCGAGGCGCGAATCGAGGCGCGCCCAGCGCGCGCTCGCGAGCGCCGGCGCGCGCACCAACGCCTGATCGAGCGCGTCGCGGCGCGCGCGCGGCTCCGAAGTGAGGTCGGCCGCGCGCAGCCACGCCAGCGCGGCGAGTGGTCCAAACGGCTCGTCGCTCGCCGTACTCGCGAATGCCGCGTACGCGCCCTCTGTATCGCCCGACGCCGCGAGCGCAGAGGCCCCGACGAAGCCCGCATCCATCGCGCCGCGCGCTTCTGTCAGAGTCGACAGCGCCGCCTCTGTCCGGTCTCCGACGACGAGATCGATCGCCGCGAGGCGCTCGGCGATGTCGGGGTGACGGGGCGCGCGCTCGAGCGCAACCAAGTACGACCTGCGCGCGCCATCGATATCCCCCTCGAGCTCCGCGACCTCGGCGTCGGCGCACAGCTCGGCAAGCTCGAGCGCGCGCAGCGTGCGTGGGCCGAGCTCTTGGGGCGCGGCGTCCATTCGTCCCTCGAGCGACACACGTTGAAGCTCGAGATCTTCGCCCAGCATGAGTCGAAGCCCGAGCGCGGACGGCGCGCGCGCTCCGGCGTCCGGCAAGATGGCTCGCGCGACGCGCGCACCGACGTCCGAGACGACGTGCGCCGCGCCGACACGGACGGCGATCGAGCCGAGCATGGTACCGAGGACGCGCGAAGCGACGACATGCGCAGGCGCGTCGAGCCCGACGCCGCGTGCGCGTGTCGGGATCAGCCGCAGGTCGCCATCGTTCGGGGCGAGCAAGACGTCGAACGCGAGCGCCGCGCCGTCGATCGCGACGCCCACCATCACGCCACCCTGGCTCGGCGCCAGAGTGATCGCGGGAACGCCAGCGCCAATCTGGTTCCTCGCCCGAGGAGCGAGCGCTCGCGCCACGGGGCCGAGCGGCGCGTCGAGCCGAAGCGCCACGAGCTGACCGCGCCGATGGCGGAAGCGCGAGACGCCGCCGGAGAGATCGACAGGAAAGCGGACGTCGCTCAAGCGGACCCGCAGCTCTGTCACCGCGAGGGGGCCGAGCGCGGCCGACCCGACGAGCTCGAGGCCGAGCGCGCCCTGACCGAGCGTCAGACGAAGCTCGACCTCGTCGGTCGACTTCGTGGGCGCGATCTCCCTCGGCGGGCCGACTCCCGGCTGACGAAGACGTGCAGTGGCCGCTCGACGCACGGACCGATCGTATCAACTCGGCTCGCGGACGGAAAAAAGGCGGCGAATCATCGCCGCCCTTCTTCGCCTGCCTCGCTGTCACCTGCCTCGTTGTCGACTGCCTCGCTCGTCGACGGGCCTGAACGTCAGTCGCCCTTGGCGATCTTTTCCTTCATCTTCGAGGCGAGCGCTGCGTAGCCGTCCTTCTTGATGATTTTGACGAACTGCGCGCGGTAGCTGCTGACCAGGCTGACCTCTTCCGTGACGATATCGCCCACCATCCACTTGCCCGACTTCTCGACGAGCTTGAAGTCGATGTCGATCGGCTCCTCGTGGGCGTCCGACTTGTTTTGCGCCTTGGTCTTGACGACCCAGGCCTTGTCGCCGGCTGCCTCTTCCGAGACATAGGACACGTCGTAGGCGATGATCTTCTTGAGGTTTCGCTCGTACGCCTTCTGCACGAGCTGCTTGAGGAGCGAGACGAACTCTGCGCGCTCGGAGTCCTTCAGACCCTTCCACTCCGTCCCGAGCGACGCCTCGGCCAAGCCGTCGTAGTCGAGCATCTCGTCGAAGATGGTCGCGATCCGCTTTTGGTTCGTCGCGTCCGGCGCCTTCTCGAGGAGCTTGAAGAGCTCGCTCTGCTTGGCCTTCACTGCGTCCGTCGGCGGCCCGGCGAACGCATTCGAAGAAACGCCGAAAGAGGCGAGAGCGAGAGCGACCGAGAGAACTGCGGGAAAGAAGACGGGACGCAAGGCAACCTCCAAAACTCTTCCTAGTACGGCTCTGGAATTCTTCCATCCCCTCGTGACCCTCCGACCGAGGTCGGACCTCGTTGGCCGAGGCGCTGGAGGGGCCGTGAGAGGAGCCTCGACACGGACGACCCGAAGCTGCAGCATATTCAGCGTTTGCGCGTCTGGTTCCTGCGCCCGCTCCCCGTGGTCGTCGCGATCGTGCTCGCGCTCGCCGTTGGCTTTTGGGTGAGTCGACTCACGCAACCTCCGGCGACGACGAACTCGCCGAAAAACGTCGAGCCGCTCGTTCAGATCGACTCGAGTCGAGTCACTTTGCTTCCGGACCGGCCGCTCTCACTGAGCCCTTCGAGTCTTCGCGCGCCTGTGGTGCCCCTCCCCTTCGGCTCGACTTCGGCAGGACCACCCGAAAAGTAGCCCCCTCTCCCGCTGGGCTGTCGACCTCGATCCCGAAGCCGTGCGCCTCGACGATTCTTTTCACCACCGCGAGCCCGATCCCGGTCCCGTGCGTGCGCGTCGTGTAGAAGGCGTCAAAGAGCCGATCGACCTGGTCGCTCGTGATGCCCGCGCCGTGGTCGCTGACCTCGAGCTTGAGCTTGCCATCGTCGGCTTGGGCGATCCGCACGACGACCATGCCGCCGGAGATGCTGGCTTGGAGCGCGTTTCGGACGAGGTTCCAGAGGAGCTGGCGCACCTGGCCAGCGTCCGCCGCGATGATCGCGCTCGGTAGACCCTGGTATTCGACGCCCACCTCGGCGCCACGTCCGGAGCCAGAGGCGAGCGTCACGACCTCGCGCGCGATCTCCGCCGCGTCGACAGACTCGAGCTGCGGCGGTCGGAGGCGAGACAAATCGAGCATGTCGCCCACGAGCTCATTCAAGCGATCGGCCTCGCTCTGGACGATCTCGCAGAGGCGCTTGTCCTCGACGCCGAGCGCCGGGCTCGTCTTCAGGAGCTCGACCGATCCCGCGATCGAGCCGAGCGGGTTGCGAATCTCATGCGCCAATCCCGCCGCGAGACGTCCGAGGACCGCAAGCTGCTCGGCCTCTTGCGCGCGACGCTTTGCCAGCGCGAGGTCTCCGCCGGTGATTCGCAGGCGCTCTGCGAGATAGCTCGCCATCGCGGTGACCAGGGCGAGGCCGATCGAGTTCGCGAGCATGGGGTACGCCGCCTCGCCCCACTCGATTTGGTACGACTCCGCGAGCTGATCCGCCGGAGCCGGAAGCCACCTGGCGATGAGAAGCGCGGCGAGCATCACGTAGGAGCCTAGGGCGCCTAGCAGCGCGACGACGCCGCCGCGGTACCCGAGGAGGACGGCTCCGGTGAGACAGGTGAGCCCGTAGAGCGAAACGCCGCCGCTCGTGACGCCGCCGGTCACGTAGACGAGCGCGGTCCAGGCAAGCTGATCCAGGATGAGCTGCGAGTAGGCGATCTTCTGAAGGTGACGTCCGGTGCGGAGCACGAACGCATATGCGGCAGAGAGCGCGTACGAGCTGGAGACGGTGGCGAACGCGACGAGAGAAGAGAAGCCCCCCGTCTGCCCGCGCAGGTAGACCAGCGTCACGATGCCGAGCAAGAGCGTCCAGACGAGGAGACGCAGCCCCGTGAGCCTCGTGAGGCGCCGAACGAGCTCTCCGTCGACGTCCTCCGCGAGCTCGATGATGGCGATCGAGCCGCGTCCCGTCGCGGGTCGCAGCTCCGAAGTACGCGCGGCCGACGGATCGGCCGGAGCCGAGCTCACTCGGATTTGATCTTGCCGGCGAGATCGAAGATCGGAAGATACATCGACACGAGGACCGTGCCGACGATCGCGCCGATGATGACCATCAGGATCGGCTCGATGAGGGAGGTGAGCGAGGCGACCGCGACGTCGACCTCGTCCTCGTAGAAGTCGGCGACCTTGTTGAGCATCGTGTCGAGCGCGCCCGTCGTCTCACCGACGCTGACCATCTGCACGACCATACCGGGGAAGACGTTCACCTCTTTCAAAGGCTCGCCCATCGTCTTGCCCTCGGCGATGCGGGCCTTCGTGTAGAGGATGCCCTCTTCGATGACGACGTTGCCGGCCGTCTTCGCGACGATTTCGAGGGCGTCCAAGATGGGAACGCCCGAGCCGAGCAGCGTGCCGAGCGTCCGCGTGAAGCGCGCGACGGCGATTTTCTGGAT
>Ga0164241_10001443_pt1 | contig 29281 bp, 16 predicted proteins | sample OricomyardsoilBY_FD_108780 | JGI IMG/M metagenome (GOLD analysis project Ga0164241, IMG submission 108780) | Backyard soil microbial communities from Emeryville, California, USA - Original compost - Back yard soil (BY) | ecosystem: Environmental > Terrestrial > Soil > Unclassified | place: USA... | reverse complement strand
TATCGGTAAATCACGGTGGGCCGATAGTACAATACTTCGCCGTACTGGTCATCACTACCATGCCGGCGGATATGTTGAGCGAGCTCAGCGCAATCGACTGCTCCCATAGCTTCAGCCCACCGAAATGCGCGCATGCTTGCCTTTAACTCCCGCGCGCTGAAGAATACAAGCATTCCACCGACCAATCCACAGGTGATCCCAATCAGTCCGAGCGCAAAAATCTGCACCATGAAACAGTACGTTATTTGAGGGTTTGTTCGCTCGTGTCGTACACCTGGATGACCGGGCCATACCACTCCCTGATTTTCATAACATAGTCGTGCAGGGGCTCGTTTGGGCCCGCCGAATCTCTGAGGCGCTGCGCTGCTAGAAGGTATTGGCGGTTTAGTATTTTTAGGAGCACGTCGTCCCCTACGGTGCGCGGCAGCTTACGCTCCTTGATAAACTCGAACAGTTGGCTGTGTTTTGTGCGAACTTCATCGGTGATCGCCGAGCGATCCACCTTGGCAGAACCGTGCACGCCAACGGGTCGAATCAGAAAGGCGGCAAATCGGCGTTCCTGACTATCCAGCGAATCTCTCAGCCCGGCGACGGCCTCGAGATATTTCTTCGAATCAATTGTTCGACGATCGATGGACGCGCCCGCGATTAGTTGTTCGAGCCGCTTCTGTTCGGCTTGGTCTCCGATTTTGGAATCGAGTGTTTCCCGTCGATAGCGCCGATCAAGGGCGCGAATGCCGTCGAATGTAAGCTCCCGGAAGAAGTCCTTCACAACCCGGAATCGCTGATTTTCAGCCTGATTAACGGGGACCCACCGATCTCCGTCCGTCTTCGCCATAAATGCGTCCACCAAAGTCGAGCCGTCGTAAATCAGTTGGAATACGACCAGTCGATAACTCGATTCGCCGGTTGAGATCGTATAGGTTGCATCGACAAGTTTCTGCATCTTATCGCGTCGCGCTTTCCAGCGGCCAAATTCCTGCTCCGAGAGTTGAGGTGGGTCTCCCGGTGCAAATAGTGCGAGATAATCCTGAAGCGTCGCTGAGCTTTGGTACCGCTGCAGCAGCTCGATTTCCGCCGGGCCGGATACAGATTCCAGCCCGACGGAACCAAACGATCTTGCGTCGTCAATTCGGACTTTTTCCCCCGTCTGAAATTGCAGGGCCAGCTCACGGCCGCGCCCAATAGCCAGCCAAGTCACCGCCGTCACGATCAGCAGCGCGACGCTTGACGACAACAGTTTCTGCCGAAAGCTCATTTGAGCAACGTCAGGAGGTAGGAATTTCGTAGACGGGGACCCAATCGGTCGAATCACCATCGCAGATATTGTAATTTATCGATGTATTGACCCACGGATCACTCGGATCGGAGTATATCTTCACGTGCCCAATAAACACGATTCCCGACCAATTGAATCTAGCCTCGATATTGGATCCTTGCAACCGGCCGGTCAATCCGACTCCAGTGCCGACTCGACCGGTGGCTTCGGCATCGAAGAACGGAATATTAGCATAGGCGAAAGCCTCGGCATATAGCTCGACGCTTCCGCCCATACTAACTGATCCGTCATAAGGAGAGGATTTCGAAGGGTCGTATCCGCCGCTACCGGTGATCGCAGCGGTGCCTTTCAGTCCAACCGCGACCTCTGCGCCGAGCCATGGGTCCGAGGAGCCGGGTGGTACGTACCAAGTCAGGGGCGGATACGTGACGCGCGCGTCAGCCTCCGCTCCAACACCAAGATTGTACATCACCTTTACGCCCCAGTCCGGATTGTTGTATTTTTCACATTTTGAGCCGCTAAACGACGTGTTGCCGGCGTTGAATTTGAGTTTCAGCGAGGTCCCGACATAGGGAACCTTTCCTGCGAGGTTAATTGTATCGCTGCTCCCCTTCATGAAGGACGGAGTGGTGACCGTTACTGATGCCGCTTGCATGCGCACAACCATGACGGACAGCGAGCCTACCGAATACGTCTCGTCGGATGAGCTAGAATCAGTAAACGACGAGGAAGTCTGCCCATTTGCCCACTCACAGCCTGGCCCAAAATCGGTGGCGGAGATGTCCGCACTATTTTCGCCGACGAGATACAGTGTACCGCCATCTCCCGCGACACGGCTTGGATGTGCGCTATCCTTCGCCTGAACTCCTGTAACCTGGCATTCGGGTTCCGGGCAATCCTCGTCAATCCACGCGTAGCTCGGTGGCCAATCCCAGTCCAAGTCGTAGGTTTCTACGCTCGAATACGAGCTTTGCCCCGACACGACGCCCGATTGCGCATCCGTATCGGTTTCGATAGAATAGGTGCAGTCGGGATTCAGTCCGTAAGCATAAACCTCCACTGTTGCATAAGAATAGTAGACCGGGTCGTCGCAGACTTCCTTATATGGCGTCAAAACGACGATCTCTTGGCCTTCATCATCGTAATAGCTATACCAGTAGTCACCACCTTCCCACCAGCAATTCTGCTCGGTTTCCGTCCAACTGTTGAGCACTGAAACGCCAGCATATTGGGCTCGAGCAACGTTGGCCGCGGCAAGCAACGAGATGAACAGGAAGATCGATCTCCAGCAGCCAAAGGATGTCGTTTTCATTGCTTGGGCTCCTGTGGCTGACGGTTTGCGGAGGTGCTTTTAGTGATGGCGTGAGACACCGGACCGAGCCGGAGATCGTTTTCGGTCCTTGCCTTGGCAAAGTCGATCCAGCCATCCGGGCCGGCCGGCAGAAACTCCTTGCCCCGGCCGGAGGGCTTCACCCCAATCCGAATCCGCTTGAGGACGAGCGTGTCGGAGTCCACCGGCCCGGCTTTCAACGTGATCGCAGGCGCGCCTTTGTCCTTGGCGGCCAGCAGGGGCAAACCGCCCATCACCAGCACATCGTTGGCATACAGACTCCATTCGACGTTCTTGTGATCGAGCCGGACAGCCATGCGTGGCGAGGCGGTGATATGCTTGGTCGGGTCGATGGGCAGCCCCCATCCGGCCTTGTGCCAAATCGGCTGGCCATCGGAACCGATATCCAACACCATCACATCCGCGCGATCGACCCCGGGCCGCAGCTGAAACCCGATGACCGCGCCGTCAACATTGATGATCGACCCCTGGTCCGGCGTCGAACCTGCCGTGCCGCTGATCGAGAAATCGACAAAAAGCGGATCGCTCCTCACGGCGTCCGGCAACTCCGCCACGTAATAGGCATCACCTGTGAGCCGAAGCGCCGGGCTGATCTGGCGAGTGCCAGCGCTCCCATCGGGTTTCTTGAATACTGCGCTGGCCTTGGGTCCGTTGGCAGGCGACTTCGCAAGCTCCTCCCGACGTCCGTCTTTCCCGACCTTGTGCCACTTCAAGGGCTGGTTCAGCGTTGCCGGCGATTTCGCCTCATCCTTGGCCGAAGCCTCTGATGGCGGCAATGCGAACGCACACACCGCGATCAGCGGCGCGATCATGATTCGTAGTGTCATGGAATTATGGGGTTCATGCTGGTTTCGCCTTTAGCCAAGCAGATTTTCGCGCGGCGCGCTTTCGGCGGTTTGACTTTTTCTTTCGGCTTTTTGCTTATTTTGCTGTTGGTGGCCCGAAATCAGGAGCGAGACGAGGCAACGCCGCGCGCTTTGCGATACTGCGTCGGCGACATGCCAGCATAATATCTGAAGGTTACGTTGAACTGCGTAATCGATCCAAAACCCGTCTCCATTGCGATGTCCGTCACCCGCTGCCCCGGGGCGGCCAGCAACCGCTCCTGCGCCATTCTCACCCGCGTGCGGGAGATGAACTCCGTTAGCGTCATGCCCGTTTCTTTCTTGAACTGCCTGCAAAAGTAACTCTGAGCCACGGAGACGTGCCTCGCCACTTCTCGCGGTCTGATCGGCCCGTCGGCGTGAGCTGCAATGAATCGCTTGGCGCGATCCACCGTCGATGAGCCGTCACCTTCCGGTTCGATCGGAAAGCGATGGCCGCACGCGGCGAAACGAACAGACCAAGCTGGGGGTTCTTTGGGGAACGAGGACTTCATTATATTATATCGTTGTCCAAGTCCGACGATGGCTTTGGGTTTGAGAGCCATTGTACAGTACCTTGCGAATCGGAAGATGATCTGCATGAGCGCGAGCGTTCCTCACTCAAGGTTTCATCCGGGATGCTCATTCGTGTCTCTTCCTGTCTATTCGTGGTTCACTGAACGGTTACGACTCAGGGCAGTTGCGGTTTGACGGCCGTGACATGGTCGTCCGCCACCGGATAGAGTGCTTCATCCTTCGTCAGCGCCGCGATCAGGCTCCCCATCATGCGATGGAGTTTGGCGGGCTCGGACGCCGCGAGGTTGTTCGACTCGGAAGGATCCCGGACGAGGTTGAAGAGTTGGTAGTGGGAACCTCCCGAAGCCTCCTCGGTCGGGAAATAATGATAGACGACCTTCCAATCGCCGTCGCGGAAACTGCTCCAGTAATTGCTCCGATGCGGCGAGTGCGGGTAGTGCATCAGAAACGTCTCCGGCCGGCTGGGATCGGGTTTGCCCGTGAGCAACGTTTCCAACGGGGTGCCGTCCACGACATATCCCTTCGGTGCCGCGACACCGGTGTAACTCAGGATCGTGGGAAACAAATCGTCCACGGATGCGAGTTGTCCCTGAATCGCGCCGGCCGGAATCGGCAGCCGTTTTTGATTGGGGTTGCTGTCACTGGCCCGCGCCCATGCTGCGATGAAGGGCACGCGCATGCCGCCTTCGTAGTGCGAGCCTTTCCTACCCCGCAGCGGCGCGGCGCTGGCGATATTGTGCGCTTCGCCGATCGGATCGTCGGATCCGTTGTCGCCGAGAAAAAGAATCAGCGTGTTGTCGGCAATGCCCAGTTCGTCGAGATGATCGAGGATATCACCGAGTGATTTGTCCATGCCCTCGATCAGGGTCGCGAAAGCCTGGACATCGGGAGCCTTGCCCGAGTCGCGATAATGCGCGGCAAAACGCGGGTCGGAATTGAAAGGCCGGTGCACGGCGTAGTGCGCGAAATAGAGGAAGAACGGTTCGTGCTCCTTCACGGCTTCATCGACCTGCGCCTTCGCCTCGATGGTCAGCGCCTCGCTCAGGAAAGTGTCCGTGCCGTAATACTTCTCCATCCCCGGCACCGCGTTGCCCGCATTGGGCCCGGGGACACCGTTCACGGGATTGCCATAGTTGCGTTTGCCATAGTAGCTTCCCGGCGCGCCGTTGGCCCCGCCGGCGATGTTGACATCAAACCCGATGTTTCGCGGGTCGGCGCCCTCGGAGATGCGCGAACCAAAATGTGCCTTGCCCACATGAATCGTGCGATAGCCTCCCGCCTCCAGCAACCGGGGCAGCGTCACGGCGCTTTTGTTCAAGCCCATCCAGTTCCAGTCGGGCGGCCCGTGGGGACCGGCGTTGTTTTCATCCGCATTGATCCAGTTCGTCGTGCGATGGCGCGCGGCGTTCTGGCCGGTCATGATGGAGACGCGCGAGGGCGAGCACACGCTCATCGCGTTGAAATTGTTGAAGCGGATACCGCGCGCGGCCAGGCGCTGCATGTTGGGCGTGCGGAAGAAATCGTTGAGCGGATACCGCACCGCTTTGCCGGCGGCATCGGTGAGAAACGGCACGGAGGTGTCCATGATCCCCATGTCGTCCACGAGGAAGATGACAATGTTGGGCTTGGGCGCCGGCGGCGCGGCAAACGTTGGAGCCAGCAAACAAACGAAAGCAAATGCGGCGAGGAGTGATTTCATAGGGTTAAGGTGCGTTGTCCGGGTGTCGGATGGTTCATGCGAGCACGATGGTTTCCCATTCGTCGAGTCGATCGACGGTGACGAGCAGTCGCTCTCCTTCCACGCGGGTCCTGGCCGGTTTCCCCGAGGGCTGGAACGTGGCGGTCTTTCCCGCAAGCGAACGATCCACCGAGACCTCGATGTCATGGATGGGAATGGTTTTATGGATCATCGCGCCGACCTGATTCTGCGCCGGACCGGCGGCCGTGCGATTGAGGAGGTGGATGATGGTTTCCGCCTTGGCGTCGTCATGCCACGGCACCACTTCCACCGTGCCGGGAGCCGTCGCGGTGACAGGAGGCGGCCCGCCCGCGGTCCAGGTGACGGCGTTGGCAATAAGCGTTCCCGTGTCGGGATGGTTGTATTCCAGATAATTTCCGGCCAACGAGGCCCCGGCGTAAAAGACGCGTCCCCGCCCGACTGATCGCGCGACCAGGGCCGGTGTCTCCGTGCGGGTCAGCGGCGGATAACCCATGTGAAAGCCGGGCATCGGATTGACGATCACCCCGAGAACGGCGTCCGGTTGCGCGACGCTGATTTTTGCCTGCAAGGTTTTGTAAACCGTCATCGGAAAACCCAGCTCCAGACCCTGCGTGACGGGATGCGATTTTTCCGGTTGCACAAAGGTATAGTAAGTTTCGGTCCATCCTTCGAAGCGGATGCCAAGCAGTTCCGCCAAGCCATAATCCTTCCGGGGCTCGCCGGAACCATCGGCCAGCGACGTAGCTCCCGTCACCACGAGACCGCCACCAGCCTCGACGAACTTCCGCAAGGCCTTGATGATGTCGTCGGACAAACATTCGGCTTCGGCAATGACGAGGGTCTTGATGCCGCGCCAGCGACCGGCTGCGGCGTCACGCTCTGAAATGAGGCACACCGGCAGGTGGGATTCGATCATGGCATTGTGCACACCGATCATGCCATTCTCAGTCCGGGTAATTTTCTCGCTGGAGAGCAGGCGTTGGGACGACTTTGACCACAGGATGCCCGCGTAAGGAATCGGCCGTCCCCGACCGGTCCAGGCGTCGCGCTCCTTGACGGCCGCAAAACAGGGTTTCAACTGCTCCAGACTCCGGGCATCAATCCGTCCGTCCGAGCGCACCTGGTCATAATACTGCGGGAATCCGCCATGCGCCTTGACCGCCGCCATTTCGGCCAGCAACGCCGGCACGGGGCGAACCTGGTAGCCGCGGCTGGTGCCGCGGGGACCGCCCAAGCGGTTCGCAAAGCGCCAGATTTCCACCTCGAACGGGACATCGGGTTTGAGCGCCCAGTGCTTGCGGCAAAGCAGGGGAAGATTTTCCTCGCCCTCGTTGAAATGGAATTCGTGGCTGACGTAGTCGTCCGCATCCACAAACGCCCAGTCAAAGGCCGGACTGTCGGCCGATCCGTTGTGCGTGACAGTCAGGCGGGGATTGATCGAGCGGATGTGGCCGGTGAGTTCGTGGAGGATGCGGGTGTTCAATGCCCAGCGCCACTGCAGGTAGTCGCGGCCCGCGCGGTTATCCCCGATGCCTTTTCTCGACGGCAATTCGCGGCCGGTGTCCTGACGATAGGATTGGCGGCAGGCGTCGCAGTAGCAGACGGGCAGATTTCCCCACCAGGTAAAACAATCGAGCCAGAATCCGTCGAAATCGTAGTTCGAGGAAAGTTCGCCGAGAATGCTTTTGATGTACTGCCGGTGCGGACCGTTCAGGCAGACGATGGGAATCTCTTCCCTGGAGGGTAGCAGCGGATCAAGATTCTCCCGGAGGATGGGTTGCCCGTTTTCCGCCAGCGCACGGCGCTCCGGCACCTGGAATGAACGGCGCTCACGCGAAAGCTGCACATAGAACACCGTCTGCATGCCGAGCCGGCGACCGTGGTCGGAAAACTCCGCCATGAGATCGGTGTCACCCAGACTCGAATGTTTGTGGCAGACCTTGGAGTCGTAGTAGGCATTGCCCTGGTTGCACTTCGCGTGGACGACCAGCGTGGTCACGCCGGCGGCGGCCAGCTGTTCGCTGATCCGCCGCGTATCCAAATGTTCCAACAGCTTTTTCGGCATGCCCGGAACACCCTGGTCGAGCGGGTCGGGCATCTGGAAATCCAGCAGGTAAACGCGGGGATTTTTCCGGAACCAGGCGCCGCGGGAAACTTCCGGCCGCGCCCCGGGACCGGCGGCCCGGAGCGCCGGCGGGAGCAACGCGGCCGCACCGGCCATCATCGTGGTCTTCAAAAAATCGCGCCGGGCTATCGCCATCTGGAACTCATTCATCGTTGTTTTCTCCGTTGAGGGGACCGGGCGGGCCCGCCCCGCGCCTGCGGGCGGGACGACCCGCAGGACCGGAACGTTTAATATTAAAACCTGAAGCGGTTGGTGACGATCCAGCTTCGGGGATCGTTGAATTTATAGTTCAGAATGTTACCGGCAGTGTTCTGGCGCAGGATGACAAACTTGTCGTTATCCAGGACATTATCGATGTTGAGCTGGATGCTCCAGTTGATCTGGCGGCCGAAAGCACGGAACTTGCGGCTATAGGAGACATTGACATCCACGAAGGTCTGCCTGTCGCCATAGGCGATGACGGGGTCGGTGGTGGCCGTGGCCGCAGTGAATCCGATAATCGGGCGATCGCCCCAGCGAGCCCCCAGGCCGACGCCAAAACCCTTGAGCCGGCCGTGCGCAAAATCGTAGGAAGTGCGGAGGTTCAGCCGTTGCGGGATCTGGCCCAGCGGCCGGCGCCCGTTGGCGAGGACGACGCCATTGAACAGCCGCTCGTCGATGGCATCGAGCTGTTCGCCGATGGTATCGATCGTCGAATCCCCGTCGCGCGCGACCGGGGCCAGGCCCACGCCCCGGCCCACGAGATACATTCGTTCATGGTCGTCAGCGGTCCAGAGCGCCCGGTTAAAGGCGATGTAGTTGACCGTTTCGGCCGCGATATTCGTGCGCGCGGTCTTGGCGCGGGTGTAGTTCAGGAAGAGCCGCCAGTTCCTGGTGAAATTGGCGGTCATCTCGACCTCATAGCCCTGCGTGACGGAAGAGAAAGTCGAACCGTTGAGGATATCGCGCGTGGTCACCACCTTTCCGGTGGCGGGATCGATCACGCCGTTCTCCTGCAATGCCTCCCAGATACTGTTGAGCTGAGGCTGGCCGACCGGATTGCTGAAATCGAAGTCGTTGTCCGCCGAGGTCTGGAAATACTGCGCGGAGAGGAACAACTTGTGATCAAAGAGGCTGAGCTTGATGCCCATGTCCTCGCTCCGGCCTTCCGCCCGGGGCGGGTTCTGGTTGTTCTTGCTGCCGTCCGGAGAGGGAATCGAGGCGTTGTTGTTCGGAAACCCGCTGTTTCTCGCCTTGCTATAGGTCAGGGCAAGCCAGTTGGTCGCCTGAAACACGCCGCTGAAGGTCAGATTGGTGGCTCTGGCGTCGGAACCGATGTGGTCCTTGATCGCCAGCAGGGGGCCGTTATTGAATCCGGCCAAGGCGGCCCGACCGCTGGTGGACTTGTAAGTGGTGCGATCCTCGCGGCTCATGCCATAGATGGTATGGATGCGTTTCTTCCAAAAACTACTTTGGATCAGGCCAATGTAATTTTTCGTCTCCACCGCATTGTAGAATTTCGCGTTGGTTCCAAACGGCAGCCAATCCGTCTGATAGGTTTTGCCGGAGACGGGATCGGTCAGATTGCTTGTGCTCTGCAACCGCCAGTCGGCTATGACGATGTTCTCGCTCGGTCCCGTCAAATCCACATAGGTGCGCCGCCAGACGCGGTTGTTGTTGTTTTCCACGATATTGAGATTGGGCGCATTGGGCGAAACCACGAATTCGCGCAGTTGGGCGACATCCGCATACTCGTAGTTGTAATCCGTGACGGCCGCGAGGGTGTGCGCGCCAAAGAAGCGGCCGAGATCGAATTTGTAGCTGCCGGTGATACGGACCGAATCGAACCGGTTCCGCCGATAGCTTCGCTGCATCTGCGACTCCAGGTAGGCCTCGCCGGCGTAGGGATTCACCGCCCCGGTGGGCAGGGTCGGGCTGGGATCGGCCCGGAGGTACTGGCTCACGTTCTGCTGCGCATCTACGCTCAGATCCGAAACGTCCAGCCGCCGTCCCGCGATCTCCAGGTTGAGATCCGGCGTGAAGGAATGAGTGAAGAAGGCCGACAACCGGGTGTAATCGCGGGTCTGACCCGTGCCGGGTCCGATGATGGCGGTCTCGCGCGGCAGGATGCTGAAGTCCCGGAAGATGCTGTCGAAAGCGCCTCCGTCCGAAACCCGCGGGACCGTGCGGGTCTGGGACGAACGATTCATCAGGGTGCCGTCGTTCTCGTTGAAAACCAGCCAGGTGGCGGCCGCGCCGGCGGTGCGCTGGATGCCCAGAGCCGCGTTGGCCGTCGCACTCAGCTTGCTCCCCGCTTCCAGCCACGGGGTGTAACCATCGAGAGCGGTAAAGGTGCGGTTGGCGTGCCGGGAGATGTCCCCGGTCTCAAACTCCGCGTTGAGTTCGGTCTTGGGCGTGATCTTCCATTTGACCGTGCCGAAGTAGCGCTTGGCATCGTTATACTGGTAATTGCGCCAGCTGTTCCGGTCGGTCCTCACCGCGGCAAAGCGGACGGCGAGCTTGTTCCGGAGGAGGACCACGTTGTAGTCACCCTCGATGCGCCGGCCGTCATAGGACCGAAACTGGGCGGCCACCATGCCGCTGTTCGCGTTGAGCTTGGCGCGCTTGCTGGTGGTGTTGATGATGCCGCCCGGATTGCCCACGCCGAAGAGGATCGCATTGGGTCCGCGGGCCTGCTCGATGCGCTCGGTGCTGAACGTGTCGGAATTGCCCCCGTTGGGGAAAAAATTGGTGGTCACCTCGCCGCCGTTGAGGCCGCGGAACCGCAGGGGTTTGGATTGGCCGAACAGCGGGTTCTGATTCCCGGCATCCTCGGCAAAATCATACTCCGTACTGAGCATGTATCTCGCCAGGTCATCCGTGTCGGTGATGGCGGTATCGAGTAAGAACTGCTCGGTAAAAACCGAGACGGGCGAGGCCATGTCCTTCAGGTCGGTCTTGAGCCGGCTGCCGGAAAGGCTGCTCTGCGCCTGATAACCGCGATCGTCGCCCGCGTTGACGACAAAGGGGGTGAGTTCGACCGTTTCCTCAAGCTTGGCGGGCCCGGCCGTGGAATCGGGGGTCACCGCCTCGGCACTGAATGCGAGTGGCGCCGCCGTCAGGGCCAGCAGGCATCCGAGCAGGCGGACGGAGAATCGGGGATCGATGATTTCGATGGTTTTCATGATTTTGTGGGGATGTGTGGTTGTGGGTTATGGGTTATGGGTTGTGGTGAAAAATGAATGGCCCCCCGCCCCGGCGGGGCTTTTTTGCGCATTCAGCCGATGAGGACGGTGCGCGTGATTTCCTTTCCGGTCGCGATCTCGCGGACCACCGCCGTCACGCGGTGTTTTCCCCCGGCCGCCGCTCCGGTCAGGGTGTAATGATGCGCATGATCGCCGGACCGGGTGTTGGTTCCCTTGCGCTCCACCAGCGTCGGCGACACCTCGCGTCCATCGACGCTGAGCCGCACCAGTTCGGCCAGCGGCTTCTGGAGCGCGCACACATAGGAGCTTTGCCACGCGCAACGCACGCGGATGGTCACGCCGCTCTCCGGCCGCCCGTCCTCGAACTCGTCGTCCGGCCGCACCGGCACGATCGAGACCAGCGGACGCACGCATCGCGGGTTGTCCCACCAGCGCCATTCCGCCTCCCGCGAGCGCACCAACTCGAGCACCTCGTCGGAACCGCCGTGCATCCAGGTCGTTCCCTTCGTCACCCCGTCGTGCCGCACGGCCGCGGTCCAGTTGCGTTCGAGGGCGCGCAGCCAGCCTTCCCAGGTCGGCTCGGTCGCGAGGAACAGCGTGCGGAATCCCGCGGTGAAATCCGCGAACCACCACGGCTCCGTGCCATGCGCGTCCTGGAGGGCGACATAGGGAATCCGCCCGCGCCAGCGCTGCAGGAACGGTTCCGTGTTCATCAAATCGGGATTGCCGAAATGATACGTGCTGATGGCCGCGTAACCGCCGCGCTCCAGCGAATCATCGAGGAAAATCCGCACCAGTTCCTCGTTCGAACCGGCCTGCCACAGGAGCCGGCCGCGCGCGCGTTCGAGCGGCGTCAGCCGACGGCGGCGAAATTCCTCCCACGACACCGCCCGCGCGGTCGCGCGGTCCAGTCCCACGGGCGGCCCGAAATCGCTGCCGGCCGGCGCGAAGACGTCGCTCATGTGGCTGTAGGTGCCCAGCCCCGGCACGTCCATCCAGCAGCCGTGCTCCTCGTCGGACGCGAAGAACCGCACCGGCACGTTCCTCTCCGCGGCGCGCGCGCGCGCCGCGGCCAGCCACCCGGGACGGGCGAGCTTCGCCCCCCACAGGTCGATGCGCAGGGCGGCGGCGAGTTCCACCGCGTCAGCCGGGCTGCCGGTGCCATGGGCCTCGAGCTGGAGCGAAAAGACCTTGAGCCCGGGCGGCAACGAAACGCGCGCCGGCGGGGCGCGCCGGCGGGCGGGCGCGAGCGTTTCGATCGCCGCGAGCGCTCCCAGGGCCTCGAGGGCGTCGAGCGCAAGGTAGGTCGCCATGGGATTGCTCCGCCAGCCCGGACGATCGCCGAAGCCTCCGTCGGCATTCGCGAGCGAGAGGAGCCACGCAATGCAGGATTGGCGGCCGGCCGGTTCGGCGCCCACGAGCTGGAGCGCGCGAACCGCCGCCCGCGTGTAGGCCACATCGTCCACGCCGCCGAACGCCGGCTCGGGCTGAAACGTGAAGCCGCCGCCCGGCAACTGGGCGGCGCGCAGCCATGCGGCGGTGCCGGCGGGATTTTCATCGGGAATCCGGAGCGTGCGCTGCGCCTGCAATCCCCAGAGTGTGTTCATCACATGGCCGTCGCCCCCATCGGCGACGGGCGTGTTGTTGAAGCTTCCGTTGGCCCGGCGGCGCGAGGTGACATAATCGGCAAACGCCGGCGCGAGCCGCGCCACGGGGAGTCCGAGCAGCGCGTGGCACTGCACGCCCGCGAGCTCCGATTGAAAAACGGGATAACCATGCCGTTCGCTGATCTTCGGATACGGACGCGGGACGATCTGCGGGCGAATCCGTTCGCGGAAGTCCGCGGCCTCATCGCCGAGCCACACGAGCGATTGAATCTGCTGGTAGTCGAAATGCCGGCGCTCCCGCTGCTGTCGCTGGAGTTCGCGCGGATGGTTGGCGCGGAGAAAGCCGCACAGGGCGTCCCGGTTCGGCGGCATCTCCTCCAGCAAACGGTGACAACCGATCACCGCGAAGGTGGGCGTGAGGTGAGAGCGGGCCTGATCTTCGAACCCGTAACCGTGATCGGATCTCCGGTGCGCGGCGAGATAGCGGAGAATCGCGGCTCGGCCATCGGATGCCCGGGCGACCACACGGCGGGGAAGAGCCGCGATCGCGCCCGCGGCGACCAGCCCCTTGAGCAGGGCGCGGCGACCGGGAGACGACACGGAGCGGGCGGAGTTCATATTGATGAATTCGGTTTTGCCGGGCTGGTCGCGCCAAGCTGTTCAAGCAGTCCGCATGATCAGCACGAGATCGTGCCGGCGGGTCCGGCGCATCGACCAGATTCCGTTCGCGTCACCCTGGATTTTTCCAAGCGGCAGGATTTTTCCGCTGGAGGGCACGATGAAGCGGGCGTCATAGACGACACCCTGCTCCAGCCCGAGGACTTTCAGATCCATCGGACTGAGGCTGCTGAAGTAGATGACGCGCAGCCTGCCCGGGATTCCGGCGGCATAGGAAACAAATGCCCGCAAACAGGGATTCCTGCCCGGCTCAAGCCATTCGGGATGCGGTTCCATCCGCGACCAGTCGAGTGCCGCGAGAATCTTTTTTCCCACCCCCACCTGCCGGGAACCGTTGTAATGCATGGAGTCCTTCCACGACGCTTCGCCCCAGGAGAGTCCCTGCGGCTGGACGTTCGACGGGTGCTCGGGCGAGTTGAACTGCGTGATGCCCTGCGCGCCATAGGTGAATCCCGGCGAGCCGGACAGGACGCCGGCCCAGAAGAGCTGGCGCTGGCAGTCTTCCCAATTGGTCTCGCCAATCCCCTCGTACGCGACCTCGTCGACCAGCGCGGGCATGACCGGTTGCGAGTCGCGCGACTCGCGCAGCATCGTCAGCGTTTTCGGCAATGCCTGGAGATAATTGTGCCCGGTCTGCAACATGTCGAAATCGAGCAAGGCGGGATCCGCCACCTCCGCCTTGGAACTCGCGCCGTACGCCGGATGCACGGTGATGGGATGCCCCCAGCAATTGATGCCGCGGACATATGCGAGCACCCTGCTCCATTCCTCGCGCTGACGGCGGCTGTCGTCTTCCGGGGTCGCGGAGGTGTAGTACGGCATGGAAAGTTCGCCCGCGAGGCACCACACCGCCGGCAACGCGCCCCAGCGCGCCATCACATAGGCCTGGAATCGCTTCATGTTCTCGGCGCCCATGCGCAGCACATAAAATCCCCAGCACGGCACGACAAACGGGACCATGCCCGCCGACACCAGATGGAAAACCCGGCGGTCCGCCTCGTCGAAGTACGCGGGATTGACCGCATTCGTCTCTTCGTCCCAAGGCAGGCCGGCCTCGTTTTCATTCTTCCGATCGAAATAGGTGCCCGACGGAGCCAGTCCGGCGGTGAACTGGATGAGATTGAATCCCTTGGCCCGCCGATCCTCGGTGATCCTCTTGAACTCCTCCGGCCAATGCAGGCGTTTCGTCAGGCCGCACCACCAGGTGTCGCCGAGCCAGAGAAAGGGCTCGCCGTCGAGATGCGTGAAATGACGCTTGTCCGGGGAGACGCGCACCGGGCCGTGTTTGAACAGCGGGTTGTCGCCGGCGTATGTCACCACCCGGAATTTCCCCTCGACGCGATGGAGGCCCGCGTCCTGCGGATTCGAGCACTCGGTGACAAAGCGGTACGCGCCGGCCAGGGGCGATGAAAACCGAAACTTGAACAAGGCGCCGCCGGCCCAGAATCCCGGATAGACCTGCTCCCGCCCGTCGGGAAAGACGATCCTGACGTGGAACGCCACTTCCCGGAACGGATCGCGGTAGCTCGCAGAGGAGCGAAAGGATCTTTCCAGCGACCTATTCTGTCCGACCTCTTCCTCTCCCGCGGCGAAGGCCGGCTTCACCAGGCCGGTGGCGGCCAACGCCACCCCGGAGATTTTTATGAATTCCCGACGTTTCATTTTATTCCTCGGTTCATTGGTTTGGTTTTGAGATCACTCTCGCACGGGAGTGACGCGGACAAATACGACGCCATGGGAGGGAACCGTGGCGGTAAACTGTTGCGTAAAGACGCCGAGGTCCCGCTGCCGCCAGACATCGCGGACCTCGCAGCGGAATTTCTCCGTGCCCGGCAGGCCGGTTTCATCACGCCGCCACAGTTCGCGCTGACCGGGTGCATCGAAGACCAGGAGAATCCACGGCACCGTTACGTTGACCGGAGCCGAACCCCGGTTGAACAGGCCGACGGCAATCGCACCGTCTTCCAGAGGTTTGGCCAGCACCTGGCGATCCCCGTCGTTCAAAAGGGTAACCGCCATCCGGCCAAGCGGATCCTGATTGACCGCCAATACCTCGTCATTGGTCAGCAGGTTGAGCGTGAATTCATCCATGTCCGCGATCGGACAGCCGATCAGGAGCGGCGCCGACCAGAGGGACCACAGGCTGAGGTGCGTGTATTGTTCGTCCGCCGTCAGCCTGGAGGAATGGAGCCGGGGGCCCCAGCCGACTTTGCCGACCACGAGCATGTCGGGATCGGGCCAGTGCCCCGGCCCGGCCGCGGCGGCCCAGCGTTCCTGCATCAACCAGATGTCGTAAATCCCCTTGTACCCTTTCGGTGTGCGCATGCCCGCGTCCCACACGTCGCGAATATCCCCGGTGGTGCGCCAGGCGTTGGCCACCCTGGCATAGCCCGCCGCGTGGACAAAGGGCGCGGTATTGGACAACGAATAGAAAATGTCGCGCGGTTGCGCGGCGAGGGCGCGGGCCATGCGGCCGGCGGAAGTCAGGTCGCTCGCATGCCAGTCATATTTCAGATAATCAACGCCCCATTCCGCCCACTGTCGCGCATCGTTGAGGTCGAAGAAATGTTCGCCGATGCGGTAGTCCTTTTTCCGGTCGGCCTTGTCGGCGGGTTGGCGCCACCGGCCGTCGGCCGCATCGGCGGAGCCGCCGTTGTAGCCGGCGTAGGAGGTGACCCACGGCGTCGAGTAGAGGCCGAGTTTCAGACCGAGCGCGTGGATATCGTCGGCCAGTTTTTTCATGTCCGGAAATTTTTCGTTGGGCTGGATGGCGTTCAAGGGGCCGCCACGCACCCCCTGCCAGGCATCGTCGATGTTCACGTAGGACCAACCGTGTCCCTTGAGCAGCCGGGCCATGGCCCCGGCGGCGGACCGCACCTTGTTTTCGTCCACGGTAAAGGCCCAGGAATTCCAGGAGTTCCAACCCATCGGCGGCGTGAGCCCGATCCGGTCGCCCACGACGATTCGTAATTCACGCTCCGCCTCGCCCCGGCCATTCCGGACGTGCAGCGCGACCCGGTAGGTTTTCGCCTTGCGGCTCCGGATGACGCCGGTGATGCGACCGGTCGCCGCATCGAGCGCCAGGCCTTCCGGCAGGCCGGTCGCCGAAAACGCAAGCGGCGCTTCGCCCGTGGCGGCCACGGTGAAGAGAAACGCCGAGCCGGGACGCACGCCGAATACCTTCGCCCCGTTGATCCGCGGCGCGGGACCGGCCTTGGGCGTGAGCACGTAGGTACCCCCGGCCGGGGTGACCGGCGCGTAGTCGGCTGCGACCTCCTTGGACTCCTTCCCCGTTTGCTGGCCTCGGGCCGCAGTGATAAACGCGGGGAAAAGCGCTCCGGCGGTGAAAACAAGCGTAGTGATTGGGACGGCGGATTTCATGGGTAATGAGGGACGCGGATCGCGGATTTCCGAGTTATGGGGAAAGCACGGCGTTTCCCCGGGGTTCCAGGCAGGCCGGCGCTCGCTGCGACGCCAACAATTCAAGAGGCAGGCGACTCCTACGGGAACAATGACGACCGGCAATGATTGCACGTCGGGTTTGGGCTTCGAAAGGCCCAAACCCTCCGTGAGGAGGCAGGTGAATTCATCTACCTAACGAGACGCTCACCCGGACAAAACCCTTTACAGGAAATGTTGCTTCGACGCGAAGATTCCTCCCCGGTACGGAACGAAGGGATTCCGCCGGGTGGCGTCCACGCGACCTTGGAGGGAAGAATCCTCCGGACAGATTCGCCGCCGCCGAGAACACGCTATCCTGTTTACGTCACCGTCGTTGCCCGACAACCTCGTCCTGGCCGTGTGAAACCGCTCACCGCAGCATCGATGATGGAATGCAGTTTAAATGCCATTCCAGTACCGTCCCACGGATTGAGGACGGGCGCATCTGCCGGTTGGCGGTGATTTTCAGTTCCAGAGATAGCGTTCGTCGTTGTTTCTGAAGAGGACGGCGAGGCTGAGCAAACTGGAGAGCCCGGGCCGCTTTCAGAACTGACCCCTGCAGCGAAAGCGTGACCCTCCTCCTCCAATCCATTCACCCATCCCGAAAATCATCAATCGCACTTCTGCTCCCCACAGCCCTGCTCGCGCTCCCGCGCAAGCAGTTGCATCTTCACGTCTTCAATCCGCGGGACGGTACTGGATCCGTTTCATGGATGCTCCTGCTGCCAGCCATCGGCCATGAAGGCGGACGGCGTATCCGTCACGATGATCTCGTTCAGATTGAGTCCGCCCTTCACGGTAAAGCGGAGGTCGTGCCGGCCGGGTTTCAGCTCACCCAGCAAACACCCATAGACCGCGCGGAACCGGTCGTTGTCGGTGTTCCAATTGTAATCCGGCGTCATCTCCATGGCCACCGTTGCGCCGCCGTCGACGCTCGCCGCGAAAGCGCGCCGGTTCATCACACCGCGCCGGATGCCCGCACGGACAAGCAGGACGTAGCGGGCCGCCTCCGGCACGGAGAACTGTGTGCGGATTTCCGGCGCTTCGTCCTTGGACAGCACCACGAATCTGCCGCCGAAAACACCCGGCGCGTCCGTCGTGCGCACGTGCGACGCCAGCGCCGGAAGCGCCGCCGCCTCGATGTACGCGGTGTTTGGCGCCGCCGCAGCGGGCCGGAGATTTTCCTGGAAGGGAACCGTCGCGTAAACGGTCACCGGACGCGAAAGGCCCGACGACGTGCGCACCAGAAACGCGCCCCGGAACAACGGCCGGCCCGCGAGCGCAGCGGCGTTGACTTTGACCGTCAGCGTGACGGTTTCGCCCGGCTTCACCACCCCGGAGGCCGGGGAAACGGTGAACCAGGTGAAGACGCGGTTCTGCCGAATCTCGAACGGCACCGCCTTGGGTGCGGACGCGGGCACGCTGACGCGGACCTCAAGCGACCGCGACCCGTCGGTCGGGTGGAAATTGAGTTGCCGGGGAACGGCCGTGAGCGCGAGCGGCCGGTACGGCACCTCGGTGGCGGCATCGGCGAACGCGCCGAGATTGGTCCCGGCGGCGGCAAGGTTTGCGACCGCAAGGCTGCGGTCGCGGGCGGGGCTGCCGGCGGACAGATGGAAATCACCGCGCGCGGGCGCGACAAATTGGGGATTCGCCGCGAGGCCGTGCGGCTCCTGGCCGATCCGCCACAGGCCGGCGAGATAAGCGTTCGACGCCTCCGCGCTGCGGTCGGTCCAGAAGAGATCGCCGTCAAAGTCGTCGCGCCGCATCTTTTCGTCAGGCAACCGGGCGCTGCTCGCGAAGAACACATTGTTGCGCAGGTAACCGATGCGTTCGTCGCCGGACGGGTTGACGTAACCGCCGTACGGCGCGGAGCTGGACGTGAAGAACGTGTTGTTGACGAAGTGACGCTTCCCGCTCTGCGGCAGCCGGTGGCTGTTCTTGAGGAGCGTCAGCGCGAGGCCGGTCTCGTCGCCCTCGTTCGCGACGAGATTGCCGAAGATGAATTGTGGGCCGAGAAAGCACGGGCCCGTGCTGATCCCACAGGTCGTGCCCTCGATTTTGTTGCGGTAGAACCGGACGTTCATGCCGCCGCCCTCGAGTTCCACACCGTCGTCGTTGCCAAAGGCGAGGAAATTGCCGGTCACATCGGTATCGCGGAAGAAGCCGCCTTCGACGGCCGGGTTGCTGCTGGCCTCGAGCACGTCGTTCCACCGGTGCTCGTCGCTGCCGATACAATCATTCCAGCGCAGCACCGTGCCGCCGAGACTGTAGTTGGTGTGCACGGCGGACGGGCCGGCCGGATGCGAATACTGCCACGAGTTCGCCCGACCGCGGGGATCGTGGATGTAGCAGCGTTCGACGACGGTGCGCGCGCTGCGGTCGATCTCCACGCCCCCGTCGAGATTGATCAACTCGCCGCGGGCGTCGGCGTACTTCCCGAGGACGCCGGTGTTCGTGTACTGCTGCACTCCCACCCGGCCCCAGCCGGAGAGATCGCAGTTCAAAATGCGCACGGACTCCGATTGCCCGACCAGGATCGCATGGCGCGCACCGCCGACGACGGTCACGTTTTCGATGATCACATAGCGCGCGCCGCGCAACGTGATGGCACCGCGCTGGGCATCGTTGACATCGTTCGGCCGGTCGATGCGCCAGCCTTTCGGCGCGGTGTACTTGATCCAGCCGCCGGGCGTGCCCTGGTCGGTGATGACGATTCCCTTTTCCGCACCGGGCAGCGTGCTGAGATCGATCACCTTCGCGATCTTCGGCCGGCTGGTCCACGTGCGGAATGCGACCGGGGCGATCACCTCGCCGACGGAGCGTCCGATGACATGCGCTTCATAGGCGGTGTCCTCGGCGAGGTCGAACAGGCTGCCCTTCAGGATGCCCGACGGCAGGTCGCTCACCGGTTCGAACGCGGGGGTCCAGGTCACGTCGCCCACGCGACGGAACTCGACCGTAAACAGCTGCGCTGCGCCGGCCGGCGCACGGAAATAGAAACTTGCGGTCTCGAAGCTCGGCTCGACCTGCAACTGGCCGGGGGCGAGCTGGAATTTGACTGTGACCTTGTCCGCGGCCGCAAGCGGCAGCGTCAACGCGAGCAGCGCGCCGAAGAAGATGAATTTCATGGTTCCCATGTTCGTTTTTGCCGGTCGGCCGCGACTCCGCCCGCGATGAGGATGCCCATCCCCGCGATGGCGGCCAAAGTCCGGAACTTGAATAATATCATCATCAGTAGCATCCCATGGAAGCCGGGATGTTGAGTAAAAAAGCGGCTCGGTTGAATGATTTTTACCTGCCGGAAGGCAGAAGTGAAAAAGAAAAAAGGTTCCTCGCTGTTTTCGACGGGAGGGCACGGGCCGATCTTCCGCCCGGGTCCTTGTCAGAGGAGGTCACCACTGATGAGTTCCGCCAATGGGCGAAACTTTAAAATACTCCTTCGACTAATCGTCTCCGGGGTGGGTTTCGGGGAGTCTGCTGATCGCAGACGGAGCACCGGCGATTAGCCGGTCCCCGAAGCCCCGTGGCGGAGACGATCAGTCGGAGCCTCTCCTTGCAGGCTTCATCGTTGATGAAGCCCATTAGTGGTCAAATCCTCCAAATCTTTGAGCCGAGTCAGGACTTCGGGGGGCTCGTCCGCTCAAGGAGATCCCGAATGCGCCGCAGCTCATCATGGCTCCGCTTTGCCCAATACTGGGACGAGTACACGCACAGGCATGCAAATGTCATCATCGCTCCGAACAACAAGTATGGTGTCATAAAATAGAATTTTGGCATTACCCGTGACTCAACATAAGATTAGACGCGCGAGCCAAAGCGACTGCGGTCAAGAGCAAGACGACCACACCGCTAAGAAGGGGTAACCGCGAACGGGATGCGGCGGCGTATGACCACGCCACCGTGAGATACGCAACCGCGATGCATATCACCGCCAATAAAAAAAATCCCCCGTGGCCTTCCCCGAGCAAGGAGATGCCGCCAAAGTACTGTCGGAACGATCTGAACAGGTCCGACGTACTCATCAGGCGGGCGAGTGCGAAAACCGCAACGTTGAAACAGCCTACAACAACATGAATGGATCTCATTCGCGACCAGGCTGCGCCCCAGGCCAACGATCCCAACGAGACTACGATTGCACTGCTACAAATGACCGGTATGCGTTCGGAGAACTTGATTTGTCCATCGGCGAGACAACCTGCCATACCTGCAAGAACCGGGATGAGCACCAGAGTCAGCACGACCGCCAAACTCTTTGCGGCGGCGAGTTCGACCGCTGTGATCGGCAAATAATTCCACAGGGCCAATGCTTCAGCCGGCCGGTCCTCCTCAACGAGTACCACGACGACATCCAGCGACACCAACAGAATCATCGCCGCGCCTATCAGAAGACCGATCATCGTGAACGGTCCGATTTCGATTCCCCCCATGACTGCTGCCGACGCCGTGCCGATGATCGCACCGATCGCGATCAGATGAAATCCGATCCTTTTGCAATCCTTGGCGAAAACAGCGGATACTGTTCGGGTTCTAGTCGGCATTAGGTTTGTTTAATTCGCTTAAAAGCACCCCGCGCCCGAACCCTTGCCCGAGCTCCGCTATCGTTACGGCCGTTGATGATCCAAGCCCGGTTAATCCCAAGTCCTTTAACCTCCGAAGAAACGCCTCGGCGTCCGGAGTCGGCAAAAGCAGAGGGAGCCCGCCAACGAACGACGGCATGCGGCGTGCAAGTACACTCGCCAGAGCGCCGCGATCCTCGATCGCGGTGGCATCGACGATTCTGTAACGGTTCAGAATTTCTTCCCTTGTTCCGAACGCATCAACCCGCCCGCCGCGGAGGATGCAGATGTGAGTCACCTCATTCTCGACCAATAACGGTGCGTGTTGCACGACAACGAAAGTCGTTTCCCGGTCGGCTCTGAGACGTCGAAGCGCGGCAAAAAAGATATTGGATATCGATCGGTCCAATGAGGCGAACGGCTCGTCCGCCAGCAGAAGCGGCGCCCTCGAGCAGATGAGGCTGACGAGGCCAATCGAGCAATACATGCCCCGGGAAAAATTCCTTATCGGCCTATCCCACGGCAGATCGATCTCCTTCATCAGGGAAGCGCATGCCACCCGGTCCCAGGAAGGATATATGTCGCTCCAGAAAGCCAGCAACCTGCGCGGCGTCATCCACTGCGGAAGAATAATGTCCGGTGCGGCAACGCCCACATTCGGGCGACTTGACCAGTTTCGCGGCGCCCGCCGTCCGAACCGCAGCACGTCTCCGGAATCGGGCTGCACGACGCCCGAGACAATGCGTAATAGAGACGATTTTCCCGATCCTACGGGTCCCAGCACGACTAGGAACGCCCCCTTGGGGATATCTAGCGAAACTCCGTTCAGGACAGTCAGCCCGGCATACCGCTTGACAACCTCGATCACCTGCACGGCGGATTTTTCCAGTGAAGCGGTCATTTGCACGCACTAAAAAACCGATCGACCCGCTTCACTACGTTCGGCGCGAGATCGTTCAACCAGTGGGAAGCCGAGCATCCGGGAGCAAAAACCACGGCGAGCGAATCGGCCATCCATGGCAACGCTTCCAGGATTTTTTCCGGCCTGTCGTTATCAATATTCCGGTTTTGATGATCGCCAAGCGCCGAAGGTTTGCCCAGCTGATGGGGACCGTCGGCGAATACCGGATCGATCAGCCGGATGTTCGGCTGCGGCGCTGCCGACCAAGCCGGGGGCAGCAATAGGAGAAAAAGGACGGATACCCGGCCAACGGAGGGGTTAAACCTGCTTATCATTTCAGGATGAACCGAATCCCGCCCGGGCAGCGAACGGATGAAGCCATCAACTTACATAGACGATGTGCCCGCGGAAAACCTTTACAGGAATCCTTGAGGCTTCCGATCCCGCCCGGGTCCTTGTCAGAGGACAGAGGAGGTCACCACTAATGAGTTTCGCCAATGGACGAATCTTTAACATACTCCTTCGACTAATCGTCTCCGGGGTGGGTTTCGGGGAGTCTGCTGATCGCAGACGGAGCACCGGCGATTAGCCGGTCCCCGAAGCCTCGTGGCGGAGACGATCAGTCGGAGCCTCTCCTTGCAGGCTTCATCGTTGATGAAGCCCATTAGTGGTCAAATCCTCCGCATCTTTGAGCTGATCGGTCGGCCTCTACCCACTGGAACTGGCGAAGAACCACAAAGGGATTCCGCCGCAGTGCTCCGCTCTTACTCGGCTGAGTCAGGAGCAGCTGCGATGGTGCGGAAACCGGGTTGCACCGTCAAAGATGAGCCACGACCGCCTGGGGCCGCCGGCTCCGACGTCTAGACCACTTTGATTTTCTTTGATTCACGGATGAACAGGACAACGATGGCAAACCAGAGAAACAGTCGAACGAAGCCGCCGGACGGGCTGACGCGCGAATAGCTGATCGCCAGAAAAACGGCATGGAGAATGCATGGCGTCCATAGGAGATACAGCCACTTTCTTTTCCGGTCTCCGATCAGCCAGATCGCAATCAGCGGCAGGGACCCAGCCCCGAAAAACATCGCAAGCTCGAAGACTGCGGCGGCTGTGGAAACATCCTGATGCCGGCTCAGGCCAATGACCCCGACCAGCATCTTGATGCACCAGATGCATGCGCCAACGCACAGAACCGTAAGAACAATTTTTTCGGTTTTCATCGTGGTTTTCCGCCTATCGGTTCCGAGTGAAAGCGAGGCCCTGATCGAGAGCCGTTATGCTGGCGAAGAGGGAGGGCCGGGCGTTGGCGCGCTCCGTTGTTGTTGCGCAACCGCGCCATGATCAATCGAGGGGACTGCCGCGGCGATAAACCACAAACGTCTTTTCCCCAGGGGTGGTCACGGTGGTGGGACCCGTCCCATAGGTATCCTTTACCCTGGAAAAGCTGATCGGGCTCGGCCCGTTGCTGTTGTATTGATACGATTGGCCGGCCAAAAGGAAGTTAAGGCAATTGAGGAGCCGGATGGATTGCGACCCGCTTGGCACATAGGCGTTGCCCGCAAACCCGAACCAGCGGAACTGCCGACAGCTGTCGAGATTCACGGAAGGCGATGACTTCCCTTCGAATTTACTTTGGAAGACATCAATATTCCAGGATCGGATAAACTCGGCACAGTAAATGTTTGGCAGATCAGTCTCCGGATTAAACATGTAGAAAGTCAGTGCTTCATTGGCCGCTCCCGCCGTTGTTCTCGTAAGCTGAAAATGCCGATAGCCGGGGCCCTGCGCATTCGATCCATCCACCCAGAAGTTATACCATTTCCCACCGCCGGTTTCGTTAACCTTTACCAGCGGAACCGTCATGTCAGCCGCGCCGCTGTTACCGGAGACGAAATGCCGGTCAAAATTGACATTTTGCACGGACGAGTCCGCTCCCGCCTCCCAGCGAAGCAGGTAGCAGTTGGTGGTGGTCATGCGTTGAAAGAGCGTCAGCTCCGCCAGCGTCGTGGTATCGTTCGCGGCGCTTGTCCCCAATTTGCTCCTGACCAAGGGAGCGAGTGCGGATTGAAAATCCTTGGTTCCAGCCGGCTCGTTGGCCTTGAGTCGGCAGATGTTTTTATTGAGGCCGAACAGGACGGTGCTTTCGCGCAATTGCAACGTGCTCGAAATGACATATTCCCCGGCCGGGATGAATACCGCTGCCCCCCCAGGGGTGACATCGGCATCGTCGATGGCCTTCTGAATCCAGCTGGTGTCATCATTTATGCCATTACCTTTCGCAAAATACGGCGGTTTCTTTACATTGAGTACCGGAAGGCTGTCGACGGAAGGACTCGTGGGATCCAAGGCCCATTGCGGAAGCGGCTGCGTGGTGGTCCACCGATGCCGATCCAGGAAGCCCGCGGGAATGGCGGCCGGTGTCACCAGCGTGAGATCCAATGCCGGAGCGGCCGAATTCAGGTAGCTCGGCGTGAATTCCGCATTTTGGGCGTCACCGGCGAACTGGTCCAGTTTCGCTCCATCGTAATACTCGCTGATCAGGCTCCAACCCGAGCTGGGGATGGACTTGGACGGAGGGGTGCTGTCGCCACCACCCGGCTCGATTCCCGCAGTGGAAATGCTGGCGGGACTGTTTACGTTCCGGCAATAGACGTTCCGCATGTACACGGACCGGCTGCCGGTCACCGCCGGCCCGGCAGAAGCAAGGTCGATCACGGAATCGACGATATTCAGATTGCCCCTATGCGGTGTGACGGCGCCCGCCGACCCGGAGCCGGCGATGAATAGCCCCCGGCCCAGAATCTTGCAGCCGACAAGCACCATGGTTCCACTTCCATTCCAGCGGATGGATTCAAGGACGCTATTATTGATCGTGCAGTGATGGAGCAAGGGCGACAGTCCCTGTAGATCGTTGCCGTCACCGGCACCGGATAAATAGGCATAGATCCCGTATTTACCGCCATTGATCGTCACATCGGCGGTGCTGCCGCCAGGGCCGGGAAGCCCCTTGATGCCGGCGTAAGCTCCCTGGGCCTTGATGGTCATCCTCGACATCGAAGTTCCCTGCGCCCCCGCCATGTCGATGCCAATGGCCTTGGGGTTGCTGCTCCCCGTGAGGTCGAGGTCGATATTGCTGACCGACTGGTTGATATTGATATCAAGCTGGTTTTTGTCGGCGGGCGGACTGTAAGGCTTGGCGTTCCCCCGGGACCAAACATGCAGCACAGGCTTGGGGTTGTCGTTCGTCTGAAAACCTTCCGCCCCGGAGACCAGCTTGATGGTGGCCCGGTTGCCCGCGCCCGGCCCGATCAGGATATTGGCGAACTCGCGTTGATTCCAGCGTTCGTTGTAGGTGCATGCAAATGGGCCGGTGCTTTCCGGATCGACGACTCCCTGCACGCATTCGATGGTATCGGACACGAGGTAGGTCCCCGCCGGGAAGAAAACCGCCACCCGGGAATCCCGCGCTTCATTCACGGCCCGTTGGATGGCGAGGGTGTCGTCCGTGGATCCGTCGCCTTTGGCATGATAGGGCGCTTTCTTCACGTTGAAGTAACCGATCTTATCGACGTCGTAGGCCCCGCCCACCGCCAACGCATAATAGCGGTCGAGATAGTCCTGGCTCCGAAGGACTATCTCCGGCGGTTTCCTGGTCAGATCGGCCTGACTGGTGGCCTTGGTAATGCTGAGCACGGGCGGAGGCTGACCTGAGCTATTGTCGCTCGAATAAAATTGGACTTTCGAAGTGGCGTCCGACCGGATGCAAAACGTGTATTCCCCCGGGCCGGAAATATATTCCTTCACATCGAAATCCACCGGGCTGCCATTGATCCCCGTGACATCGGCGCCCGCCAAAACCTTGCTCGGGACGAAATCGGGTTTTTCACCCCAATCGATACCGCCGCTCCAGCCGTTATCTGCGGCGTAAACAGTGATGTGCGCCGCGGGGCCGGTCGATTGGACCAGAGTCAGGATTGCCGCCTTCGGCGCGGCCGTTCCCACTTGGGCCGCCGTTACGTTGAAGCGCAGGTAGATCTGCTTGATATCCCCGGTAACATTCTGCGCCTGAAGCACCTCGCCCGTGTGGTGAGGGGTGTCGGGGGCGCCACTCCCGACCCACGTGTCGTCGAGCAGCGTGGCGTTCGCCGCCCGAAGGGGTCCGGCGACAAGGAGAACGAAAAAACTCAGCAAAAGATTCCGCCAAAGGCGGAATGAGATCGGGGCGCAGTTTGCTTTTGGTATGTTCATGTGATGGGGGGATGGGATTGATTGGGGCCACGAGATCCGGCCCCTTGAAAACTTTCCGGAGCCGGAACCCCGGGGAAATTTGGCCTACGGTTGGACCTCTTCGAGCAGGCCGTTGCCGTTGAGCGTCAGGCGGTCGGCGGTGACGCGGCCGCGCAGGGTGCTATTTCCGTTGATCACGACCGTGCCGGAAGGCGCGATCACGGAGCCGTCGAACGCCGCGTTGCCGTTGAGCGTGAACCCGCCGGAGGCGATCTCGAGCGTGAGCCATCCGGGATTCAACCCATCGCCGGCGGAGGCGGTGTTGAGCGTCACTCCGCCGGCGAGGCGCAGCCGCACCGGGCCGGCGAGCAGCAGCGCGCTGTTGCCGTTGAGCACGAGGCCCTGGAGATTGTAGAGCTCCGCTTCCTCCGCGCCTTCGGTGCCGAGAACAAGGACGTTGCCGCCGTTGAGCGTCAGCGTGCCATAGGTGCCGGGCGGCAGCGCGACCGGCGCGAGACGGCCGTTCAGCGTGAGATTGCGCAGCGTGGCGGGATCGCCGATGGTCTGGGAGGAGTTGTTCAGCGAGACATTGCGCGTGCCGGCGGGCGACGGTGGCGCCGCGATCACGGGCAGGTCAACCGCGTCGGTCCGCCGCACCAGATAACGAAGCACGCTGTTGCCATTGAGCGTCACACGGTGGTTGGCGGGCGCCGCGTCGCCGGTGCCGTCGAGGACGCCGGCATAAATGGGATGGCCGTTGATCTGGAGGATTGGAGTGCCGGGCATCAGCAGATCGCCGGAGATCCAGGCGTTGCCGTTGAGCGTCAGGTTCTCGGGCAGGAGCACCTGCACCGAGCCGTCGAGCGCGCCGTTGAAATTGGGCGCATGGCGGACGGTAACGGCGGTGGCGACCACGAGGGTGTCCACCACGGTGCCGGAATAGTTGGCGTCATCCACGGTGGCGGTCACCTCGTAGGAACCCGGGCCGACCGGGGCGGTGGTATTGCCGTCGTAGGTGAGCGTCACATTCAGGTCAGCCGGATCGCTCGTGACCGTCACCACGCGGGGCGTGCCATCGTAGAGCTGATTGAGCGGAGCGAGCGTGATCGGTACGGCAGCCTGGGCGACCACGAGCGTGCCGGCCGCCGTGCCCTCGTAATTGGAATCGGTGACGACCGCGGCGATCGCGTAGGTGCCGGCGTTCATGGGAGCCGTCACGGCGCCGTCATAAGTCAGCGTAACGCCGAGGTCCGCGGGACTGGTCGTGGCCGTGACGACACGCGGCGTACCGTCATAGGTCTGGTTCAGCTCCGCGAAGGCGATGGTCGCGGGAGCCCTGGTCACTTCGAGCGTGCCGACCGCGCCGCCGAAGTAATCGGGATCGACGATCGTGGCGCTCACGGCATAACTGCCGGCGTTCGTGGGCGCGGTGGCGGAGCCGGCGTAGCTCAGCATGACGGCGAGGCCACCGGGCGCGGTCGTGACGGTGGCCGCGCGCGGCGTGCCATCGTAGACCTGGCTGAGTCCCTCCAGCGTGACCCCGGCCGGGGCCTTCGCGACGGTCAGGATCGCGGCCGCGCTGGTGGCGGAGCCGGCGGCGTTGGACACGACGCAATCGTAGCTGCCAGCGGCTCCGGTGCCGACACCGACGAGCGTCAGCGTGGTGGTTTGCGCCGAGGCGTTGCCGGTAAGGGCGGTGCCGTTGCGCCGCCATTGATAAGTGAGCGAGGCCGGGGCCGGGTCGGTAGCCGTGACCGTGAAGAGTACCGTGCTCCCCGCGATGACGGACTGGTCAGTCGGCGACGCCGTGATGATCGGGGCCTGGGCCGAGGCCTGGGAATAAGCGATGCGGAGGATCGGTTGCGTACCTGGCGTGGAGCTGGCACCGCCGAAGAAGGGCAGGAAATCCTGCGTGTTGTTGCCGTTGTCCGGAACGGCGTAGTAGACCCGGAACTGCGTGCGGCCGCCGGCGCGGTTGATGGCATCAAGGCCGGCCTGGTTGAGCACGCCGACGGACCATGCGCCCACGCTTGCGGGCACGCTCATGGTCGCGACGGCGGTCGCGGTGGCCGGGGACTGGAAATCCGCGTTCTCGAGCACCGGGCCGGTCCCGAAGCTGCCGGTGCGAATGTCCACCAGAATGGCGCCGAAGCCGGAAGTGTCGCCCTGGGCGCCGTTGCCCTGATTCAGCTCGAGGGAGGCGCTCGTGATGACCGCGCCGGCCGGAATCGACGAAGTGTCGAACGACACGATGTTCCGGAACTGCCGGTTCGTGCCGTCGTCGCCCAGACGCAGCGCGGTCGAACCGGCGGCGTTGGGGAAGGTATTGCCACCAACCTCGGAGGTGGCGGTCGATTCGATGATGCGGCCGTCCTCGGAACTGACCGAAGTGAGAACGAGATTGACCGGTCCGTCCCCGGAGGGCGCGACCGTGAGGGTGGCGGCGGCGCTGGTGGCGGAGCCGGCGGCGTTGGACACGACGCAATCGTAGCTGCCGGCGGCTCCGGTGCCGACACCGACGAGCGTCAGCGTATCGGTTTGCGCCGAGGCGTTGCCGGTAAGGGCCACGCCATCGTGCCGCCACTGATAACTGCGCGGAGCCGTGCCGGAGGCGGTGACGCTGAACGTGACCGTGTCGCCCGCGGTGGCACTCTGGTTAGCCGGCGACGCGGTGATGACCGGCGGGAACGCGTAAGTGATCCGCAGGATCGGACGGTTGGCCGCGACCGTGCTGGCGCCGCCGAAGAACGGCATGAAATCCTGCGTGTTGTTGCCGTTGTCCGGAACGGAATAATAGACGCGGAACTG
>Ga0164241_10001442_pt1 | contig 29299 bp, 32 predicted proteins | sample OricomyardsoilBY_FD_108780 | JGI IMG/M metagenome (GOLD analysis project Ga0164241, IMG submission 108780) | Backyard soil microbial communities from Emeryville, California, USA - Original compost - Back yard soil (BY) | ecosystem: Environmental > Terrestrial > Soil > Unclassified | place: USA... | reverse complement strand
TCGCTGGCGCGGTCCCGCTGTCGCGGGCAATGCCGATGCGCAGTTCAACCTCGGCCAGGCCTATAAGCTCGGGCGCGGCGTGCCCGCCGATCTCAACCAGGCCGAGCAATGGTATCGCAAGGCCGCAGTGCAGGGCCATCCCCAGGCCGAGGACAATTACGGCCTCGCCCTGTTCCAGAACGGCAAGCGCGCCGAGGCGCTGCCCTGGCTCGAGAAATCGGCCAATCGCGGCGAGCCGCGCGCGCAGTTCGTGCTGGGCACCATGTATTTCAACGGCGACGGCGTCACCCGCGATTGGGTCCATGCCTATGCGCTGATGGTCCGCTCGTCGCAGTCGGGCCTGCCTCAGGCGGCGACCGCGCTCGCCCAGATGGACAAATATGTCTCGCTGCAGGAGCGCCAGCAGGGCCTCTCCCTCGCGCGCACGTACGAGGAGAATGCAAACCGTCCGCGCCCGCCGGTCGATTACGCCTCGAACCCGCCGCGGCAGCCGGTGCGCCAGCCGCCGCGCACCACCACGCAGCCGACGCGCACTACACCGGCGACCGTCGCGGTCAACCGCCCGCCCGCGGTGCGCGACGGCGGCTGGCGCGTCCAGCTCGGCGCGTTCGGCGACCCGAACAATGCGCGCAAGCTCTGGGGCCAGGTCGGCGGGCGCTTCCCGGGACGCCAGGTTTATTATGTGAAGCAGGGCAACCTCACCAAGGTGCTGGTCGGCCCCTTCGCCTCGCGCGCGGAGGCCGCGGCCGGCTGCCGGGGCGTGAGCCCCTGCGTGCCGGTCTCGCAATAAGGCCTGCGGATACGCCTCCGCAACGAATGGCGTTTCCTTTCGTTCGGAGGCGATGATCAAGACTCTGCTGACCGCGACGTTGCTCGCCGCATCCGTCGCCCTGCCCGCGCACGCCCAGGAGGAGGCCAAGCCCCGCAAGGAGCCGCTCCGCGTCCGAGTCGGCGCGGGGGCACAGATCGTGCCCAAATTCCCGGGGTCGGGTGAAACCCATATCAGCCCCTTTCCCGACTTCGCCGTGGCGCGGGGATCGACACCGTTCGAGTTCGAGGCGCCCGATGAGCCCTTCGGCTTCACGATCGTCCGCGCCGGGGGGATCGAGGCCGGTCCCGCCATCACCTTCCAGGGCAAGCGCCGCCGGGTCGATATCGGCGCTCCGATGGACGAGGTCGGCTTCTCGCTGGAGGCGGGCGCCTTCGTTCAGGTCTGGGTCGCGCCCCGGCTGCGCGTCCGGGTCGAGGGACGCCGGGGCCTGAGCGGGCATCGCGCCTGGGTCGGTTCGGTCGGCGCGGACTATGTCGTGCGCGATGGCGACAAATATGTCTTCTCGATCGGCCCGCGGGTGAACCTCTCGGACAGCAAATATCAGGCGGCCTATTTCGGCGTAAACCCCGGCGAAGCGGCCCGGACTGGCCTCCCGGTCTATCGCCCCGATGGCGGCGCGCATTCGGTCGGAGCCATCGCAGGCGCGAATTACGCGCTCGGCGGGCGCTGGGGACTGGTCGGCTATGTCCGCTATGACCGGCTGATCGGCGACGCGGCGGATTCGCCCTTCATCACCGCTTATGGTTCGCGCAATCAGGCTTCGGCGGGTGCCGGGCTGACCTACACCTTCGGCAAGCGCTAGACGCGCGGTCCGGGCCATCCAGGCCGAGCGTCGGGATCTTCCACGGTCATGGTCGCGCCTTCGGTCGCGCGGATCGGGACCGAGGCCGGATCGAACCCCTCGATACAAAAGGCGTTGATCCCGAAATGATCGGGCGCCGCGCGCTTGCGGTGGAAGACATAGATGCCGCAGCGACTGCAGAAATGATGCTCGGCGCGCCGCGCATTCCATTGATAGAGCGTCAGATGCTCGCGGCCCGCAGAGACCGTCAGCGCCGCCTCCGGCACCTTGGCCATCACCGCGTTGCGGATCCCGCAGAGCGAGCAGTCGCAAGTCGTCAGCTCGGCAATCTCGAAATCCACCTCGAAGCGCACCGCGCCGCAATGGCAGGCACCCTTGAGGGTCACAGCGTCGCCGTCCCTTCGAGATAGAAGACGCATCCGCCTTCCAGTTCGATGCGGTCGCCCGCAATCCGGCACACGACTTCGCCGCCGCGCTTCGAAGCCTGCCATGCGCGGAACTCGGTCTTGCCCAGCCGCTCGGCCCAATAGGGCGCGAGCATGCAGTGCGCGGCGCCGGTGACCGGGTCCTCGGGAATGCCCTTTGCGGGCGCGAAATAGCGGCTGACGAAATCATGCCCGTCATCGCCCGGCGCGGTGACGATCACTCCGGGGCGATTCATCGCGGCGATTGCGGGCATGTCGGGTGCCAGCGCCCGCACCTGCTCCGCATTGTCGAGCACCGCCATATAGTTGAAGGCATTGATGCGAACTTCGACCGGCTCCGTACCCAACGCCTCGGCCAGGCCCGCCGGCGTTGCGATCCACTCAGACGGCCGCGCGGGGAAACTCAGCACGTAGCCGCCGCCCTTTTTGCGCACATCGAGCGGCCCGCTCGCCGAATGGAAGGTCACGGTCGACCGGCCCGGTTCGAGCCGCTCGATCACAACCGCCGCGCTCGCCAGCGTAGCGTGACCGCAAAGCGGCACCTCGACCAGCGGCGTGAACCAGCGCAGCCGGTAATCGCCCGCTTCGGGGACAAGGAAGGCGGTTTCAGCGAGGTTGTTCTCGGCGGCGATCGCCTGAAGCGTGGCGTCATCGAGAAAGCCGGGCAGCACCATCACTGCCGCCGGATTCCCGCCAAAAAGGCGATGCGTGAAAGCATCGATCTGAAAGAATAAAGCGTCAGCCATGGACCCACTCGGCCTTTGGTATGCCCTGCGCGTAGAGCAAAGCCGTCAGGTCGCCATGATCCACCCGCGCCCCAGCCGCAGCCGCGACGATCGGCTTGGCGCGATAGGCGACGCCCAGCCCGGCCACGCGGATCATCGCGAGATCGTTGGCGCCGTCGCCCACCGCCAGCGTCTGTGCCTGTATCAGCCCGCGCTCTGTCATGGCGCCGAGCAATGTGGTTTCCTTGGTCGCGCTATCGACGATCGGCTTCGTCACCGTCCCCGTCAGCGCACCATCGGCGATCTCCAGCACATTCGCGATCACCCGTTCGAACCCGAGCCGTTCGGCCACCGGCTCCGCAAACCGCGTAAAGCCGCCCGAGACCAGCACCGTCATCGCCCCCCGCGCCCGCATCGTCTTCACCAGCGTCTCTGCGCCAGGCATATTGCGCACCCGCTCGGCGAGGCAGCGATCGATCGCGCTTTCCTCGAGCCCCTTGAGCAGCGCCACCCGCGCATCGAGCGCCGCCGCGAAATCGAGCTCGCCGCGCATCGCCCGCTCGGTCACTTCGGCGATCCGGGCCTTGATCCCGGCATAGTCGGCCAGCTCGTCGATGCATTCGACCGTGATCATGGTCGAATCCATATCCGCGACGAGAAGCTTCTTCTCGCGGCCGCTGGCGGGTTGGACGATCACGTCGGTCGTCGCAAACGCGCCCTCCAGCGCGGCCCGCGCCGCACCCGGATCATGCGCGAACTCAAGGTCCGCAGCCTTGCCCTCGTCGAGCCAGCGCCATTCGCCCGGCGCGCAGCCCACGCCCGCAAGCCGATCCGCAGCCGACGAGATTTCCCCCGCACTCAAACCATCTGCTACAAGCGTTGCAACGAACATGACCGACACGACCCTCCCGAAGGTCGCGCTCATCGCAGGGCCGACCGCCAGCGGCAAGTCCGCGCTCGCCATCGCGCTTGCCGAAAAGCGCGGCGGGATGGTGATCAACGCCGATTCCGCGCAGGTCTATGCCGATCTCCGCATCCTCACCGCGCGCCCGAACGAGGAAGATGAGGCCCGCGCCCCCCACCGGCTGTTCGGCCATATCGACGGCGCCGACGCCTATTCGGCGGCGCGCTGGGCGGCGGAGGCGCGCGCGGCGATCCATGAGGCACATGGCGACGGCCTCCTGCCGATCCTGGTCGGCGGGACCGGCCTCTATCTCCTCACGCTGCTCGACGGCATCGCCCCGATCCCCGATATCGAGCCCGAAATCCGCGAAGAAATCCGCGCGATGCAGGTCGCCGACGCCCATGCCCATCTGACTCGGCTCGATCCCGAGGCGGCGGCGCGGCTCCACCCCAGCGACACCACCCGCGTCGGCCGCGCGCTCGAAGTGATCCGCTCGACCGGCTTCCCGCTCGCCTATTGGCATAGCGAGCGCACCGGCGGGATCGGCGGCGAAGTCACGCTGTCGGCGACGGTGCTGCTCCCGGATCGCGCCTGGCTCCATGAACGCACCGACACGCGCTTCGAACACATGCTGCAAAGCGGCGCGGTGGACGAAGTCCGCGAACTGGAGGCGCGCACCGACCTGAGCGAGAACGCCCCGGTCCGCCGCGCCATCGGCGTGCGCGAGATCGCCGACTGGCAGGCGGGCCGCATCTCCCGCGAAGAAGCCGCCACCCGCGCCCAAGCCGCGACCCGCCAATATGCCAAGCGGCAATATACTTGGTTCCGCCGCCAGCCCCCAGGGGCGTGGGAGCGAACGGCGGAGACAGAAACGTACGCATTACTTGACGAATTTGAAAGAAAATTGTTTCAATAACCCTTGACGCAATATTTTCGTGCGATTAGCAGCGCCGTTCCAGCGGTGTTATTGCGCACCGCAGCACACAGCCCGGCGGCAGCCGTGCTGTCATTAAGGGCGGAGGGTTCAGACGTGACCGAGAAGAGCGGAGCAGACATTCTGATCGAGACGCTGTGCGATCTCGGTGTGGAGGTCGTGTTCGGCTATCCGGGCGGCGCGGTGCTCCCGATTTACGATGCGCTGTTCAAGCAGGACCGCATCAAGCACATCCTCGTCCGCCACGAACAGGCCGCGACGCACGCCGCCGAGGGCTATGCCCGGTCGACCGGCAAGCCCGGCGTCGTGCTCGTCACCTCGGGCCCGGGCGCGACCAATGCCGTCACCGGGATCACCGACGCACTGATGGATTCGATTCCGATGGTGGTCATCACCGGCCAGGTTCCCACCGCGCTGATCGGCACCGATGCGTTCCAGGAGGCCGACACGGTCGGCATCACCCGGCATTGCTCGAAGCATAATTACCTGGTGAAGGATCCCGCCACGCTCGCCGCGGCGGTGCATGAGGCGTTCCATATCGCCACCGCGGGCCGCCCGGGTCCGGTCGTGATCGACATCCCCAAGGACGTCCAGGTCGCCACCGCCAAGCCGCACAAACCCGGCCAGAACGCCCAGCGCTACCAGCCGCAGACCAAGGCCGATCCCGCGGGCATCGAGGCGGTGGTCGATATGCTCGCGGCGGCCGAGCGCCCGATCCTTTATACTGGCGGCGGCATCATCAATTCGGGGCCCGAAGCGACGCGGCTGCTGCGCGAACTGGCGGCGCTCACCGGCGCGCCGGTCACCTCGACTCTGATGGGGCTCGGCGCCCTCCCCGCCTCATCGGGCCAGTGGCTGGGCATGCTGGGCATGCACGGCACCTATGAAGCCAATATGGCGATGAACCGCGCCGACCTGATCATCGCGCTGGGTTCGCGCTTCGACGATCGCGTGACGGGGCGGCTCGATGCCTTCAGCCCGAACAGCCGCAAGGTCCATATCGATATCGACCGTTCGTCGATCAACAAGAATGTCCGCGTCGATCTGCCCATCATCGCCGATGTCGGCAGCGCGCTGGCGGACATGCTGGCGGTGTGGAAATCGCGCAAGCATCCCACGCCTGATCTCGCCGAATGGTGGCGGCGCATCGACGGCTGGCGCGCGCGCCGCTGCCTTGATTTCGCCGACCGGCAGGACGTGATCATGCCGCAACAGGCGATCCGTTCGCTCTACGAGGCGACGAAGGACCGCGCCCCGATCATCACCACCGAGGTCGGCCAGCACCAGATGTGGGCGGCGCAGCATTTCGGCTTCGAAGCGCCGAACAAATGGCTGACCAGCGGCGGCCTAGGTACGATGGGTTACGGCCTCCCCGCCGCGATCGGCGCGCAGTTGGGCAATCCGGACGCGCTGGTGATCGACATCGCCGGCGAAGCCTCGATCCAGATGAACATCCAGGAACTGGCGACCGCGACTCAGTATCGTTTGCCGGTTAAGATATTCATTTTAAACAATGAATATATGGGAATGGTCCGCCAGTGGCAGGAACTGACCTATCAGTCGCGCTACTCGGAAAGCTATAGCGACGCCCTCCCCGATTTCGTCAAGCTCGGCGAGGCCTATGGCTGGAAGGGCATCTTGATCGAGGAGCGCGGCCAACTCGATTCCGGTATCAACGACATGCTCACCCATGACGGCCCGGTCATCGTCGACTGCCGCGTGGCGAAGCTCGCGAACTGCTTCCCGATGATTCCGTCGGGCGCGGCGCATACCGAGATGATCCTCGAGGGCAACGAAGTCTCGGGCGAAATGGACGACGAAGCGAAGGCGCTGGTCTGATGCACATCAAGCAGGAAGCCAGCGAGCGTCACACGCTCACCGTCATCGTGGACAATGAACCGGGCATCCTCGCCCGGATCGCCGGCCTGTTCACCGCGCGCGGCTATAATATCGAGAGCCTGACGGTGAGCGAGATCACCGACGATCGCTCGGTTTCGCGGATCACTATCGTCACCAGCGCGTCGGCGCATGTGATGGAGCAGATCATCGCCCAGCTCGACCGGCTGGTGCCGGTGCACAAGGTCACCGACCTCACCGCGCTGGGCCCGCATGTCGAGCGTGAGCTGGCGCTGGTGAAGGTGGCGGGCACCGGCGATCACCGGATCGAGGCACTGCGGCTGGCGGAGGTCTATCGCGCGCATGTCCTCGACGCGACGATCAACAGCTTCGTCTTCGAAGTGACCGGTGGCCGAGACAAGATCGACAAGTTCGTCGAGCTGATGCGCGAGGTCGGCCTGGTAGAGGTCGCGCGGACGGGCGTGGTTGCAATTTCGAGAGGGCGGGAAGCCGCCTGATAAAACCCACCGTCATCCTGAACTTGTTTCAGGATCCATCTCTCCGCGGGCGACGGCGTCGCTTGTTGCACGATGGATGCTGAAACGAGTTCAGCATGACGGAAGATGCTGAAAGGGAATGACTAGAATGCGTGTCTATTACGATCGCGACGCCGATCTGAACCTGATCTCGAACAAGAAGATCGCCATTGTCGGCTATGGCTCTCAGGGCCACGCCCATGCGCAGAATCTACGGGATTCGGGCGTCAAGGACGTCGCGGTCGCGCTGCGCGCCGGTTCGGCCACCGCGAAGAAGGCCGAGGGCGCCGGCTTCAAGGTGATGAGCACGTCCGAAGCCGCGGGTTGGGCCGATATCCTGATGATCCTCGCCCCCGACGAGCATCAGGCCGCGATCTGGGAGAACGACATCAAGGGCAAGATGAAGCCCGGCGCGGCGCTCGCCTTCGCCCACGGCCTCAACGTGCATTTCGGGCTGATCGAGCCGCCCGCCGACATCGACGTGATCATGATCGCGCCCAAGGGCCCCGGCCACACCGTGCGCAGCGAATATGTCCGCGGCGGCGGCGTCCCCTGCCTGATCGCGATCCACCAGGACGCGACCGGCAACGCGCATGACGTCGCTTTGGCCTATGCGAGCGGCGTCGGCGGCGGGCGTTCGGGCATCATCGCGACCGATTTCAAGGAAGAGTGCGAGACCGATCTGTTCGGCGAGCAGGCCGTGCTGTGCGGCGGCATCACGCACCTCATCCAGGCAGGCTTCGAGACTTTGGTCGAGGCAGGCTACGCCCCCGAAATGGCCTATTTCGAGTGCCTCCACGAAACCAAGCTCATCGTCGATCTCCTCTATGAAGGCGGCATCGCCAATATGCGCTACTCGATCAGCAACACCGCCGAATATGGCGACATCAAAACCGGCCCGCGCATCATCACCGATGAGACCAAGGCCGAGATGAAGCGCGTCCTCGCCGACATCCAGTCGGGCCGCTTCGTCAAGGATTTCGTCCTCGACAACCGCGCCGGCCAGCCCGAACTCAAGGCCAGCCGCAAGGCCGCCGCCGCGCACCCGATCGAGCAGGTCGGCAGTGAACTGCGCGCGATGATGCCGTGGATCGGCGCCAACAAGCTGGTGGACAAGGAAAAGAACTGAAGCGCTGAGGGCGCAAAGCCCTGGGGAGAGGAAGGCCGCGGGCGTTCAGGCGCTCGCGGCCTTTTTCGTGGCCCTAGCTCAGCGGCACTGATTGGCGAGTTGCGCGACCATCGGATCGTAATCGAGTTCGAGCAGCGTGAGCGATGAGGGGCTCAAGGCATAAAGCGGGCTCGGCAGGCGCGAGCGGCGGGCCTTGGGAAGCAAATGACGAAGCAGTCGCATGGGGTAACCCTCCCAATGTGTTCCGCCATCATAACGCCCGCAGATTTACAGGAGATTGCTGTCCCGTGACATTTTGACTTCTCCGCCCCTCCCCGGCCAGACTGTCGGGCGAAAGGGGACAAGGATATGGCTGACGGAGCAGAAGGACGCGAAGGCGCGAAGCGCGTGGAGGCATTTTCCGACGGCGTGATCGCGATCGTCATCACGATCATGGTGCTCGAACTGCGCGCGCCCGCGGAAGCCGGGCTCGGGCATCTCTGGCACCTCTGGCCGGTCCTCACCGCCTATGTGCTCAGCTATGCCTATGTCGCGGTCTATTGGGTCAACCATCACCGCATGTTCCACCATGCGACGCACGTGACCAACGGGCTGCTTTGGGCCAATATCGCGCTGCTCTTCGCGCTCTCGCTGGTGCCCTTCGCCACCGCCTATCTGGGCGAACATCACTTCAGCCGCGACGCGACTCTGCTTTACATGGGCGTGATGATGTTGCCGTCCTTCGCCTATATTTGGCTGCAAACAGTGATCCGCCGCACCGGCGCGCAGGACGAAGCGGCCCAACATTATCATACCAAGACAATGCGCAAGGGCATGGCCGCGTCGTTGGTTTACGCGACGGGCATCGCGCTTAGCTTCGTCTCGCCGCTGCTGGGCCTTGGTTGCGCGGCGCTGGTGGCGATCTTCTGGTTCCTGCCGACGAGTTCGCTCGACAATCTGTTCGAAGGCTGACCGCCCACGGACTCGCACGAAGAAGGGGGCCGGAACCTCGCGGTTCCGGCCCCCCTTTCAGGTTCGGTCTGCGTCCGGCTTAGAAGCCGAAGCGCACCCGAGCGCCATAGAAGCGCGGCATGCCCGGATAGCCGGCATAGTTGCCGGTCTGCTCGGGCACCGCGAAGCCAGTGACGTAGTAGAACTGGTTGGTCAGATTCTCGACATAGAGCTCGCCACGGATGTTGCCATTGGCCGACTGGAGCCCGACGCGCGCCGAAATCAGCACATAGCCGGGGTTGCGAACGATCGCGCGATCCGGATTGATCGGGCTGCGGCCCGAGATTTCCGTCTCGCTGTTGTAGCGCATATCGACATGGAACAGGCCGTTGACGTTGCTCGACAGCGGCGGCGTCCAGGTCGCGGTGGCAGTGACGACATTTTGCGGCTGGTTCTGGATCTGACGCCCTTCAAGGCCCGCCAGCGGCGTACCGGTGAAGTTGTTCGATGCGTCATATTTCGCGTCGAGATAGGTGTATCCGAAGCGGAAGGTCAGGTCCGAAGCCGGACGCACCACCGATTCGAGCTCGACGCCCTTCGAGGTCGAGGAATCGATGTTCTGGACGACGAAATTGTTGCCGCTGAACACCAGATTCTGGAGGTCGTGATACTTCGAATAGAAGACCGCGGCGTTGAAGGTGAAGGCCCGGCCGAAGCTGGTCTTGAAACCGACTTCGAACGCATCGACCGTCTCGCGGCCGAACGCCAGATCCGAACCCTGCGCGCCGTTGCCGCCGAGCAGGACCGAGTCGAAGGTCGCCTGGTCAAGGTTGTAGCCGCCGGACTTGTAACCGCGATCATAGCTCGCATAGCCGAGGATGCTGGGCGTGAACTTGTACGCCAGCTTGGCGGTGCCGGTGATCTGGCTCTCGCTCTGGCTATGCGCGTAATTGCCGTTGAACTCCGTGTTCACCGCCGGGTTGCAGCCCAGCAGGAACAGGTTGTTGAAGACGCCGGCCTGCCGCAGGTAGAACGCATAGGTCGCCGCCGCCGGATTGCCCGCGCGCACCTGATCGAAGAAGGCGCAGCTTCCCAGATTGTTGTTGATGGACGCGGTCATGTCCTTCTTTTCGTAGTTCCACCGCGCACCCAGCGTGATCGACAGCTGGTCGCTCACATTGATGATGTTGTGCGTGAACAGCGCGAAGGCCTGCGTCTTGACGTTGAAATCGTCCGAATTGTTGCCTTGTCCAGCAACCGCGCCGGGCAGCGGGTTCGTGACCAGCGCGGCGAGGCCGGGAACCGGGGCGCCGGAAAGCCCCGGGATCACGCACAGGCCCGAAGGCGCGGTGCCGACATTGGCGCGGAAGCAGCCGACCAGCGGCGCGAGCGATGCGCCATAGGCCGCGGTCAGCGCCGGCAGCGAATTGGGCACCGCCGGGTTGAGCAGCGCGGCGCCGAACAGCGGCACCGAAGGGCCGAGCGAGCCGAAGAACTGGAGCGGCGTGCCGAAGCCGGCAGGCGGGGGAGCGCCGAGCGCACCGGCGAAGACGGTATCGACATAGCGGTTGCCGTCATTGCCGATCTTGACGGTGTCGCGCAGCTTCAGGTCTTCGTTGAGGTAGAAGCCGCCGACCAGCCAGTCGAGGATGCCCGCCGAACCCTGGAAACGGACTTCCTGAGTGAAGTCGTTCAGTTCGGTGCGGTAGCCGTCGCGATAGGCGCGGTCGATGCCCGAGAAATCGATGTCCTGCGCACGGGTGGCGCGCCACTGGCGATAGGCAGTGATCGAGGTCAGGTTGACGCCGCCCAGATCCCAGTTGATCTCGGCCGAACCGCCATAATCCTTCACTTGCTCGCCATAGCCGCGATTGGGCGAGATCGCCTGGATGCGCTGCTCAGGCTGGGTGGAAACGGTGTAGCCCGGCGCGACATTGAGTTGCGGGCCGGTGTAGAGGCCGACCAGCCCCTGCGGCGCCGCGACCGCGGTGATCGCGTTGGCGAGCGAACCGCGCGCGACGCTGACCGCGCCGCAACAGGCTTCGTCGGTCTGCGAATAATCGGCGATCAGGCGCAGCGTGAAGCCGCCGGTGTCGAGCAATGCCTGGCCGCGGACGTTCCAGCGATCGATATTGTTGATCGAACGCCCGCTGTTGGCATCGTCGATAAAGCCGTCGCGCTTGCGCACACCTGCGTCGAGGCGAACCGCGAACTGCTCCGAGATCGGGCCGGTGATCGCGCCTTCGAGCTCCCACGCATTATAATTGCCGTAGCTGCCCTCCACATAGCCGCCCAGCTCAAACGCGGGCTGCTTGGTGAAGATCGACAGCGCGCCGGCCGAAGTGTTGCGGCCGAACAGCGTACCTTGCGGGCCGCGCAGGATTTCGACGCGCTCCAGCTCGGGCAGCTCGGCGAGCGCCACGCCCGCGCGGGGGCGGAAGACGCCGTCGATGAACACGCCGACGGCGGGCTCGAAGCCGGGATTGTCGCCGGCGGTGCCGACGCCGCGGATCGACAGCGACGAACCGGTCGCGGCCGACTGGCCGGTCGTGGTTTGGAGCGAGGGGGCGAGCTGCTCGAGCCCGCGAATATCCTGGACGCCGGCATTCTCGAGCAAGTCGCTCGGCACCGCGGTAATCGCGATCGGCACGGTCTGCACCGTTTCGTTACGGCGCGTGGCGGTGACGACGATGTCGTTCGCCGACTGATAATCGTTGGTCTGGGTTTCGTCCTGCGTCGGCGTGTCCTGCGCGAAGGCGGGCGTGGCGACGAACAAGGTAAGCGCCGATGCGGCGAGCAGATTGAACTTATTCATTGGGTGCAGCCCCTCCTGACGGACGCGGCCTTTCTTACGAAGGTCCCGCGTTGCTTTTGTTACAGCAAACACTAACGCTCGCGTAAAGCTGGCGTCAACGGGAATGAATGGCGGAACACCGCGGGTTTCGGCGGTTTTTCCCAAGGCGATACAGAGAAGCAACACAGGGTTTTTCCGGAAATCCCGTATGCCGTAGCGTCAATTCGCGATTGGACTTGGAAAGATTTTGTAGATGGCCGATCAACACGACAGCCCCGACGATGGCGACCTGATCGCCCCCAACCCGAAGATTCCGGTGCCTGACGACGTGGCGGACGCGATCCGGACGCTGATCCGCTGGTCCGGCGATGATCCCCAGCGCGAGGGGCTACTCGATACGCCGCAGCGCGTCGCGCGCGCCTGGAAGGAATATTGCCAGGGCTATGCCGAGGATCCCGCGCACCATCTCAGCCGCGTGTTCGAGGAAGTCGGCGGCTATGACGAGATCGTACTGCTCAAGGAAATCCCGTTCCAGTCGCATTGCGAGCACCATATGGCGCCGATCATCGGCACCGCCTGCATCGCATACCTCCCTCGCGACCATGTCGTCGGCATCTCGAAGCTCGCGCGCGTGCTCCACGCCTTTGCGCGGCGGCTGCAGGTGCAGGAACGCCTGACCGCCGAGGTGGCCGATTGCATCTGGGACAATCTCAAGCCGCTGGGAGTCGCGGTTGTGATCCGCGCGAGCCACGCATGCATGACCGCGCGCGGCGTGCGCACCCCCGGCGTCGGCATGACCACCAGCCGCATGATGGGCACATTCCGCGACGACGAGCGCAGCCGCAAGGAAGTGCTCGCGCTGATGGGGCTTTGATGCGGGTTCTGGTCACCGGCGGCGCGCGGCGGATCGGCGCGGGGATCGCCCGCCGGCTGGCGCTGCGCGGGCATGAGGTGGCGATCCATCATCACCACGCGCCCGACGATGCCGAGGCATTGCGCGCGGCAATCGAAGCGGTGGGCGGGCGGTGCTGCGTGGTTTCGGGTGAGCTCGCCGACCCCGCGACCGCGCCCGCGCTGATCGAGGCCGCGCGCGAGGGCCTCGGCGGCCCGGTGACCGGCCTGGTCAACAACGCCTCGCAATTCGCCTTCGACGCCTTCCCCCTCACCGATTTCGCGCTGCTCGACAACCATATGCGCGTGAATCTCGGCGCGCCGCTCGCGCTCGCCTCGTCGATGGCGTCGCAGGAGGATCTGGAGGGCGGCGCGGTGGTCAATTTGCTCGACCAGAAGGTCGCGAACCTCAACCCCGATTTCCTGACCTACACGCTCAGCAAATCAGCCCTCGCCGCCGCGACCGAGATGATGGCCCGCGCCCTCGCTCCGCGCATCCGGGTCAACGCCGTTTCGCCCGGCCTCACGCTTCCCAGCCTCGACCAGAGCGACACCGAGTTCGCCGAGCATTCGCGCCAGAACCTCCTCCAGCGCCCCGTCGCGCTCGACGATATCGCCGGCACGGTCGAGCACCTGCTGACCTCGCAAAGCATCACTGGCCAGAATGTCTTCGTAGATTGCGGCCAGCGCTTCCTGTCCCGCGACGGCGACGTGATGTTCGAGGGGCGAGAGCGTCCGAATGGCTGATTATACGATCCTGCTCGAAGGGCTCGAAGTCGTCATGGGCCTCGGCATCCATCCCGGTGAGCGCGCCGCGCCGCAGCGGGTGTTGCTGAACGTCGCGATGGACTGCCGCTACGCTGAGCGACCGCAGGACCGGATCGACGCGGTGATCGATTATGATTTCCTGCGCGAAGGCATCCTGCGCCTCACCAGCGCGCGCCATTTCGAGTTGCAGGAGACGCTGTGCGATGCCGTCGCCGCGCTCGCCTTCGCCGATCCCGCGGTCGTCCGCGTCACTGTCCGCTCGATGAAGCCCGATATCTATCCCGACGCCCGCATCGGCTGCGAGATCGTCCGCACCCGCCATCCATGAGCGCGGCCGCCACCGTCATCGCCTGGCTCCGCACCAACGGCCGCAATGTGTTGTTCGAGGGGTTGGTCAACATCGCCCTGCCCTATGCGATCTATACTTACGCCGAAGGGCCGTATGGCGACGTCAACGCGCTGCTCGCCTCGTCCCTACCGCCGATCCTGTGGAGCCTGATCGAATTCGTCCGGCACCGGCGCGTCGATGCGGTGTCGATCCTCGTCATCAGCGGCATCCTGCTTTCGCTGCTCGCGATGCTGGGCGGCGGCGGCGCGCAGTTTCTCCAGCTTCGGGAAAAGCTCGTGACCGGCGTCATCGGCCTGGTCTTTGTCGGCTCGGCATTGGTCCGCCGGCCGCTGATCTACGAACTGGCGCGCGCCAACCTGCGCCGCAGATCGACCGAAGAAGCCGAAAGCTTCGAGGCGCTCCAGATCCATGCCGGCTTTCGCCGCACGATGACGGTGATGACGCTGGTCTGGGGACTCGGCCTGCTCGCCGACGTCGCGGTCTCGGTCGTGCTGATCTTCACGATCACCATCCGCGGATATCTGATCGTCAGCCCGTTTCTCGGCTATGGAACGCTGGGCGCGTTGAGCCTGTGGTCGTACCTTTATGGCCAGCGCGCCCGCCGCCGCGGCGAGGCCCGGGCGGCAGCAGCCCGGGCCGCCACGGCGGAGGCCGCGCCCTAGCCTCCGGCGGTCCGGGCGGTCATATCAGCGCGCCCAGCACGATGGCGGGAAGGCTCGCCAGCACCTCCGCTACCAGGCCCAAGGCATGCAGCACCTGAAGCAATGCCACGGTGAGCGCGCCCATCACCCTTCCTCCCCATTGTCCGTGGCGGTCACGCTGGAATCATGTTCCAGGATGTCCCCCGGCTGGCATTCCAGCGCCGCGCAGATCGCGTCGAGCGTCGAGAAGCGGATCGCCTTGGCTTTGCCGGTCTTGAGGATCGAGAGGTTGGCGAGCGCGATCCCGATCCGGTCGGCGAGCTCGGTGAGGGTCATGCGCCGGTCGTGGAGCACGGCGTCGAGATTGACGGTGATCGCCATGTCACACCGTCCCTTCGAGATCGTCGCGCATCCGCGCACCTTCAGTGAAGACCTGCGCGAGGACGAACAGCAGCAGCACCGCGAGCAGCCCGATCGGCGAGAATTCCCAATTGAGGTCAAACGGCAGCGCCGCGGCGACAATGCCGACAAGGACGTGCATCCCCTCCAGCCCCAGCACTGCCCAGGCGCACGCGCGCAGCCGCCCGGCATTGCGCATCGTGAAGGCATCGCCCAGCCGCACCGTATCGACGATGGCGAGCAACCGCGAGAAGAGGATATGCGCCAGCGGGAAGGACGCGACCCCAATGACCATGATCAGCCGCATCGCAGTGACCGACACCGCCTCGCCGCTGACCGGGTTGCGGGCGAGCGCCTCGACGACGAAATCCTCGGCCACGTAGGTCGCGAACAGCAGGCCGAGCACGAACAGTCCGGCAATGACGTTGAGCACGATCAACACGCGCAGCACGCCGCGCGAGATGGCCAGTGCAGAAGTGTTCGAATGAGACATGGTATATCCTTTGAGTCGCGATTGATCACGACTTTCGATATGCCATGTATCGATAAACGTCAAAGTATATATCGATAATCGATACAATCAGACCCGGACGCCACCTCGCGCGATCACCATGTCCTCGCGGTTGTTCTCGAAATCGTTCGCCGCATGGCGTTCCTTGAGCTGGGTCTCAGGCTCGCCCTGCCCCCGATTGACCATCCGCCCGCGCGTCACTGCCTCGCGCGCGCCCACCTGCGTCGCCCAGCGCGCAATGTTGGTATATTCATGCGCCGCGAGAAACTCGTCCGCGCCCACATAGGCCGCGCCCTGCGTAACCGCGCCGTACCACGGCCAGACCGCGATATCGGCGATCGTGTAATCCTCGCCCGCGACATATTCATGCTTGCCCAGCTGCGTATCGAGCACATGGAGCTGGCGCTTCACTTCCATCGCGTACCGGTCGATCGCATATTCGATCTTGATCGGCGCATAGGCGAAGAAATGCCCGAAGCCGCCGCCCAGGAACGGCGCACTGCCCATCTGCCACATCAGCCAGCACAAAGCCTCGGTGCGTTTGTAATGATCGGTCGGCAGGAATGCCCCGAACTTCTCCGCGAGATAGATCAGCATCGCCCCGCTCTCGAACAGCCGCGTCGGCGGGTTGGTCGAATGGTCCATCATCGCCGGGATTTTCGAGTTCGGATTGACCTCGACAAAGCCGCTGCCGAACTGGTCGCCCTTGCCGATATTGATCAGCCAGGCGTCATATTCCGCGCCCGAGTGCCCCGCCGCGAGCAGCTCCTCGAGCATGATCGTCACCTTCACGCCATTGGGCGTTCCCAGCGAATAAAGCTGGATCGGATGCTCCCCCACCGGCAGCACCGCCTCATGCGTCGCGCCCGAAATCGGCCGGTTTATGCTCGCGAACTGCCCGCCATTCTCCTTGTCCCAGGTCCACATTTTGGGGGGGACATAGCCGGCGGGGAAGTTATTCGCGGGATCGGGAGCGTCGGCCATGTTGTTACCCTCGGCAATTCGTTGTGAGGGCGTTATCTAGGAAGGCGGCCCGACAGCCACAACGGGCGTCGCCCATCGGATCAAAGGCTGCGATAAACGCGCATCGAATCGCGCCAACAGCCGTGGGAGACCTGATGCACGACCTTGCGGAAGCCGCGTTCATCGAACGGCGAAACTGCATCAATTGCGGCGGCGATTCGATCGCGCCGCTTTCGGGCGGCCGCTATCACGATCAGCCGCTGCTCGGCTTCCTCCAGGCGGACCCGTGGGGCGAGGATCCGATCCCGTTCCTGCGCAACGCGACGTGGGAACTCGGCCAGTGCGGCGCGTGCGGGCAAGTGTTTCACACCCGGATCCTTGACGGCGAATGGAATGAGCGGCGCTTCGCGCGCTGGATGACTGCCGATGCCATCCATGCTTTCGAAGCGCGGCTGGGCCCGCCGGCGCCGCGGCGGTTCGCGGCGGCGCGCGCGCGTGTCGAGCATGTGCTGCGCATCGAACGCCTGACTCAAAATATCCGAGCCCCCGGCGAACCCGTCCGCCTGCTCGATTTCGGCTGCGGCTTTGGCGAATTTCTCGAAGCGGCGGCACTGTTCGGGTTCGAAGCGGTCGGCGTCGACCGTTCGCACGACAAGCGCGAGGAGGCCCGGATCCACATCGCAACGTCGCTCGACGACCTCGACACGTCGCGGCGGTTCCACGCAATCACGCTTTTCGAGGTGCTTGAGCATCTCGATCATCCCGGCGCAATACTGGATGCGCTGGCCGCGCTCATCGCGCCGGGAGGCATTCTCGTGCTCGAAACCCCCGATTGCGAAGGCGTGACCGGCATCGCCAGTGCCGATGACTATGCCAGGGTCCACCCGCTCGAACATATCAACGCATTCACGCACGCGACCCTTCGGTCGATCGCCGAACGCCGCGGGTTCCGCACGATCGATCCGGGCCCGGCCTATGTGACCGCGGACCGCATGACCGCCGTCAAGGTCGAGGCCAGGCGCGCGCTGGGCCGTACCGGCAAGTCCACTCAACTCTATTTCCGCGCCGGCTGAAGCGGCGGCCCCCGCGCGACCCCGCACGGGGGCGTTCGATCAGGCTCTATTCGCGGCGCTGAGCACCGCCCGCACGCTCGCCGTGGCGATATCCGCGTCGATCCCCACGCCGAACACAGTCCGCCCGTCCTCGGTCCGGCACTCCAGATAGGTCGCCGCCTGCGCGTCGGCGCCGTGGCCGATGGCGTGCTCGACATAGTCGACCACGTCGAGATTGGGCCCGGTGCTGCCCGAAAGCGCCGCGATCACGCCCGAGATCAGACCATTGCCGCGTCCCGAGATCGAGCGGACCTCGCCATCGATCGCCACCCGGCCGACGAACACGCGGCTTCCGGATGCGCCGCTTTCCTCATAATCGACCAATGCGAACCGATCCGCCGCGCCGGGCAGATAGACCCGATCGAACAGGCCGCTGATATCCGCCGCGTTGAGTTCGCGGCTGGTCTCGTCGGCAAGCTGCTGGACGTGCTTCGAGAAGTCCGCCTGCATCCGCTTGGGCAGCTTGAGCCCGCGGTCCTGCTCGAGCACCCAGGCGACCCCGCCCTTGCCGCTCTGCGAGTTCACCCGGATTACCGCCTCGTAATCCCGGCCCAGATCCTTGGGGTCGATCGGCAGATACGGCACGTTCCACAGCTGGTCGTTGCGCTCGGCCTGCGCCGCGAAACCCTTCTTGATCGCATCCTGATGGCTGCCCGAAAAGGCAGTGAACACCAGTTCGCCGGCATAGGGGTGGCGCGGATGGACGGGGAGCTGGTTGCAATATTCGACGGTCTTGATGACCTCGTCGATGTCGGAGAAATCGAGCCCCGGATCGATCCCCTGCGTGTACATATTGAGCGCGACGGTCACCAGGTCGACATTGCCGGTCCGCTCGCCATTGCCGAACAGGCAGCCCTCGACGCGGTCCGCGCCCGCCATCAGGCCGAGTTCGGTCGCCGCGACGCCGGTGCCGCGATCGTTATGCGTGTGGAGGCTGATCACCACCGAATCCCGGTTGCGGATATTGCGCCCGAACCATTCGATCTGGTCGGCATAGACATTGGGCGTCGCGCACTCGACCGTCGCGGGCAGGTTGAAGATGATCGGCCGCTCGGGCGTGGGCTTCAGGATGTCCATCACCGCCTCGCAGCACTCCAGGCTGAAATCGAGCTCGGCGGTCGAGAAGGTCTCCGGGCTATACTCGAAATGCCAGTCGGTATCGGGCTGCTTCGCCGCCTCGTCGCGGAGCACCTTGGCGCCCGCGACCGCGATCTGGCGGATCTCGGCGCGGCTCATCTTGAACACCACTTCGCGCCACGCGGGCGAGACCGCATTGTAGAGATGAACGATCGCCTGCTTCGCGCCCCTCAGGCTCTGGAAGCTCGTCTCGATCAGATCCTGCCGCGATTGAGTCAGCACCTGCGGCATCACATCACCGGGAATGCCCCCCGAACGGACAAGGCCGGAAATGAAGTCGAACTCGGTCGCCCCGGCGGCGGGGAAGCCGACTTCGATCTCCTTGACGCCCACCTTGAGCAGCAGTTCGAAGAAGCGCTTCTTCTTCTCGCCGTCCATCGGATCGATCAGCGCCTGATTGCCGTCGCGCATATCGGTGGAAAGCCAGCGCGGCGGCCGGGTGATCGTCTTCGACGGCCATTGCCGGCCGGGCAGGTCGATCGTCGGGAACGGGCGGTATTTCAGGCTCGGGTCGCGCAGCATGTGACATCTCTCGGCTTGGCCGGCTTGTCACCGGTCAGGTCATCCAGGGTTAGAATTTCCCTTAGGGGAGATGCGCGTCAGCGCCACGCCCCTAAGGGCGCGTAAGGAGCAGGTCGAGAGCAAGCAGCTTCGTCACGACCTGCCCATAAGCGGAGCGACGTTAATTTGTCCACACCGGTGCCGAAAAACGCAATTTTATTGCGCGTTGGCTTCCGCGGCGCTGTCTTCGGGCTCGGCACCCTTTAACGCGGGCGACGGACTGGCCGTCGGGGTCGCCACGATCGTCGCCATCGGCGGCGGATCGGAATAGTTGGTGCCGGTGGTCGAACCGCCCCCGCCGCACCCGCTCAGCACCAGCAATCCGCCCAGCACCAGCACCCGCATCCTCGCCTCCCATCCTTGTCAGCGCTACTCTAGCACGAGTTCCACGCCCAGCCGAACATCGCAAGCGACGAAACGAGGCACGATGGCTGGACAATCCCCTCTGAGGGGGCCGAAATCGCCTCTGGGGGTTGCCTCACCTGAGTTATGCACAGGCAAAGCGCCGTCAGGAGACAAAAACACGCCTCAGGTGGTGCATCCACGGGAGAAGCGCGGTACAAAACGGTAGCGACAGCGGCGTTAGGCGCTGCACGAGCCGGCTGCGCTACCAAGGAATAGCCCGCCCACGGGCAAGACAGGAGAACAATGATGGCGGAAGAAAAAAAAGCAGCTCGCGGGGGCATCGCCAAGCCGGTCACCCCGTCGCCTGAGCTCGCGAAGATCACCGGTTCGGCCGCGCTTCCGCGCAGCGAAGTGGTCAGCAAGATGTGGGCCTATATCAAGAAGAACAACCTGCAAAACCCTGCGAACAAGCGGGAAATCCTCGCCGATGCCACGCTCAAGCCGATCTTCGGCGTCGACAAGTGCACCATGTTCGAGATGAACAAGCTTCTTTCGAAGCACATGAGCTGAGCTTGGGGCCGGCCCCGCGCCGGCCTGCATGACTTGCGAGGAGGGCGAGCACCCCGGTGCCCGCCCTTCTTTGCGTCCGGGACCCTCGCGTCGTCCCGGAGCCGGCTGGCCCCTTCCCCGACTCGGAACGGGTCTTCTCCAGCCCGCTCCCGGCTGGAAACCCATTATTAACCTTACCGGCGCATTAAGCACATTGTGGCTCGGGTTCCCGATGGGGGGGACGGGGGCCTTCAAGACGTGAATACTAGGGAGATTTGAGCCATGACCGTTATTGGCACCAACACCGCGGCGCTTCGGGCCGGCAACGCCGTGAACTCGGCTACCAAGATGCTCGGCAGCGCGATGGAGCGCCTGTCGACCGGCAAGCGCATCAATAGCGCCAAGGACGATGCCGCCGGCCTCGCCATCGCCTCGTCGATGACCTCTTCGATCCGCGGCATGACTCAGGCCATTCGCAATGCCAATGACGGCGTCTCGATGGCGCAGACCGCGGAAGGCGCGCTGAGCGAAGTCACCAACATGCTGCACCGCATCCGCGAGCTCGCCGTCCAATCGGCTTCGGGCACTTATTCGGATGACGACCGCACCAACCTTCAGGCCGAAGTCACCGAGCTGACCGGCCAGATCTCCGACATCCTCGCGAACACCAAGTTCAACGGCGTCGTGCTGTTCGACGGTTCGGCGGGTTCCTCGGGTGACGTGACCATCCAGACCGGTTCGACCTCGGCCGACACCGTCACGCTGTCGCTCTCGGCCGTCGATCTCGACGATGCCGTCGATATCGACATCTCGGATCAGGACGACGCTTCGGACGCGCTCGCAACTCTCGACGACTCGCTGATCACCATCAACACCGCCCGCGCGACGCTGGGTGCTGCCCAGAGCCGCCTGGAGTCGGTGGTCAACAACCTGACCCAGAACGTTGCAAACCTGACCGACGCGCGCAGCCGCATCGAAGACGCGGACTTCTCGTCCGAGACCGCGGCGCTCGCCAAGGCCCAGATCCTGAACCAGGCGTCGACGGCGATGCTCGCTCAAGCGAACCAGAGCCAGCAGTCGGTGCTGTCGCTGCTCAAGTAAGTTTCGAAACCCTCCCGAAAACCCCTGGCCGGAAACGGCCGGGGGTTTTTCGCGTGCGCCTAATAGGCGTTGGGATGGAATAGCACGCGGAAGGTCATCGCGATAATCTTGACGTCGCGCCACAGCGACCAGCCGTCGAGATATTCGAGATCGGCCTGGAGGCGCTGGACCAGGTCGTCCTGCCGCTCGGTCGCCCCGCGAAAGCCGCGCACCTGCGCCAGCCCGGTCAGGCCGGGCTTCGCCGCGTGGCGATGCCAATAGCGCTGGTCGATCTCCCAGAAGAGCTTGTCCTCGGCGCGCGAGCCTACCGCGTGGGGCCGCGGGCCGACCACGCTCATCTCGCCGATCAGCACGTTGATGAACTGGGGCAACTCGTCGATGCTGTAGCGGCGGATGATCCGCCCGACCCGCGTGACGCGGTCGTCGTTGCGGTCGGTCGAGCGGCGGCCCTTATTGTCGCTGGCGTCGCTGCGCATGCTGCGGAACTTGAAGACGTGGAACTGCCGGTTGGCGCGGCCGATGCGCGACTGGATGAAGAGGATCGGCCCCTTGCTGTCGAGCTTGATCGCGATCGCGGCGAGGATGAGGATCGGCGCGAGCAGCAGCAGCGCGAAGCTCGCCACGCCCACGTCGAACAGCCGCTTGATCACCCGGTCGGGTACGCTGAGCGGCCCGCGCGCGACGACGATGGTCGGCTTGCCGCCAAACTGCGCGACGCCGAGCGGGCGCATCATCGCGATCTCCGGCGCGAGCATTTCGGCCTGGATGTTGGCGCCCTTGAGCACGTCGATCCACGCCTCGCGATGCTCGCGCGGGCAATCGAGGATCACCCGGTCGACATCGCCCAGCATCCGCGCCAGCCGGTCGTACATATCGGGACACTGTTGGTAAGGGTCGAAGGCCGATAGAGGCAGGATGCGGCTGAAGCGCCCCTCCAGCGTGCCGCCATTGTCGCTGAGCAGCACCGTCTCATACTGATAGCCACCACGCTGCCCCAGCAGATGCACCAGCGACGCCCGGCCCAGGCTGACCGCGACCAGATTGCCCGTCAGCCCCATGGCGAAGGCCGCGCGCGACAGGTCTTCGCCCGATTTGAGGAAGAAGACGAGACACAAGGTCGATCCCGCCGCGAGCAGCAGTGCGTGGATTCCCCGGCGAACCGCGCGGCCGGTATCGCTGAAGATCACGCTGGAAAAGGCCCCGCTGCCGAAGCCGGCGACGAAATAGACCGGAATCAGGAAGAAGGCACTGATGATCGCCTGGCCGCGCGCGACCGGGTAGATCAGCCCGACCAGCAGATAGGGCGCCGCGAGGCAGAAGAAATCGACCAGCCCGAGCGCGATGACCGTGCGGATGCGCACTGCCCGGCGGGAGCGCGGGCGGCGGGTAGGTTGAGCGGTTGCGACATCCGGAAATTGCGCGATCTGTTCGTATTCCAATCCCATTCGGACGCCTCAGGGGTGGGCACCGGCAGGTGCGAAAAACATACGCGCGCGGCCCCGGCCATACGCCGTTCGCGATCACGCTGCAACGCACAACATCATAAAGGCAGCGATTGGATTGATTCAAATCAAGATACCGTGCGCGAATCCCGGACGATCCTCGCCACCACTGGTGCCAGCGACTCCCGCCAGTCGGGCGGGCGATAGCCAAAGGTGCGGGCGAATTTCCCGCTGTCGAGGCGCGAGTAGCCAGGCCGCGGCGCCTGAGCCGGGTAGCTGGCGGCGGGGATTCCCCGCACCTCGGCCACCGGCCCGCCATGCCGCGCGCTTTCGGCGAAGATCGCGCGGGCGAAATCGGCCCAATTCGTCTCGCCGTCTCCGGCGCAGTGATAGATCTGGTCGGCGCCCTGCTCCGGATCGTCGTGCCACGCCTCGGCGACGCGGAGCAGCGCATCGGCGAGGTCGAAAGCGGAGGTCGGCGATCCGCGCTGGTCCTCCACCACGTCGATGGCATCGCGCGTCCCGGCAAGGCGCAGCATCGTCCGCGCGAAATTCCTGCCGAACGGGCTATGGACCCACGCCGTCCGCACGATGGCGTAGCGCGCCCCCGACGCCGCCACCGCGACCTCGCCCGCGCGTTTCGAAGCACCATAGGCGCCGAGCGGGTTGACGGGGTCGTCCTCGCGATAGGGCCGCGTGCCGGTGCCGTCGAAGACATAGTCGGTCGAAAGATGCACGATCCCCGCCCCGGCTCGCGCCGCGGCGGCAGCGAGCACCCCGGGCGCCTCGCCATTGACTCGCATCGCCAGGTCGGGCTGGTCCTCGGCGCGTTCGACATCGGTATAGGCCGCCGCGCCGATCACCAGATCGGGCGCCACCGCCGCGACCGCCCGCTCGATGCTGGCAAAGTCGCCCAAGTCGAAATCGGGCCGCCGCGCGAAGATCAGCTCGTGCCCGGTGGCGCGTTCGGCCAGGCATCGCGCCACCTGCCCTTCCGATCCGGTGACGAGGATCCGCATCAGCCCACGCCCAGCCGTTCGCCGGCATAGCTCCCCTCGCGGATCGGTCCCCACCACCATTGATTGGAAAGATACCAGTCGATGGTCTTGGCGAGACCAGTGTCGAAACTCTCCTCGGCCCGCCAGCCCAGCTCGCGCTCCAGCTTGCTCGCGTCGATGGCATAGCGGCGGTCGTGCCCCGGCCGGTCGGTGACGAGAGCGATCAGGTCACGCCGCGACCCGCCCTCGCTCAGCGGCACCCGCGCATCGAGCAAGTCGCAGATCGTTTCGACCACCTGCAAATTGGTCCGCTCGTTGCGCCCGCCGACATTGTAGCTCTCGCCCACCGCGCCGCGCGTCAGCACCAGTTCGAGCGCCTTTGCATGGTCCTCGACATAAAGCCAGTCGCGCACATTCTCGCCCTTGCCATAGACCGGCAGCGGCTTGCCCTCGAGCGCATTGAGGATCGTCAGCGGGATCAGTTTCTCCGGGAAATGGTAAGGTCCGTAGTTATTTGAGCAATTCGAAAGCACCACCGGCAGGCCATAGGTCTCATGCCATGCCCGCACGAAATGGTCGCTCGCCGCCTTCGACGCCGAATAGGGCGAGGATGGCGCATAGGGCGTTTCCTCAGTGAAAATGCCGCTGTCGAAGGGCAGGTCCCCGAATACTTCGTCGGTGGAGATATGGTGGAAGCGGAACGCGGTCTTCGCCTCGCCTTCCAGTCCCCGCCAATAGTCCAGCGCGGCGGTCAGCAGGCGGAAAGTACCGACCACATTGGTCTCGACGAAGGCGCCGGGGCCATCGATCGACCGATCGACATGGCTCTCGGCCGCGAGGTGCATGACTCCCTCCACGCCCTCATCCCGCAGCAGTGACAGGACCAAGGGCACATCGGCGATGTCGCCCTGGACGAAGCGGTGATTGGGCGCGTTCTCGATCGGCCGGAACGAGGCGAGGTTGCCCGCGTAAGTCAGCTTGTCGAGCGTGATCACGCGCCGCCCCTGCCCGACCAGGTGGCGCACCACCGCCGATCCGATGAAGCCCGCGCCGCCGGTGACCAGAATCGTCCGCATCATGCTTCCCCGTACCGGAACGGCGATGCAAACCCGGCGATCCCCGGCGCCGCCGCATCCTTCCAGGAGAGCGCGGGCGTTGTCCCCAGATCGGGCCAGTCGATGCCGATCGCCGGATCGTTCCACATGATCGCCGCCTCGTGCTCGGGGGCGTAAGCCATATCGACCTTGTACGCGACTTCGCAGTCCGGAGTCAGAGTCATGAAGCCATGCGCGAAGCCAGCGGGGACGAACATCTGGTTCCCCGCCTCCGCGCTGAGCGTCAGCGCCACCCACTCCCCATAGCTGGGCGAGCCGGTGCGGATATCGACCGCGACATCGAGGATCGCGCCGCGCAGCACCCGGATCAGCTTGGCCTGGGCAAAGGGCGGCGCCTGGAAATGCAGCCCGCGCACCGTGCCCGCCGCCGCCGAGCGGCTGTGATTGTCCTGGATCCAGTCGATATGGATCCCCTCCGCCTCGAAATCGGACCGTTTCCAGACCTCCGAAAAGAAACCGCGGTCATCGCCGTAGCGGGGCGGCACGACTTCGATCAGCTCGGGAATCGCGAGATGGCGGAACAGGGTCAAGGCCGCCCCGCCGCGCAGCGCCGCAGATATTCGGCATAGCCCGTCTTCCCCAGCCCGTCCGCGCGCCGCATCAGCGCTTCGGCGTCGAGCCAGCCATTCTCGAACGCGATTTCCTCCGGGCAGGCAATCTTGACGCCGGTCCGGTTCTCCAGCGTCCGCACGAACGATCCGGCATCGTGCAGGCTCTCATGCGTGCCAGTATCGAGCCAGGCATAGCCGCGCCCGAGCCGAGTGACGGTCAGCTTGCCCGCCTCCAGATAGGCGCGATTGACGTCGGTGATTTCCAGCTCGCCGCGCGGCGAGGGGCGGATCGAGCGGGCGATCTCCACCACGTCCGAATCGTAGAAATAGAGGCCGGTGACCGCCCAGTTGGACCTGGGGCTTGCGGGCTTTTCCTCGATGCTGATCGCGGCGCCGCTTGCCGGGTCGAACTCGACCACGCCGTACCGCTCCGGATCCTCGACATGGTAGGCGAAGACATTGGCCCCGCCGCCCGCCGCCAGCTCCGCCGCCGCCGCGCATTTGCGGCCCAGCCGGTCGCCATAATAGATATTGTCCCCCAGGATCAGCGCGCTGGGCCCATTCCCGACAAAGTCCGCGCCGATGATGAAGGCTTCGGCCAGGCCATTGGGCTCAGGCTGTTCGGCATAGGAAAAACTGATCCCCATCGCGCTGCCATCGCCGAGCAGCGCGCGAAACGCGGGCAAATCGCGGGGAGTCGAAATGACCAGCACCTCGCGGATGCCCGCCAGCATCAGCACCGACAGCGGATAATAGATCATCGGCTTGTCGAATACCGGCAGCAGCTGCTTCGAGATCGACAGCGTCGCGGGATAGAGGCGCGTGCCCGATCCGCCGGCGAGGATGATCCCCTTCATCGGGCAGGCGTCCCATCGAGGCGGCGCATGATATTCTCCCGGTGACCCTTGTCGCGCGAGCCGTGCCAGACGGGAGGAACTGAGTCTAGTTCACCTCGGGCGGCCTGCGGCGCCGATACCGCTTTTTCTGCCTGGTGCGCTCGCGCGTGCCGGCCAGCCGGTGGGAGATCGTGGGGACGCCGAAAAGCAGCGCGACGACGCCGGCAAACGAGGCAACGGCCAGCACAATCGCGGAAGTCATCTTGCGGTCGTCACCTTATTTGATTTCGGTTAATTCCGCGCCCCCTTAGGAGCATGACCAGCGATTGCACAAGAGGCAGACCGGCAGAATCGTTATGCATACGTAACAATTCGCGGAAACTCTTTTATTGCGCCGCGTCATCACCCCAGCTAAACTCGGCGCTTCCAATTTTGCGAGGACTTATGCCACTGAAATTGCTACAATTTTCGGTGGCCCTCGCATTGATGGCGATCGCCGCATGCGCGCCGACACGCGGCGGCCCGGTGCCGTATGATGTCGCCAATTTTGGCGTACCCGACGCCACCAGCGTCGCCATTCTTGAGCAGGATTACCAGATCGGCCCGATGGACAAGGTGAAGATCACGGTCTTTCAGGTTCCCGATCTCAGCGGTGACTATGACGTCGATCTGCGCGGCATGATCTCTTTTCCGTTGCTCGGCGAGATCAACGTCGCGGGCATGACCGCCACTGCGTTGGACGAGCGCGTAACCGAGGCGCTGCGCGGCCGCTACGTCAAATCGCCCGACGTCGCGGTCGGCATCCTCGCCTCGAGCCACCGGATGATCACGGTGGACGGATCGGTGCGCGAGCCCGGGGTGTTCCCCGCCGGCGCCGGCCTCACCCTGCTGCGCGTCGTCGCGCTGGCCAAGGGGCTCGACGACGACGCCAATCCGCGGCGGGTCGTGGTCTTCCGCCAGATCGATGGCAGGCGGAACGCGGCGGCGTTCGATCTGGTGAGCATCCGCCGCGGCGAGAACCCCGATCCGCAACTCTTCAGCGGCGACATCGTTGTGGTCGAAGGTTCGAAGCTCAAGGCCACGACAAAGTCGTTCCTGCAAAGCGTGCCGCTAATCGCTCTGTTCCGGCCGTTTTGATCGAGGTTTGGATTTTCTGCGAAACGGGTTGCTCAAATTAACGTTTTTGCGCTATGCAGCATGTGGATCGGATGGAGAATGTTATGCGGTTGAAGTTTGTCGCTGTGGCTGGTGCGGCTGCAATGCTTGTGTCGTCGACGGCTGCGCTCGCGGTTTCGCCGCTCGATCAGCGCCCCTCGCAACTCCAGGTTTCGGATCGCGCGAGTGAAAAGATGGAAGACGCTTCGTCGATCAACCCGGCGCTTCTCGCGCTGCTGATCGCGCTTCTCGCCGGCGGCGGCTATGCCCTGTCGGAAGCGCTGGACGACAACGCCAGCCCATCCTGAGCCTCGGCTCCATCGGAATTCAAAAGAGGCGGGATGCAAATCCCGCCTTTTTTAGTGCCGGTGATCGCCGGCGGTCGCCCGCCAAGCTCGAATTCATCTCCCTTGAATCAACGGCGCGCCGGGATGGAAGCGCGCCCAGACAGCCTCGGCATCCTCGCTATCCTTGCGCGACAGCATGTTCTGCACCGCGGCGCGGATCTCGCTGTCGACCGGCGGGGCGCCCGTCGCGGCGAGGGCCAGAATGATCGCACGCACGCCCTTCTGGTCCACCGCCGCTAGGCCGCTATTGTCGAAGAAGTGGGTCCTCCAGATCGGCCGCGCCTCGAAAAAGGGCAGCATCGCCGCGAGCGCATGAGGGCTGGCCGCTGCCGCCTGGCTCAACAGCGCGAAGAGTTGCGGTTGCTCCTGCCTGCGTCGCAGCAGCGCGTCGGCATGCTGAAACGCGCCCGGGAAATCGCCCGCCATCAACTTGGCGCGCAGCAGCCAAAGCTGGGAGGGCGTATCGCGCCAGCCCCATAGCCCGGCGGCGCCATAGAGTGCCGCAGCCGACTGGCGCCCCTCCTCCGCGCGGATTTGCCCCAGCACGCGCAACGCACGCGGATTGGCGAGCGATGCACCCAGCGCGCGGCGCGCGGCCAGATCGGCGCCCTCGCGGTCGCCGATCCGCAGCAGCGACGCCGCATAGAGCGCCGCGCCATCGGCCACGCCGCCGGGGATAAATTGCGCCTTGGCCGCGTCGCCCTGCGCCAGCGCCAGCCGCGCGGTGCCAAAGAGCGTCACGGTCGTCAGCATCGCGAGCGAGACAGCTGCTCCCGCCCCGCGCCGCACCAGCGGATTTGCGAAGAGACCGGTCAGGGCCATGCCTCAGCCCTTGGTCGCCCCGTAATAATAATAATAGCCATAGTCTTCGCCATAGCCGACCGACTTGGAGCTGAACTTCGACAGCACGACGCCGAGGATGTTCGCATTCGCCTCGCGCAGGCGGCGCAGCGCGGTCTGGACTTGGACGCGGCGCGCGCGATTCGATTCGACGATCAGCACGGTCGCGTCGACGACACGCGCGATCTGCGGCGAATCCGCCAGGCCCATCACCGGCGGGCCGTCGATCAGCACCAGGTCGTAATCCGCCATCGCCTTGCGCAGGAAACCCTGGATACGATGCGACGAGAGGATCTCGGTCGGGTTGGACGGGATCGGGCCGCTCGAGATGAAGTCGAGCCCTTCTACCTTGTGGATCACGTCCTTGATCTCGGCATGGTTCGACAGGACATGGACCAAGCCCTTGCCATTATCGACGCGCAGCGCGCTGTGAAGCGACGGCACGCGAATGTCGGCGTCGACCAGCAGCACCTTTTGCCCGATCTTGGCAAAGCCGACCGCGATCGCGAGCGCGCTGGTGCTCTTGCCCTCGGCCGCGCGGCTGGAGGTCACCAGCAGCGAGCTCGGCGGCTCGGAATTGAGCGCGAAGGCAATCGAGGACCGGATCGAATGATAGGCCTCGGACAGCGACGAGCGGCCCTGCGCCAGTTCGGCCTCGACCTGCCATTTCTGCACCACTGGCGTCGTGCCGAGCAGCGGAACCTGGAGACGGTTATAGACGTCCTCGGGCAGCCGCACCGTATCGTCCATCCGTTCGCGAACGAACGCGACGACCGCGCCGATCCCCAGGCCGGCGATCAGCGCCATCATGATGTTCATCAGCGGCTTGGGCGAGATGGGC
>Ga0164241_10001441_pt1 | contig 29328 bp, 27 predicted proteins | sample OricomyardsoilBY_FD_108780 | JGI IMG/M metagenome (GOLD analysis project Ga0164241, IMG submission 108780) | Backyard soil microbial communities from Emeryville, California, USA - Original compost - Back yard soil (BY) | ecosystem: Environmental > Terrestrial > Soil > Unclassified | place: USA... | reverse complement strand
TGATCGAGCCGGTCGGGTTGTGGCAGGTCGGCACGAGGAACACGAGCGCGGCCGGGTGCGCGGCGAGCGCGCGGTCGAGGTCCTCGGGGCGGGCGCCCGCGTGGTCGCGGCGGACGCCGACGACGACGGCCCCGGCGCGCGCGAACAGCTCGATCGCGCCGGGGTAGCTCGGCGCCTCGACGATGACGCGGTCTCCGCGGCGGATCAGCGCGCTGGTGATGAGGTGCAGGCCGCCCTGGGCGCCGTTGGTGACGAGCACCTGGTCGCGGGTGGTGGGCGCGCCGGCGCGGCTGAGCCGCTCGGCGATGCCGTCGCGCAGGACGGGGAGGCCGAGCGCGCCGTAGCCGTGCATCGGCGCGCCGGCGCGGATCGCGTCGTCGAGGTTCGCGCCGAGCCCGGCGACCGTCTCGTCGAGGTAGGGCGCGCCGACCGAGAGATCGATCGCGGCGGGCGGCCCGCTGACGAAGCGCGTGTACTGCGGGTTGCGGTGCGCGCGGCCGGGCGCGGGGGCGCGGCCAGCGCAGACGCGGGTGCCGCTGCCGCGGCGGCGTTCGACGACGCCGCGGTCGGAGAGCACGCCGTAGGCGGCGACGACGGTGCCGCGGCTGACCGCGAGCGCGTCGGCGAGCGTGCGCTCCGGCGGAAGGGCGCTGCCGTCCTCGATCTCGTCCTGGTGGACCGTGTCCTGGATCGCGTCGGCGAGGCGCACGTAGCGCGGGCCGCGGCGCTGCGCCCACGACCCGAGCAGGCCGACGAACTGATCCGTTTCCAGCAATTGGCTCATGCGTTGGCTCTCGACGAGTGGTCCACAGTGCGTCGATGATGCCACTACGCCGCCGAGAGGTCCACCCTCATGGGCCACCGCGGCGCCCACGTACCAGTCCAACAAGGAGTCCAATCATGTCATCAGCGAAGCACGACAGGATCCGGGATCCCGGCGCCGCGGTGACGATCCGGGTCGCCCGGGCCGAGGACGCAGCCGCGCTCGACCGCCTGGCGATCCTCGACTCCCAGCCGGTCCCGGCGGGGCTGAAGCTGTGCGCGGAGGTCGGCGGCGAGCTGTGGGCCGCCTACTCGGTGCGCGGACGGTCGGCGATCGCCGATCCGTTCCGACCCAGCGGCGAGCTCGTCCCGCTGCTGGAAGCGCGCGCGGCGCAGCTGCGGCGCGCGTCGTCGGAGGTCGTCCCACGGCGCCGCTGGCGCCGGGCGGCCGCGCTCCTCGGCGCGGCGTAGCGAAGCACCGTGGCGCCGCGTCGTTGAAGGGCGCGGCGCCGGGTGCCGCCGTCGCGGGCTAGACCGCGACGGCTTCGGCGTCCTCGGCGGACGCCGAGCGGCGCACCGTCGGGGTCGCCGTGGTGCGCTCGAGCGCCTCGAGCAGCTCGTCGCGCGCGGCCATCGGCTTGTCGGCGAGGCGCGGCACGGTGCTCGCGCCGGTCTCGGGGAGCGCGCCGCGGTAGTCGAACACGCCGACCTCCCCGCCGGCGCGGCGCGCCGCGAAGACGAGGCGGCCGAGCGCGTCGAGCGACGCGCGGCGGCCGGTGAGGACGAGGGCGCGCGGCTCGACGGCGAGCATCGCCCGCATCAGGCGGCTCGGGTCGAGGTCGAGCGTGACGGTCAGCGTGCGCAGGCCGACGCGGCGCAGGTTCAGCTCGAGCGCCTGCGCGTGCAGGGCGTCGCTGTCCGGCGGGCGGCTGGCGTCGAAGATCAGGACCGAGTCGGTGCGGTGCGCGGGCGGCGCGATCCGCTGCTGCGCGGCGAGCCAGCCGCTGGCCCAGCGCCAGGCGACGCCGTACTCGGGCGGGGGCGGCTGCGTGCCGTCGTCGAGCGAGTCGACCGCGGGGAGCAGGACCTCGTCGATGGTGCGCTCGATCGAGCGGACGGCGAGGCTCTCCTCGACGACGCGATCGGCGGCGTCGGCGTCGAAGCGGCTCAGCGCGGACCGCAGGCGCTGCGGCGTCGCGGGGCCGGCGCCGCGCTCACGGGCGATCGAGATCGCCGACGAGACGTTCTGGGTCTCCTCGAAGGCGCTGCGGAGCGCCTCGATCTCGGCCAGCTCGAACTGCCGGTGGCCGCCCTCGGTCCGGCGCGGCGACGGGAAGCCGAAGCGACGCTCCCAGGAACGGAGGGTGCTCGGGCTCACCCCGATCATCGCGGCGGCGGCGTTGGTACGGACGGCGCTCATGGGAGCAATGTCGAGCTTTGGGGCCGATCGCGCAAGATGCGCAAAGAAGGCTGCATTTCGGCCGGTTTGATGCGGTTGAAGGAGTTCCGCCACGGGCCGCGACGGCGCGAGCGAGCTGCGGCGGGCGGCCACGCGGCACGCGAGCGGCGAGCGGCGAGCGGCTTTGCCCGCGCGGCTTCCAGCGGCGCGCGACGGCGCCCCGCGCGCGGCTCAGCCCAGCTCGAGGACCACGAGCGCGCCCGGCGACGGGCCGCACGGGCCGACGCGAGCGGTGAAGCGGACGCCGAACTCGTCGGCGGGGCGCAGCACCATCGTCGCCGGCTCCTCGGAGCCCAGCGTCGCGGCGACGAGCACGGCGCTGAGGCCGTGCGGGCGGCCCGCGGCCGACTCGGCGTCGGCCGGGATCAGGAGGTCGGTGACGTGCCGGTCGACGACGTCGACCTCGCGCACGCCGAGGACCTTCTCGGCGCGGCGCGAGAGGCCGCAGACCGCGAGCGCGCGGTCGACGACGACGAACGCCTCGTTGGCCTTCGGCGCGATCGCGGCCGGCGCGTCGAGCAGCAGGCCGAGGTTGCAGCGGATGCAGACGCGCGAGCCGACCTGGGGGACGAGCCCGTCAGCGGGCGGCTTGCCGCAGTGGCCGCAGAACGCGACCCGCGGAGCGGCGGGAGCGACGCGCCCGCCGGGGACGGCGCGGAGCGGCTGCGCGGGCATCAGCGGCGGGCCCCCCGCGCCATGCGGGCGGGCGCGGTGTGGCCGTCGAGGAGCGCCAGCGCCTGCGCGGTCGCCTCGCCGGGCGAGGCCGCGAGCGAGGGGACCGCGGCCGAGCGGGTGGTCTCGCGATCGCCCGCGCCACGGTGGTAGAGCGCGATCGGCAGCGCGCCGGCGGCCGAGCGGACCGCGTACGCCCAGCGCGCGACCTCCTCGTCGCCGGCGTGGCGGCCGGCGACGATCACGGCGCCGGGGCGCAGCGCGGTGACGAGGTCCTGGAGGCCGACGCGGTTGCGGACGGGAAGCGTCGCGACGCGCACGCCGGTGCGGCCGATGAACAGCTCGAGGGCGCGGACGGCCGGAGCGTCGATGTCGAGATCATCGCGGGTCGCGTCGCCGATGAGCACCGTGCCCGGCCGCGCGGCCTGTGGGGTCAGGCGCTGCGCGCGGCGCAGCCACTCGACCGCCCAGCGGCCGCCGAGCGCCCACGCGGCGCTGTCGTCGCCCTGGCGCCGGGCGAGCTCCATGATCGAGGGCAGCAGGACCTCCTCGACCGTGCGCTCGACCGAGCGCATCGCGAGCGCCGCCTCCATCGCGCCGTCGGCGCGCTCGGCCTCGAACGCCGAGAGGGCGCCGACGAGGATGTGCGTGTCCCCGCGCAGCGACTCGCGCGCACGGGAGACCGCCGAGGAGATCGAGAGGCCGTCGCGGAGGGCGTCGCGGAGGGCCGCCACCTCTCCGTACACGTAGACGCGGTGCTTGCCCGGGGTGCGCTGGGGCTGCGGGTACTCGAACCGCCGCTCCCACGCCCGCAAGGTGTTCGCGCTCACGTTCAGGAGCGCAGCCGCCTCGCTTGTCTTGAGCGTGCGCATTCGTCTTGAAAGTGACCAGCTTTGCCGAAGTCTAGCGAGATTTGTGCGCTTAAGTGCAGCTTTTGTGCCCTAAACCCGTGCAGTTTGGCGCCGATGCCATAGACATGAACAAGCACACCGCACGCCTCATGCCGCTCGCCATCGCCTCCGCCGGTCTCGTCGCCGCGCTCGGCGGCTTCTTCGGCACCCGCTAGCAACCCGTGACCACGCCGCGTGCCGGAATCCGGCGCGCGGCGTAGAGTCCGGTCCGTGCATCCCGGCGGCCGTCTTCGCGCCGCGAGCGCCGTAGCGCTCGCCGTCTGCGCCGGCGGCCTCGTCTGGTTCGCCCTCACCGCCGATCATCGGCTGGGCGACGCGCTCTTCTTCACGCTCGGCGCCGTCGCGATCTTCGCGGGGCTGCTGACCACCCGCCTGCAGGGAACGTTCGTCGTCTCCGCGACGTTCGCGATGGCGATGCTCGCCGTCGCCTTCCTGGGGCCGGCGGCGGCGTTCGCGATCGTCGTGGTCGCCGAGGTCGGGCAGTGGCTCGTCGAGCGCTACCGGAAGGTCTCGCTGGGGATCAACGTCGCCGCGTCCGGCCTGCCGGCGCTCGCGGCCGGCGCGCTCTTCCCGGACGTCAGCGCGAGCTCGACCGAGTTCCCCTTCCTGCTCGCCGGGTTCGCCTGCGCGGCGATCGTCGTCAACTTCGTGCTCGTCGGGCTGCTGATCGCGCTGCGCGACGGGCTCTCGCCGGCGGTCGCGCTGCGACCACCGCTCGAGCTGGTGCCGTCGCTCGCGCTCAACGTCGCGCTGACCGTCGCGCTCGCCGAGCTCTACGCCCAGTACGGGCTGGCCGCGATCACGTTCGCCGCGCTCGTGGTGATCGCGTTCTCCTACATGACGCGGCTCGTGATGCAGGCCCGCGAGCGGGCGGGCGCGTACGCGGCGCTCTCCTGGGGCGTGCTCAGCGGCCTGCTGCGGACGCTCGACGAGCGCGATCCGCGGGCGGCGCGCCACGGGGCGGCGGTGGCCCGCTTCGCACGCGACATCGCCGCGCAGCGCCAGCTGTCCCGGCGCGACCAGGAGCTCGCGCACACCGCCGGGCTGCTGCACGACATCGGGCGGTTCGCGCTGTCGGACCGCGTGATGGAGCGCGGCACGACGCTGACCGACCCGGACTGGCGGACGATCCGCCGGCATCCGATCATCGGCGCCGACCTGCTGCGCGACGTCGGCCACTACGGGCCCGTGGCCGAGATCGTGCGCGCCCACCACGAGCGCTGGGACGGGCGCGGCTACCCGGACGGGCTCGAGGGCGAGGAGATACCCGAGATCGCGCGGATCGTCGCGGTCGCCGAGGTCTACGACACGCTCACCGCGCCGGACACCTACCGCACCCAGATGACCTCGTTCGAGGCGCTGAACGAGCTCCGCCGCGTCGCCGGCCGGCAGCTCGACCCGGGCGTCGTCGAGTCGCTCGCCGAGGTCCTCGCCGGCCGCGGCACGGACTACCGCCACGCCGACGACGCCGACTACGACCGCGAGCTCGACCTGCTGCGCCGGATCGACGAGGCCGCCAGCGGCGGCTGAGGCCTAGGCGGCGTCGGCCGGCGGCCAGAGGGCCGGGACCGGCCAGTGCTGGGCGATGCCGGAGGGCTCGGGGAGGATCGCGGGCTCGACGTGGTGGCGGTGCATGCGGGGCTCGTCGACGTCGTCGTCGCCGGTCGGGGCCTGGCGCAGGGGAGCACCGGACTCGAGCGACTCGAGGAACTCGTCGAGCTGCTGGATGCTGAAGCGGCGCTGACCGCCCGGGGTGCGATAGCCGCGGAGGTAGCCCATGTCCGACCAGCGGCGGATCGTCGAGAGCGAGACGCCGAGCCGGCGCGCGGCCTCGGAGGTGGTGAGGCCGAGCTTGCGAGTGTTGACGGTCATGGACGAGGTGTACGGAGGTTTCGCCTCCTTTCCTCAAGGGTGGGCCGCCTTTGCGCAGGTTTCGGTCGCAGAAGCGACGAGCGCGTGCGACGATCCTCCACAGCCATGGGCCGCCTCGACGAACTCGACATGTCACTGAAGCTCGGCGCGAAGGAGGAGGCGCGGCGCCTGATGGCCGCCGGATCGCGGCTCGCGCAGCTGCGGCTCGCGCTCGGCGGGAAGTTCCCGTACGGGGACGGGGAGTCGCGGCTCGGGCCGCCGCTGGCGCTCGTGTTCGAGGGCTGGGACGCGTCGGGCAAGGGCGGCGCGATCAAACGGCTCGCCTACCGGCTCGACCCGCGCCACGTGCGCTACGCGTCCTACGCGGCGCCGACGCCCGACGAGAAGCGCCACCACTACCTGCAGCGGTTCGTGCCGGCGCTGCCGGGCTGGGGCGGCATGACGATCTACGACCGCTCCTGGTACGGCCGCGTGCTCGTCGAGCGCGTCGAGGGCTTCGCGACCGAGGAGGAGTGGCGCCGCGCGTACGACGAGATCAACGCCTTCGAGCACGGGCTCGCCGACGGCGGGACGATCTTCGCCAAGTTCTGGCTGCACGTGACGCCCGAGGAGCAGCTCGCGCGCTTCGAGAAGCGCGCCGGCGATCCGCTGAAGGCGTACAAGCTGACCGACGAGGACTGGCGCAACCGCGAGAAGCGCGAGCCCTACGAGGAGGCGGTCGAGGAGATGCTCGCGCGCACCGACCAGGGGCCGCGCGCGCCGTGGATCCTCGTCGAGGGCGACTCGAAGAAGTGGGCGCGCGTGAAGGTCGTCGAGTCGGCGGTCGCCGTGATCGAGGACGGCATGCGCCGCTGGGGCCTCGAGCCGCCGGCGCCGGTCGACGCCGGCGACTAGCCGGTCCCGACGACCTGCCAGCGGCCGCCGCGAAAGCGCGCGCCGCAGGACGCGAGGCGGACGAGCATCAGCACGTTCAGGCCCGCCCAGACGCCGAGCACGCCCCAGCCGAGCGCGAGCGACAGCGCCGAGACCGCGGCGAACGCCAGCGTCGCGGCGAGCATGCTGCGGGCCAGGAACCCGGTCTCGCCGGCACCGAGCAGGATCCCGTCGAGCGCGAAGACCGCGGCGCCCGCGGGCTGCATCAGCGCGAAGAGCGGCCACAGCGTCTCGGCGCGCTCGATCACCTTCGGGTCGGACGTGAACGCGTGCGGGATCACGCCGCGCAGCGCGAGCAGGAGGAGGCCGAGCGCGCAGCCGCCCGCGACCGAGAGCTCGATCATCCGGCGGGCCGCGGCGCGGGCGCCGGCGGCGTCGCCCGCGCCGAGCCGGCGGCCGACGATCACCTGGCCGGCGACCGCGATCGCGTCGAGGACGAGCGCCAGGAAGATGAACAGCTGCATCGCGACCTGGTGCGCCGCGAGCGACTGCGCGTTCACGCGCGCGAGGACCGCGCCGGCGAGCAGGAACGAGCCGAGCAGCGAGCCGGTGCGGATCACGAGCGCGCCGCCCATCCGCAGCAGCGGGCGGATCAGGTCGGCGCGCGGGCGGCGGCCGAGCGCGCCCGCGGGCGCCGCGAGGAGGATCCGCACGAACGCCGCCCCCATCCCGGCCTGCGCGATCACCGTGCCCCAGGCGGAGCCGGGGAGGCCCCAGTCGAAGCCGTAGACGAACACGACCTCGAGCACGACGTTGACGAGGTTCGCGGCGACGACGACCTTCAGCGGCGTGCGGAGGTCGGCGACGCCGCGGAGGTAGCCCTGGCCGGCGAGCGCGATCAGCGCGAAGGGGAGGCCGAGCGCGCCGATCCGCAGGAACGTCGTCGCGAGCGCGCCGACCTCGCCGTCGCCGCCGAGCACGGTGATCGCCGGGCCCGCGAGCGCGGCGGTGAGCGCGGCGATCGCGACCCCGAGCGCGAGCGCGACCCACAGCGCCTGCGCCGCGACGGCCCCGGCGCGGTCCACGGCGCCGCCGCCGTGCAGCCGCGCGACCTGCGCGGTGACGCCGTAGGCGAGGAAGTTGCAGACGGTCGCCAGCGCGCTGAGGAGCGCACCGGCCAGCGCGAGCGCGGCCAGCTGCGGCGTGCCGAGGTGGCCGACGATCGCGGTGTCGGCGAGGAGGTACAGCGGCTCCGCGGCGAGCGCGCCGAGCGCGGGCACGGCGAGCCGCACGATCTCGCGGTCGTAGGGAGAGCGGCGGCGCACCGCGAGGACGGTAGGCGGCGCGGGGGAGGAAGCGGCGCCGGCCACGACCGCTCCGCCGGACGGCGCGGGGGAGGCGGCCGGCCACGGCGCCGTACGATCCAGGCGTGCGACGGCTCGTCCTCCTGGCCGGCCTGGCGCTCGCCGGCTGCGGCGGCGAGCCCGACGCGCTGCCGCCCGCGTGCTCCGAGGGCCCGGACGCGATCGTCGAGGCGCTCGCGGGTGCGGGCGGGCGGGACCCCATGGTCGCGCTGACCGACGGGACGCTGCTGTCGACGTGCGTCTCGCACGCGTTCGACGACGCCGACCTGCAGCTGCTCGGCTACTCGGTCACCCCCGCCGCGGACCGGCTCGCCGAGGAGGCCACGCCGAAGGCCGCCGTCGAGCTCGGGTTCCTGCTCGGGGCGGTGCGGCGCGGAGCCGCGCACACGAACGGGATCCACCTCGAGCTGGTCCGCAAGCTCGAGGGCACCGCGCGCACGCTCGGCGACCCCGCGCTCGAGGCCGGCGTGCGCCGCGGGATCGCGGCCGGAGAGGCGCGCGGGTGAGCGGGGCGAGCCCCCACCACGGGATCGCGACGGGGGAGGAGCGCGGATGAGGCTGCGCCTGTGGCACGCCCCCGACGGCGCGCGGGTCGCCTACCGCGAGTCCGGGACCGCCGGGACCGGGCCGCCGATCGTGCTCCTGCACTCGTGTGGGCTCAGCCACCGCGAGCTCGAGCCGGTCGTCGAGCACCTCGACGACCGCTTCCGGATCATCCTGCCCGACCTCCCGCTGCACGGCGACTCCGAGGACCGGCCGCGGCATCCGTACTCGCTGGACTGGTTCGCCGACGTCATGGGCGCGTTCTGCCGCGACGTCGGCGGGCCGCGGCCGCTGGTGGGCGGCCACGGGATGGGCGCCGAGATCCTGCTCCACGCGACCGCGACCGGCCGCATCGACCCCGGGCGGCTCGTGCTCATGGCCAACCGCCTGCACCGGCGCCCGCCGCACACGCTCGCGCGCACCGCGCTGCGCACCACCGCCCGCGCCGCCGCGCTGCCCGGGCTCGACCGCACGCTCTCGCGCGCCGCGCGCCTGGCGATCCGCCCCGACGCCGGCCTGAAGCTCAGCGCCCGCGCGAACCCGGGCGCGCGCGACCTCATCCGCCATGCGATGGGCGACGTCGGCGGCAACGCGAACCTCGCGCGCTCGTGGTCGCGCTTCGCGCGCCGCTGGCCGGCCGACACGAACCGCCAGGTCCTCGACCAGTACCGGCACGTCACCGTCCCGACGCTGCTCCTGTGGGCCGACCGCGACAACATGCACCCGCTCGCGACCGCCGAGGAGGCCCTCGACCTCCTGCCCGACGGCCAGCTGCGGACCCTCCCCGACACCGGCTTCCTCGTCGCCTACGACGACGCGGTCGGCGTCGCCCGGGAGATCGCCGCGTTCGTGGTCTGAGTTTTCTCGGCATGCATATATGCAGTTATTGCTATGTTGAGAAGCAGCTATGCGTGACATCCCCCGGCTCAAGGCCGAGTTCTTCAAGGCGCTCGGGCATCCCGTCCGCATCCGCGTCCTCGAGATGCTCAGCGACGGGGAGCAGCCGGTCGCCGAGCTGCTCGCCGACCTCGGCGTCGAGCAGGCCTACCTCTCGCAGCAGCTGGGCGTGCTCCGGCGCGCGGGCTTCGTCGTCGCCCGCCGCGAGGGGACGAACGTCACCTACGCGCTCGCCGACGAGCGCGTCGCGGAGCTGCTCGCCGTGTCGCGGCAGATGCTGATCGACATGGTCACGGCGACGCGGGACGAGCTCAGCCGCACGTGACCCGCGCGCGCGTCGCGGCGCTCCTCCCGGGCCGCCGCGACTACCGCGGCTTCGCCACCTCGTGGCGCGCCGACCTGCTGGCCGGCGTCACCGTGGCGGTCGTCGCGCTGCCGCTGGCGCTCGGGTTCGGCGTCGCCTCCGGGCTGGGCGCCGAGGCGGGGATCGTCACCGCGATCGTCGCGGGGATCGTGGCGGGCGTCTTCGGCGGCTCGCACCTCCAGGTCAGCGGGCCCACCGGGGCGATGACCGTCGTGCTCGTGCCGGTGGTCGCGTCGGTCGGGACCGGCGGGGTGGTCGTCGTCGCGCTGCTCGCCGGGATCCTGCTCGGCGTCGCCGGCGCCGCCCGGCTCGGCCGCTACGCCGGGATCCTGCCGTGGCCCGTGGTGGAGGGCTTCACGGTCGGGATCGCGATGCTGATCTTCCTCCAGCAGGTGCCCGCCGCGCTCGGCGTCGCCAAGCCGAAGGGCGAGAACACCGCCGCGGTCGCGGCGCGCGCGCTCGGCGACTGGGGCGCGCACGGGTGGACGGCGCTCGCCCTCGTCGTGCTGGTCGCCGCGATCGTCGTGGGGCTCGCGCGCGCCCACCACGCGCTGCCCGCGTCGCTGATCGCGGTGGCCGCCGCGACGGCGCTCGCCGAGGTCGCGGGCCTCGACGTCGCCCGGATCGGCCACATCCCGTCGGGCCTCCCGGCGCCGCACGTCCCCGACCTCACGGCGGGCGACCTGCCGACGCTGCTCTCGGCGGTGGTGGCGGTCGCGGCGCTGGCGGCGATCGAGAGCCTGCTCTCGGCGAAGGTCGCCGACGGCATTGCCGACACCGAGCCCCACGACCCCGACCGCGAGCTCGTCGGCCAGGGCCTCGCGAACGTCGCGGTCTCGTTCTTCGGGGGCATGCCCGCGACGGGCGCGATCGCCCGCACGGCGGTCAACGTCCGCGCCGGCGCACGCACGCGAGCGGCGGCGATCGTCCACGGCCTCGTGCTCGTGATCGTCGTCCTCGCGCTCACCCCGGCGCTCGAGAAGGTGCCGCTCGCCGCGCTGGCCGGGGTGCTGATGGTCACCGCGGCGCGGATGGTCGACGTCCGGACCGTGCGGAGGATCCTGCGCTCGACGCGCAGCGATGCTCTGCTGCTGACGAGCACCGCGGTCGCGACCGTCGCCTTCGACCTCGTGATCGCCGTCGGCGTCGGCGTCGCGCTGGCCTCGCTGCTCGCGCTGCGCGCGGTCGCCGACAGCACGACGTTCGAGCGCGACGCCATCGGCGGCGACGTCGCCGTCGACGCCGAGCTCGAGCACGTCCTGCTCGAGGACCACATCGTCGCCTACCGCCTCGACGGGGCGCTGTTCTTCGGCGCCGCGCAGCGCTTCCTGCTCGAGCTGACGGCGATCGGCGACGTCGAGGTCGTGATCCTGCGCATGGGCCGGGTGCGGATCCTCGACAGCACCGGCGCGAACGCGCTCGCCGACCTGATCACCCACCTGCAGCACCGGGGCATCACCGTCCTGCTGGCCTGCGTCCGTCCCGAGCACGAGCGCCTCCTCGAACGCGTCGGCGTCCTCGGCTCGCTCGCGCACGAGAACCACGTGCTGCCGACGATCGACGAGGCGCTCGTCCACGCCCGGCGCCATCACCGGCGCAACGTCGCCGCGCGCGCCGCGGCCTGACCGCCGTCGCGCGTCAGCGGCGCCGGGGCGGACGCGGCCGGCGCCGGCTCGCCGCGCAGGCGACGCAGAGGACGCCGTCGGGCATCGCCGCGAGGCGGGCGGGCGCGATCGGCTCGCCGCAGGCGTCGCAGAGGCCGTAGGTCCCCTCGTCGAGCTTGGCCAGCGCGCGGTCGGTGCGCGCGAGCCCCTCCTCGAGCGACTCGCCGACGCCGATGTCGGTCAGGCGGCTGATCGCCTCGGTCGTGCCGTCGCCGATCCGCTTGCCGAACCCCTGCGCGGTCCCGCGCTCCGGCCGCTTGGCGAGCGTCGCGACCCGCTGGCGGATGCCGTCGCGCCGCTCCTCGAGGAGGCGGCGAACAGCGGCTGGGTCGTGGGCGCGGGCGGTGGGAGCCACGTCCGTCGCCATACCCGCAACGGGCCTCCCGCGCACGACAAGGCGTAGGGTTCTTCCCACTATGAGCGCGACGGAGCAGACCGCCCAGCTGTGGGGCGGCGAGACCACCAAGGCCATCAACAACTTCCAGATCTCGGGTGAGCGCGTGCCGCTCCCGGTGATCCACTGGATCGCCCGGATCAAGGGCGCGGCGGCGACCGTGAACGCCGAGCTCGAGCTGCTCGACGGCGACGTCGCGAGCCGCATCGCCGCGGCCGCCGACGAGGTCGCCGCGGGCCGCCACGACGAGCAGTTCCCGATCGACGTCTTCCAGACCGGCTCGGGCACCTCGTCGAACATGAACACCAACGAGGTCCTCGCGAACCTCGCCGGCGAGGGCGTCCACCCGAACGACCACGTCAACTTCGGGCAGTCCTCCAACGACGTCTTCCCGAGCGCCGTGCACCTCGCCGCGCTCGACCAGGCGACCAACGAGCTGCTCCCGGCGCTCGAGCGCCTCGAGCAGGCGTTCGCGGCGAAGGCGACCGCGTTCGCCGACATCGTCAAGTCCGGCCGCACGCACCTGATGGACGCGGTGCCGGTCACGCTCGGCCAGGAGTTCGGCGGCTACGCCGCGCAGATCCGCCTCGGCGCGCGCCGCGTGACCAACGCGCTGCCGCAGGTCGCGCAGATCCCGCTCGGCGGCACCGCCACCGGCACCGGCCTGAACACGCATCCCGAGTTCGCCGAGCGCGTCCGCGCGCTGCTCGCCGAGCAGACCGGGCTGACCATCTCCGCCCCCGAGGACCCGTTCGAGGCGCAGGGCAACCGCGACGCGCTCGTCGAGCTCAGCGGCGCGCTGAAGGTCGTCGCCGTGTCGCTGACCAAGATCGCCAACGACCTCGCGCTGATGGGCTCCGGCCCGCGCGCCGGCATCGGCGAGATCTTCCTGCCCGAGCTGCAGAAGGGCTCGTCGATCATGCCGGGCAAGGTCAACCCGGTGCTGCCGGAGGTCGTCCTCCAGGTCGGCGCGCAGGTGATCGGCAACGACACCGCGATCACCATCGGCGGCCTCCAGGGCAACTTCGAGCTCAACGTGCGGATCCCGCTCATCGCGCGCAACCTGCTGCAGTCGATCCACCTCCTCGCCACCTCGAGCGTCGCGTTCGCCGAGAAGTGCGTCGAGGGCATCGAGGCCAACGAGGCCGGCTGCAAGGCCAGCGCCGAGGGCACGCTCGCCGCGGCCACCGCGCTCAACGGCTACATCGGCTACGACAAGGCCGGGGCGATCGTCAAGGAGGCCGCCGCCTCGGGCCGCAACCTCCGCGACGTCGCGCTCGAGCAGGGCGTGGACGAGGAGACGTACGAGAAGGCGATGGACCTGCGCAAGATGGCGGCGGGCGGGCTGGTCTAGCCGCTCCGGCCGCCGGCCGGTCACAGCGCGGTCCGCCGCGCGTAGAGGGACGTGCATGGGCGTTCGCGAGCCATCCGACGACGCGCTGCTCCTCGAGGGGAGCCTCGCGTCGTTCGAGGTGCTCTACCGGCGCCACGAGCGGGCCGTGCTGGCGTTCTTCGCGCGGCGCACGCCGCGCGCCGACGCCGCCGCGGACCTCGCCGCCGAGACCTGGGCGGTCGTGCTCGGCGCGCGAGACCGGTTCGACCCGGCGCGCGGCACCGCGCTCGCGTGGCTGTTCGGGATCGCGGGCAAGCGGCTCGCCAACTACCACCGCCGCGGCGCCGTCGAGATCCGTGGCCGGCGGCGGCTGGCGATGGAGCGGATCCCGCTCACCGACGACGACGTCGCTCACATCGAGGGGCTGCGCGACGACGTGTCGATCATGGACATCGTCGAGGAGCTGCCCGCCGACGAGCGCGCCGCCGTCCGCGCACGGTTCGCTCTCGGCCATCCGTATCCCGTCATCGCCGGTGAGCTCGGGATCACCGAGCCCGCCGCGCGCAAGCGCGTCAGCCGCGGGCTCGCCCGGCTCCGGCGGCGCCTGGAGGACCCGTCATGAGCAGCGCCTTCTCCGACCGCCTGCTGGACGAGCTGCGCACCGCCGAGGAGCGGCGGCGCACCGCGACGCGCGGCCCGCTGCGTTCCGGCGCCGGCCGCCGCGGGTTCGCGATCGCGCTGGCCGTCGCCGCGTGCGCCGCGGCGATCGTCGTCGCGGTCGCCGCGCTCAGCGGTGGCCGGGACGGCGGCGCCGTGCAGCGCGGCCCCGCGGTCGCCGGCCCGGCGCTGCCGACGGTGAGCGCGACCGGCGCGTGCCCCGTCTCCGCACCCGAGGAGAACCTGAAGGGCTACGGGCTCGGCGTCGGAGGCCCGACCTTCTACGCCGTCGGCTTCGGGGCGACGGTCCCGATCGCGCCGCCCGAGTACGTCCAGAGCCACCGCTGGTGGGGCGCCAAGACGCTCTGGGTCGTGCGGCCCGGAGCCCCCGCCGCGGTGGTGACCGGGCGTCGGCTCGACGGCCCCGGCGAGCTCCGCTTCGACGACGGCGACGTCCCGACCGCGGGTAGCCTGACGCTGCCCGCGCCGGACGGGACGTTCACGATCTCCGTGCCGTCGTCGTCGCGGATGGAGGCGCCCGGCTGCTACGCGTGGATCGTGACCGCGGGGAGCAGGCGGCAGGTGATCGTGTTCCGGGCGGTCGACGCCGCGCACGAGTACCACCCGGGCTCGATCCAGCGGGGCGTGCGGGCGCGCGACCTCGAGCGCGCGATCGTCGACCCGCCGCGGCTCCCCGCGGACGCGGCGACCCCGTACGACGCGTCGTGCGCAAGCCCCCGCACCGGCGCCGACCGCGCGCTCGTCCGCACCCGCTTCGGGAGCACGACGCGGCCGGTCTTCGTCTGCGCCGTCGGCGAGCGCGCCACCTACCTGCTGCAGGTGCTCGGCAACGGCTGCTACACCGGCGGCGAGATCGGCGGGCGCCGCGGGCTGCAGGGCTGCGGCGTGAAGGTGCCGTCGACCAGGCGCTAGGGCTCGGTCGCGGTCAGCCGCCGGAACGCGGCGCCGACGACGCTCACCGCCGGCTTCGGGCGGCCGCCGTAGGTGAACAGCCCCTTCTGGTTGATCCCGCGGACGATCCGGATCCCGGGGACGAGCTTGCGGATCGAGCCGCCCGCGAACGTCGGCGCGACCGCGAAGTCGCGCAGCGCCCAGATGAGCATCCCGCTGAGCCGCGGGTTGCCGTCGTAGGCGCGGACGTGGGTCGCGAGCAGGCGCGTCTGGAAGCCGTAGCCGCCGGGCTCCAGGCGCGCGTTGAGCCCGTTGGCCTCGGCCCCGAACTCGCTGACGATCAGGACCTTGCCGGCGAACGCGCGCTCGAACTTCCGCACACGCCGCCGCACGAGGTAGGCGACCTCGGGGCGCTTCGCGAATGGCGACTCGTACCAGCCGACGTAGTTCGTCGCGGCGATCGCGTCGACGTGGCGGTACATCGGGCCCATGGCCTTCGGCGGATGCGCGCCCCAGACGTCGAGCGCGACGAGCCGGCCCGGATCGCGCGCGTGCAGCTCCCTCGCCATCGCGTCGACGTAGGCGACCTGGCCGTCGGGATGCCCGTTGCCCGCGACCTCGTTGGCGAGGTTCCAGGCGACGATCGACGGGTGGTACTGGAGCTGGCGCACGCTCGTGCGCACCCGCTCGCGCGCGCTGCGCTGCTGGGTCGGCGTCTTGTTCGTCCACGAGCCGGGCGCGTCGATCGGGCCGACGCCCATCCACACGAGGATCCCGGCGGCGTCGAGGCGCTCGACGAGCGCGGGGTCGAGCTGGTGCTGCGCGCGCGTCGCGTTCGCGCCGATCGCCTTCAGCTCGTCGACGATCGAGTCCATGTCGCCCGGCGTGAGCGCGTCGCCGCGGCCGCGGGCGTCCTCCTGCAGCGACGCGCCGTAGAGCTTCAGCCGCTTCCCGTCGAGGAAGAGCTTCGTCCCCTTCCACGTCAGCTCGCGCAAGCCGGTGCGCCCGCCCCAGCCGGACTCGCCCGGGACGTCGAGGCCGAGGTCGTAGAGGTTCGGATGCTTCGGCGACCACAGCGCGGGCTTGGCGATCTCGAGCGCCAGCTTCACGACCCGCCAGCCGCCGCGCGGGACGCGCACCGCCGGGAACCGGAAGTCGATCCGCTCGTCGCCGGCGTGGTGCAGCGCGCCGTGGACGGTGATCCTGCGGTCGGCCACCAGGTTGTGGACGTGGACGCTGAGGTCGACGGTCGCGGAGCCGTCGGCGTGCAGGCGCGTGCGGACGGTCGGCGCCGTCACCTCGCTGTCGTGCACGGGCCGCAGCGTCACCTCGCGGTTGATCCCACCGAAGTTGAACCACGTGCGGTGCCAGCCGGCGCGCTTGAGCGCCGCCGGACCGCGCCAGTCCGCGCGGACGACGAGGACATGCTTGCCGGCGGTCGCGTGGAAGCGCTCCTCGAACGGCAGGTAGACGCCGACGTGGGTGCCGAGATGGTCGCCGTCGAGCCAGACGTCGGCGCGGTGGTGGACCGAGCCGAAGCCGAGCGCGTAGTCGCCGTCGGCGGGGATCGCGATCGTCGTGCGGTACCAGCCGACGCTGCCGCGGAACCCGGCGACGCCCGCCGGGCCGGTGAGCGGCTCGGCGTTCGGGACGAATGGCGTGAGCACGCTCGCGCCCGTGAACGCCCCGCGCGGCCAGCCGCGCGACCGCCCCGTGTCGTGCGGATCGAGGCGCACCGTCCACGGCCCGGCGACCGCCGTGCGCTCGATCGGGCCGGCCACCGCGTTCGGTGCCGGGGACTGCGCCGTGGCCGTCCCGGCCGGCGGCGCGAGGAGCGCGAGCGCCGCGACGGCGGGCAGGAGTCGCATCGGCCGGAAGCCTATGAACCCCGCCCGCCGCTCGCGGCGGTTGCGCTACTTCACGGTCACGCCGAGAACACGGGACCCCTGACCGGTCCGGCCCGAGTCGCCGGCCCACTGGGCGACGAACCGGCTCGAGCTCGCGATCGTCCAGCTCGCGGTGAACGAGCCGCCGTTGGCGCCGGCGGCGACCGTCTGGTGGCGCCAGCGGCCGGTCTTGTCGTCGAGCGCCGAGACCACGATCTGCTCGCCGCCCTGCGCGCCCGCGAGCACGCCGGTGACCGCGATCCGCCCCTTCGCCTTCTTCAGGCCCTTCTTGGTGAAGGCGCGGGTCTTGGTGTTGATCGTCAGCGACGAGGCCTTGCCCGCGTCACCGCCGGACTTCGTGGCGAACAGGCGGCTCTGCTTCGCGGAGCCGACGAGCCCGTAGGCCTGGGCGGCGCTCGCGGCGACGATCCCGCCGGCCGGCATCGCGCCGAGCGAGATCAGCTGCGGGCGCCACGTCCGGCCGCCGTCGGTGGTGTGCAGGACGTGCGCGTGCGTGCGGTCGTCGCCGAAGCGGTCGATCGCGAGGAAGCCGTCGTCGGCCGAGCCGAAGGCGAGCTCGATGCCGTCGGCGGTGCCGGTGGCGTCGATCCGCGTCCACGTCCTGCCGGCGTTCGCGGTCCGCCAGACCCGGCCGGCCGTGTCGAGCACGTAGCCGGTGCGCGCGGTCGCGAAGTCGGCCTCGTCGATCCGCAGCGCGTTCTTCTTCACCTTCCTGCTCTTGGTCGGGAACGGGCGCGGGATCGGCTTCCAGCTCGCGCCGCGGTCGTTCGTGACGGCGATCGCGGTCGCGCCCCAGGCGACGGTCGAGGAGCCGTTGACGTCGAGGTCGCGCAGCCGCGCCTTGGCGACGTCGCGGTCGCCGACCGGGTCGAAGCGGCCGCCGCCGACCTGGCGGCGCAGCCCGGTCTGGGCGACGAGCATCACGGTGTCGCCGCCGAGCGTCGCGACGACCGAGGCGTGCTCGGTCCCCGGGTCGAGCGTCTGCCAGCTCTGGCCGGCGTTGGCGGTCTTGAACAGGCCGCCGCTGGCGTCGAGCGCGTAGCCGGTGGTGGCGTCGGCGAACGCGACGTCGACGAGGTTCACCGAGGTCGGCACGCTGAGCGCCTTCCACGACGCGCCCGCGTCGGTCGTGCGGGCCAGCGTCCCGCGCTGGCCGATCGCGTACGCGCTCGTCGGCGTCGGCCCGACGCGCAGGCGCTGGTAGAGCCCGCCGATGTCGCCGCCGACCGAGGTGAAGTTCTGGCCCGCGTCGTCGGAGAGGACGGTCGCCCCGCCGGCGCCGGTGCCGACCACGCGGGTCGGCGACGCGAACGCCGCGGCGAAGATCGCCTGCGTCGACGGCGTGACCCGCGCGAACTCCTCGAGCTTCGGCGTCGTGCGCAGGAGCTTGTCGCCCTGGTCGGTGGTGATCACGCACGTGTCGGCGGCGCAGTCGAGCCCGTTGAGGCCGCTGCCCGCGTCCGGCACCGTGGTCCGCTTCCAGGTCTTGCCCTGGTCGGTGGTCGTGGTGATCTCGGACTCGCCGACGAGCGCGAACGTCTGCGCGTCGAGGGTCACGACGCGCCGCGGGCCTCCGGTCGCCGGCAGGTCGACCGGCTTCCACGAGATGCCCTGGTCGGTGGTCGCGTAGGCGGCCGACGAGGCGCCGGCCTTGAGGAACGCGATCCCGGCGTCGGCGGAGGTGAGCACCACGTCGACCGGCGTCGCCTGCCCGCCGCCGGGGCTGGCCGGGGTGCCCGGCAGCGCGGTCTGCTTGGAGAACGACTGGCCGCCGTCGGTCGTGCGCAGCACGCTGCCGTCGCGGAGGACGAGGTAGCCGAGGTCGGGGGTCACGAAGCTCGCGGCCGCCACACGATCCGGGCAGCCGACCTCCGACGGCGTGTAGATCCGCCGGAACGTGACGCCGGCGTCGGCCGAGCGGCGCAGCACGCAGCCGTCGCCGCCGAGCACGACGACGGTGTTCGCGTCGACGGCCTGCACGCGGCCGAGGTTCGCCGTGGTGCCGGTGGCGAGGCCGCTCCACGTGGTGCCGCCATCGTCCGTGCGCAGGGCCGTGCCGTCGTCGCCGACGGCGTAGCCGCGGGTCCCCACGAAGTCCATCGCGCGGATCGTGTTGCCCTGCGGCGTCGGGTTCCCCCAGGCCCAACCGGATGTTGAGACCTGCACCGATGCCCCGGCCGTGGCAGGGACGATGACGCCTATGACGGCCGCGACAGCGACCGCCAGCGTTGCGCTGCGATACATGAGGAACCCCCGTTCCCGACGATGTGGGTTTGTGCTGCGGCGGTTGGAACGACCGGGCCTGACCAAAGGTTTCGAACTTGCACGTCCAACCGTTATCACGTACAGTCAACTGTTATGACGAACAGCGCGCTGGAGGCCTTCGCGGCACACGCCCCCGAGTACGACGCGACCCGCCGTCGCCTCGTCCCCGACTTCGACGGCTTCTACGGGGCCGCCATCGACGCGCTCCGCGGCCTCCCGGGGCCGCCGAAGCGCGTCCTCGACCTGGGCGCCGGCACCGGCCTGCTCAGCGCGATGGTCGCCGGCGCGTTCCCCGACGCCGAGCTCGTCCTGACCGACGGCGCGGCGCCGATGCTCGCGCAGGCCGAGGCGTTCCTCGGCGCGCGTGCGGAGTACGTCGTCGCCGACTTCCAGGACCCGCTGCCGGGCGCCGGCTTCTGCGCCGTCGTCTCCGCGCTGGCGATCCACCACCTCGACGACGCCGGCAAGCGCGACCTCTTCGCCCGCGTCCACGCCGCCCTGAAGCCCGGTGGCGTCTTCGTCAACGCCGAGCAGATCCACGCCGGAACGCCCGACGCGGAGGAGCGGGCGGTCGCCTGGCACCGCGGCGTCGCGACGGCCAACGGCTCCGACGACGAGGAGTGGGCCGGCGCCCTGGGCCGCATGTCCCACGACCGCTGCGCGACCCTCGAGGACCAGCTCTCCTGGCTCCGCGCCGCCGGCTTCACCGACGTCGCCGCGCCCTACGTCAACGTCCGCTTCGCGGTGTTCACCGCACGGCGCGCGAGGCCGTAGGACGCGCTACCTTGCCGCCCATGAGACGAACGGTCCTTGCCTTCGCGGTCGCCACGGCGCTCACCTTCGTCGCCGTCGCCGCGGCGGCCGCGCCCTCGGGGACGTACACGACCAAGGTCCCGAGCGGCCAGCTGAAGGGGACGTGGACGCTCAAGTTCTCCTCGGGCGGCGCCTACACGACCTCGTTCAAGGGCGGCGTCATCGCCAAGGGCAAGGCGACCGTCTCGGGGTCGAAGATCACCTTCGCCCACGAGACCGGCCCCGGCGCCTGCACGAAGGCCGGCCGCTACTCGTTCAAGACGAGCGGCAAGACGCTCAAGCTCACCCGGATCAGCGACACCTGCGACGGCCGCCCCACCGTGCTCGCGCGGACGTTCACGAAGCAGTAGCCGCGCCGCCCGCGGACCCGGCGGGCGGTCAGGAGCGGGCCGGAGAATGGTCTAAGCTCGCCGAGCATGGAGCTCGGAACCGTCCTGCTGAGCGCGCTGGTGTCCGGAGCCCTGGCGCTCGTCACCACGTTCTGGGGACCGACGCTCCGCGCCCGGCGCGAGCGCAAGGACACCGCCGAGGATCTCGTCGCCCGGTTCCGCGACGTGCTCCTGACGTCGGCCAACGACCTCCAGAGCCGGATCTACAACATCCTCGAGCTGGGGTTCCTGGAGGCGTACTACGAGCCCGCGGCCGACGGTGGCGAAGGCGACGGCTACGCCGAGCTCAACACGCTCTACGTCCTCGCCCAGCACCTGTGCTGGCACGAGATCCTGCGGCGTGACAGCGGCTACCTGCTGCTGCGGTCCGACCCCCAGGGAGCCGACCTCGACGCCGGCCTCGACGCGCTCGGCCGCGAGCTGGCCACCGATCGCGTGCCGTCGCCGTTCCGGGTCTTCTGGGGCGACAAGCGGGCGATCGGCGAGATCATGATCGTCGAGCGCGGCACCGGCGACGCCGCCCGCCCCGACTGCCTCGGCTACGCCGAGTTCGTGGAGCGCATGGAGGACCCACGGTTCGCGCGCTGGTTCGGCCAGCTGCGCACGGACCTCCCGGAGATCGCGGAAGCGATCCGCGACCACCGCCCGCCGGAGCGCCTGATCCGGCTCCACGGCCGGCTCATCGACGTGCTCGACGTGCTCGACCCCGACTGCCTGCGCGTCCCCGAGGAGAGCCGGCGGCGCCTGCCGGAGCGGCTCACCGAGGCCGACCGGCCGCCCCCACCCGACTGGTACGCGCCCGCCAGCTACTAGCGCCGGGCGCCCACGTTCATCGCGACGTACTTGGTCTCGAGGTACTCGTCCATGCCCTCGGGGCCGCCCTCGCGGCCGAAGCCGGACTGCTTGACGCCGCCGAAGGGCGCGCCGGCGTTGGAGACCATGCCCTGGTTGAGGCCGATCATGCCGGTCTCGAGCGCCTCGACCACGCGGAAGGCGCGGTCGAGGTCCTTGGTGTAGACGTAGGCGACGAGGCCGTACTCGGTGCGGTTGGCCCAGGCGATCGCCTCGGCGTCGTCGGCGAACGGGCGGATCGGGGCGACGGGGCCGAAGATCTCCTCGCTGAGGACGCGGGCGTCGTCGGTGACGCCGGTCAGGACGGTCGGCGCGTAGAAGTAGCCGGGGCCGTCGACGCGCGCGCCGCCGGTGGCGACCGTCGCGCCCTTCGCGCGAGCGTCGTCGACGAGCTCCGCGACCTTGCCGCGCTGGTCGTCGTCGATCAGCGGGCCGACGTCGACGCCGTCCTCGACGCCGCGACCGACCTTCAGCGCGCCCATCCGCTCGGCGAGCTTCTCGGCGAACTCGGCGGCGACCGACTCGTGGACGTGGAAGCGGTTCGCGCTCGTGCACGCCTCGCCGCCGTTGCGCATCTTCGCGACCATCGCGCCCTCGACCGCGGCATCCAGATCAGCGTCCTCGAAGACGAGGAACGGGGCGTTGCCGCCGAGCTCCATCGAGACCTTGAGGATCTGGTCGGCGCCCTGCTTGATCAGCTCGCGGCCGACCTCGGTCGAGCCGGTGAAGCTCATCTTGCGCGTCCGCGGATCCTTGATCAGCGGCTCCATCACCGAGCCGCTCGACTTCGCGGTGATCACGTTGACGACCCCGGCGGGCAGCCCGGCCTCCTCGAGGATCGCGGCGAGCGCGAGCATCGACAGCGGCGTCTGCTTCGCCGGCTTGACGACCATCGTGCAGCCCGCGGCGATCGCGGGGCCGATCTTCCGGGTCCCCATCGCCATCGGGAAGTTCCACGGCGTGATGAACACGCACGGCCCGATCGGCTGGCGCATCGTCAGCACGCGCCCGACGCCGCTCTCGTTGATCGTGAAGCGGCCGTTGATGCGCACGGCCTCCTCGCTGTACCAGCGGAAGAAGTTCGCGGCGTAGGCGATCTCGGCCTTGGACTCCGAGATCGGCTTGCCCATCTCGAGCGTCATCAGGACGGCGAGGTCCTCGGTCCGCTCGACGATCAGGTCGTACGCGCGGCGCAGGATGTCGGCGCGGTCGCGCGGCGCGCTGTTGCGGAACTCCGCGAACGCCTCGTCGGCGGCGGTCAGCGCGGCCAGCGCGTCGTCGACGGTCGCGTTGGCGACCTCGCACAGCGTCTTGCCGGTCGAGGGGTCCTCGATCGGGAGCGTGCCGTCGCCGTCGCGCCACTCGCCGCCGATGAGCAGCTGCTTGGGAACCGCGTCGAGGATCGCCTGCTCGTTCATGTGGACACCGTCTCTGTTCCCAGCTCTTCGCTGATCGCGACGTCGATGGAGTAGTCGATCGGGAGCACGATGACGCTCGGCTGATCGAGGGTGAGCGCGTGGCGGAGGTGGGTCGCGAAGTCGTCGACCTTCTCGCAGCGCCACGCGGGCAGGCCGAAGGCCTCGGCGAGCATCACGAAGTCGGGGTTCGTGAAGTCGACGCCGAAGTGCCGGCCGAACTTCTTGTCCTGCTTCCAGACGATCGAGCCGTACTGGTGGTTCTCCCAGATCACGTTGACGATCGGGGTCCGCAGCCGCTTGGCGGTCTCGAGCTCCTGGACGTTCATGAGGAAGCCGCCGTCGCCGTTGACGGTCACGACCTTGCGCTCCGGGTGCACGAGCTTCGCCGCGATCGCGCACGGCAGCGCGAAGCCCATCCCCGCGAGCCCGTTGGCGATCAGCACCGTGTTCGGCTCGTGCGCCGGGAACATCCGCCCGATCCACAGCTTGTGCAGGCCGACGTCGGAGATCAGCATGTCCTGGCGCCCGAGCGCCTTGCGGATCTCCCACAGCGCCCGCGGCGGCTGCATCGGGAACTGGTCGTCGTCCTTGGCGGCCTCGAAGCGCCCGATGACGACGTCGCGCAGGCGAGAGGAGCCCCCGGAGTGCGGCACGTCGCGGCACTCCTCGGCCAGCCGGCTGAGCACGTGGTAGATGTCGCCGATCAGCTCGACCTCGGGCAGGAAGTGCTCGTCGATCTCGGCCGCCTGCGAGTCGACCATCACGATCTTCTTGTCGCCCTTGGGGTTCCAGTGCGACGGCGAGTGCTCGACGAGGTCGTAGCCGATCGCGATCACGACGTCGGCGTCCTCGAAGCCGGCCATCGCGTAGTCGCGCGACTGCAGCCCGACGGTGCCCAGCGCACGCGGGTCGGTGTAGTCGAGCACGCCCTTGCCCATGAACGTCTCGGCGACGCTGATCCCCGTCGCGCGCGCGAACTCGCGCAGCGCCGGCGCCGCGCCCGCGCGCACGATGCCGTTGCCGGCCAGCACGACCGGGTTGATCGCGTGGCGGATGAGGTCGGCGGCCTCGAGCAGCTCGCGCGCGCCCGGCTCGGGCATCGTCGGCTTGCGGCGCGGCAGCGGCTTGGCGTCCAGCGGCGCGCCCATCACGTCCTCGGGCAGCTCGAGGTGCGTCGCCCCCGGCTTCTCGGACTCCGCGACCTTGAACGCCTTGCGCACGACCTCGGGGATGATCTGCGGCGCGCTCACCCGCGCGTTCCACTTGGTGATCGGGCGCATCATCTCCACCAGGTCGATGTACTGGTGGGACTCCTTGTGCATCCGCTCGAGGTCGGCCTGGCCGGTCAGCGCGACGAGCGGCGCGCGGTCGAGGTAGGCGTCGGCGACCGCGGTGATGAGGTTCGTCGCGCCCGGTCCGAGCGTCCCCAGGCAGACGCCGGCGCGCCCGGTCAGGCGCCCGTACATGTCCGCCATGTAGGCACCGCCCTGCTCGTGTCGAACAGGGACGAAGGACACCGAGGAGTCGGCCAGGGACTCGTTGAGATCGAGCGTCTCCTCGCCGGGGATGCCGAAAACGTACTTGACGCCCTCGGCCTCCAGACATTCCACGAAGACGTCGGATGCGCGTCGATTGCTCACGTGGCGTGTTTACCCTCGAACAACTCGATGCAACGTACCACCGCACTTGCCACCGCCCTGCTCGCCGCCGCCCTCCTGGCGGCGGGTTCCGCGACCGCCGACGCCGCGACCTCGCGGCTGATCGTCCGCGGCGCGGGGTTCGGCCACGGGGTCGGCATGAGCCAGTGGGGCGCGTACGGCTACGCCAAGCAGGGGACCGACTACCGCGGGATCCTGAGCCACTACTTCACGGGCACCACGCTGCAGCCGGTCGGCGGCGACCGCACGGTCCGCGTCCTGCTCAAGACCGGGCGCAGCCAGCGCTTCAGCGGCGCGACCGCGGCGGGCGGCGAGAAGCTCGATCCCGCGACGACCTACTCGGTGGCGACGAGCGGCATCTCGGCGGTCGCGATCCGCGACCCCTCCGGCAAGACGGTCGCCAGCGCCGACTCGCTCGTGAGCGTCACCGGCGCCGGGCCCGTGACGCTGCGCGGCAGCGCCCAGAACCACGTCACGAGCGGCGCCTACCGCGGCGCGCTCGAGTTCCGGCGGACCGCCGTCGGCGGCCTGCTGGCGATCAACGCGGTCGGCCTCGAGGACTACGTGCGCGGCGTCGTCAGCGGCGAGAGTCCGGGCGGCTGGCCCGCGGCGGCGCTGCAGGCCCAGGCCGTCGCGGCGCGGACCTACGCGATCACGACCGCGAAGACGAGCGACCAGGGCTACGACCAGTACGCCGACGAGCGCTCGCAGGTCTACCGGGGCGTCAAGGCCGAGATGCCGGCCACCGACGCGGCGGTCGCCGCGACCGCGAACGAGGTCGTCGCTTACGACGGAGTGCCCGCGGTGACGTACTTCTTCTCGACCTCCGGCGGGCACACCGAGAACGTCGAGAACGCGTTCCCCGGCGCCAAGCCGCAGCCGTGGCTGGTCGGCGTCGACGACCCCTACGACACCGCCTCGCCGTACCACGTATGGGGGCCGATCACGCTTCCGTTCAAGTCCGTCGACCGGTTGCTGAAGGGCCTCGTGAAGGGCTCGTTCCGGAACATCGCGGTGACCAAGCGCGGCAGCTCGCCGCGGGTCCTGAGCGCCGAGATCGTCGGCACCGGCGGCCGCACCGTGGTCACGGGCGCCGACCTGCGCGCGCGGTTCGGGCTGCGCGACACGTGGATGACGTTCCGGGTGCTCAACGCCAAGGGCCAGACGGTCAAGGCCCCGAAGGGCGATCAGCCGGGCGCGACGCCTGCGCCCACGTCGACGACGCCCGCCACGAACCCGGTCGATCCCGCCACCGGCGGCGCCGCGACCGGCCCGGCGCCGGCGACCACCGCTCCGCCCGCGAGCGATCCCGGGACGGGCGGCGCGGCCGCCGGCTAGTCCTCGGGCTCCGGCGGCGCGAGCTCGTCGAGGCGCGTCAGCGCGGTGGCGATCGCCCGGCCCTCGTTGCCGTAGATCGCCACGCCCCACTCGGCCATCATGCCCGGGAACGTCGGATCGCCGAACTCGTCCAGGCGCGCGCGGATCGCCTCGAGGTCGGAGACCACACCGTCGTTGAGCTCGGCGTAGCGCTCGAGCATCCGCCGCAGCCGGGCGGGATCCGCGAACTGCCCGAAGAACATCCGCAGGATCACCGGATGCACGATCGTGACGGGGTGGGCCTCGCCCTCGTCGATCCACGCCTCGAGCGCCTCGCGCCCCGCGTCGGTGATCGCGAAGACGCGCTTGTCGGGCCGGCCCTCCTGACGGACCTCCCGAGCGGTCACGAAGCCCCCGTCGGCCAGCCGGCGCAGCTCGTTGTAGACCTGCGACTGAGCGATCTTGAAGAAGAACCGGAGGCTGTCGTCGGCCAGCCGCTTGAGGTCGTAGCCCGAGGACTCCCACGCGGACGCGAGCAGCCCGAGCACGGCGAACGAGGTGGTCGGCAGCTGCGGCTCGGCGGGACCGCTCATCGGCCGCCAAGCGTACGCAGTGCCGCAATATGCCTGTCAGTCATAGTACGGTCCGGCATATGCGCTCATCCTTCCGCGTCATCCTCGCGGCGCTCGCCGCCCTGCTCGTCCTCGCCGTCGCCGTCCCCGCGGCCGGCGCGGCCGTCACCGCCACGCAGATCACCTCGCCGGTCGACGGCACGCACGTCTCGTTGGGCCCCGACGATCCCGACGCGATCACGGTCAGCGGCACCGCAGCCGGCGCGAACGGCGATCCGATCGACATCCACTGCTTCTCGCTGCGCGTCGACGGCGGGCTCGAGACCGGCCTCTCCGGCGGCGGTCCGCTCGTCAGCACCACCGTGGACGCGGGCCGCTTCAGCGCCACGGTCACGCTGAGCGACATCGCGCTGAGCCCCTGCGTCCTGAAGGCCGTTCCCGGCGGCGACACCGGCCCGGACCTCGACGACGACGCCACCGACACCGCCTTCGCGGGCGCGCACTTCGCGCAGGGTGGCCGGTTCGAGCCCGACGGCACGCCCGGCGACACCTACCTGGTCTCGTTCTCGGGCTTCGCCGGCAACGGCCAGCTGTGGTCGGCGGGCTACAGCGGCCTCAGCAGCAACTACACCGTCGAGCCCGTCGGCGGCCTGCCGCAGCAGAGCTGGCTCCTCTTCACCGCCGCCGGCTTCCTCGGCAACGGGAGCACGTTCCCGGGCGCGTCGCGGTCGCACGTCCTCGTCGACGGGCGCAACGCCTACCTCGCCGACGCTGCCACGTTCCTCTACCCCGAGGCGGCCGACGCCCCGGGCGCGCCGGCGATCGCGTTCTCGGACTTCACGCACGACCCCGCCACCGGGCGCGTCAGCTTCACGGAGTCCGAGCCGATCGTCCGCTGCGCCGCCGCGTCCGACCCCGCGCCCGGGAACGTCGACGAGACCACCTGCCCCGCGTTCGCCGACACCGGCGTGCGCTTCACGCGCCGGGTCGTGGTCGACCACGACGGCGGACAGACCGTGTTCCGCGACCGCTTCACCTCCACCGACGGCACCGCCCACGACCTCGACCTCCTCTACGAGCAGGACGTCGTCTCCGACGCCGCCGGCGGCAGCGTCAACCAGCTGCCGACGCAGTTCGCGTTCCCGTGGGTCGACGGGGACCCCTCGCAGGCCGGCAGCTACCACGAGCACGCGACGGGCGACGTCATCGCCGGCGCCCCGGACGGGCCGGCCGCCGTCTACGTGTGGCCGAACGAGGGCCAGCCGACGAGCACCGGCGGGCGCACCGTGCGCTACGCGAAGGGCTCGATCGTCACGTCGCTGCCGCCCGCGCAGGTGCGCTTCGTCGACCCGGGCCAGTACTTCCAGGGCTCCATGGACCACGGGTTCGAGATGGGCTACGCGCTCGGCGTGCCGGCCGGCGACAGCGCCGACGTCACGCACGTCTACTCGTTCGCCTTCACCGACGCCACGCTCGCCGCGCTGACCGACGACGCCGAGGTGGTCGCGGCCGCGCCGCCCGCCACGCCGGCCCTGACCCCGGAGGCGGCGACGTTCGCCGACCAGGCCGCGGGCAGCGCCTCGGCGGAGCGGACCTTCACGCTCTCGAACCCCGCCGGGTCGGCGACGAGCCTCGCGGTGACGGGCGTCGACCTCGCGGGCGCCGACGCCGCGCAGTTCCTGCTCACCGGCGGCACGTGCCGGCAGGCGGGCGGCACGTTCGCCGCGGTCGCGCCCGGCGGGAGCTGCACCGCGACCGTCGCCTTCGCCCCCACGGCGGGCGGAGCGAAGGCCGCGGCCCTGCGGATCGCCACGGACGCCGGCGCCGTGCAGAGCGCGCTGAGCGGGACGGGCGTCGCGACCGCCGCGACGCAGACGACCACGACGACGACCCCGGGGGCGACCACGGCCGGCGGCCCGTTCTCCGTCGCGCCCACCACCGAGAGCTTCGGGACGGTGGCCGTCGGGCGCTCCGCCACGCGCGCGATCACGGTGCGCGCCGACGGTCCGGCGCCGGTCGCGTTCCCGCGGGGCGCCGCCGCGCTGCGCGGCTCGGCGGCGTTCGCGGTGATCGCCGACGGCTGCGCCGGCCGGACGCTGCAGCCGGCCGCGACCTGCGTCGTGCGCGTGCGCTTCCGGCCCTCCGCGGCCGGCGCGCGGGCCACGACGCTGACGGTCTCCAGCACGGCGAACGCCGGCGGCCGCGCCGTCGCGCTCGACGGACGCGGAGCGGGCGCCGTGGCGATCGTGTCGCGGCCGTTGACGGTGCGCCGCGACGGGACCGTGCGGCTGCGGCTGCGGTGCCCCGCGGCGCTCGGCACCGGGTGCCGGACGCACGGGTCGGCTCAGGTGCGGCTGGTCCCGCGCGGCGCCGGGACGAAGCGGCCGACGACGATCCTCGCGCTCGGCCGGCTGCCGTCCGTCACGATCGCCTCGGGGAAGAGCCGGACGGTGACGCTGCGGGTGCCAGACGCGACGATGGCGGCGCTGCGCCCCCGCGTCGGCCGGCCCCTGGCCGGGCGGGTGACGCTCTCGACCGTCACCGCGCAGGGCCCGGCGTTCCCGAGCGTCCGCGCGGCCACGGTCGTGCTGTCGCGCGCCCGGCCGTAGCGAGGCGCACGTGCTCCGCCGGCGCGCGTCAGCCGGCGGAGTACAGGCGCACGAGCTGCTCGGCGACGCAGACCGGCTTGCCGCCGCCCTCGACCTCGAACGTCTGCGTGACCTTGAGCTGCACGCCGCCCGGGACGTCGTCGACGCTCGACAGCTCCGCGCGCATGCGGAGCTTCGAGTCGACCGGCACCGGAGCGGGGAAGCGCACGCGGTCGTAGCCGTAGTTGACGCCGAACGCGACGTTCTCGACCGTGTACATGTCGAAGGAGAGCTTCGGCCCGATCGACAGCGTCAGGAGACCGTGGGCGATCGTCCCGCCGAAGGGCGTCTGCTTGGCCGCCTCGGGGTCGACGTGGATGAACTGATGGTCGCCGGTGACGTCGGCGAACTTGTCGATGACCTCCTGCGAGATCACGACCCAGTCGCTGACGCCGAGCTCCTGGCCCACGCGCGCCTTGAGATCGTCGATGCCGTTGATGGTGAGCATGGGCGGCAGCCTAGCTAGGGTTGGGCCATGGCCGGTCCTCTCCTCGCGGTCGACGCGCCGTCACTCATGTACAGGGCGTTCTTCGCGCTGCCGACGTCGATCAAGGGCACGATCCAGGGCAAGCAGGCCCGCCCCGTCAACGCGCTCCTCGGCTGCGCGAACCAGGTCCTGTGGGCGATCGAGCGCCACGCGCCACGCGCCGTCGTCCTGTGCTTCGGCGCCGAGGCCGCGCTGTACCGGAAGGAGCTCTACCCCGCCTACCACGCCGATCGTCCGGAGATGCCGGCCGACCTGGAGCTGCAGTGGCGCGACGCGCCCCCGTTCTTCCACGCGTTCGGCTGGCCGTCGGTCGGCCACGACACCC
>Ga0164241_10001440_pt1 | contig 29337 bp, 20 predicted proteins | sample OricomyardsoilBY_FD_108780 | JGI IMG/M metagenome (GOLD analysis project Ga0164241, IMG submission 108780) | Backyard soil microbial communities from Emeryville, California, USA - Original compost - Back yard soil (BY) | ecosystem: Environmental > Terrestrial > Soil > Unclassified | place: USA... | reverse complement strand
TGAGCGCGCGGACCTCGAACACCGGCACCGTGAATATCGAATCGGCGCGGAGCTCGGACAGGGGCAGCCCCACGCTTTCCGCGAGGCTCCGGGCGACGACGTGGATGCGCTTGCCGTCGGGGGAAAGGACGTAGAGCCGGTGCCCGATCTCGGTGTCGTCGCCGATCTTGACGAAGAGGTGTGTGACCCGGCGAAGGTCGTCGTACGTGGCGCGGAAGACGCGGTCGTGTGTGGCGTCGATCTTGTCGGCTTTGCGGAGCAGCTCGCCGAGGACGGTGGCGACCATGTAGCGCTCGCCGCGGTCGATGTTGATCTCGGCGAGGAGCTGTCCCGCCATCGAGAAGGCGTGGGTCTGGCAGGGCCGCCCGAGTGGGTCGGTGACGCTCTTGGGGTAGCCCTCGATGTCGAGCGCGGTGCGGGTCTCGTAGAAGGCTTCGGTGCTGGCGGTCTTGTTGTGCGCGATGACCAGGAAGGGTCGGCCCATCGCGTCGACGAAGCTGCGCGTAGGCGTATTTTCATGCACGCGCGCAGCCACCAGCGCGAGGTACTTGGCGTCGTTCGGATCGACGGCGCCGAGTCCTTCACGGTACAGGCGCCATGAGTTCGCCGAGTCGTCGAGGGTGTCGTGTTGGTCATACGCGGTGGTCTTCCACACCGAGTATTCCATCTTCGTGTAACTGCCGTCGGGCATGTCGACGCGTGTGACGCGGCCGATGGGATCGTAGAAGGCGATCGAGGTGACGCCGATCTCGGCGAGGGCTTCTTCGTCTTGGTAGTCGCTCGTGGCAGAGAAGAAGGGCTCGTATTGCTTGACGACGTTGCCCTTGTTGTTGACGACGGTCTTGCCGCTGCCGATCCATCGGGGCGTGCTGGGCGCTCCTGGGTCGGGCTCGGCTTGCGCCTTCATCATGGCGACGGCGCCGGATCCGTCTGAATAGGTGTAGCTCTCCTGCCAGGACGCGGTGCCGCCGTGCTCGCGTCGCGATTTGGCGTGGACGTAGTTGGGCGCCTCGCTGGTGGTCCACGCGTCGGTGACGTACGTGAACTGCTGGGTGGGATCGGTGAGGGTGTCGCCGTCGCTGCCTGTGCTCTTGCCCTGGACGGCGACTTTGACGACGCGGCCGAGCTCGTCGAAGGCAGCCTGGACGATGTTGTCGTTCGGGTCGGTGATCTGCTTCGGCGCGAGGACGCGGTAGTCGATCTCGGCCCCGACGACGTTGCCGAGAGCGTCGGTGACGCTGGTGACGAACTGGTCGTGCCCGTCGTAGACGAGCGTGGTGGTTTTTCCGAAGGGGTTGGTGAAGGTCTGCTGCAGGTAGAAGTGCTCTTCGTCGAGCGCCGAGCTGCCGCTGGGGATCCAGTAGCCGCTCTCTCCGCTCGGCGTGACGTAGCCACCTTCGGCGAGGACGCCGCCGCTCATGAAGCGGCCGTCGCACGCGGCAGTGAGGAGGTCGTCGGTGAGATCGAGCTGGTAACTCTCGAAGACGAGCGCCCTGGCGTCCACGGTGCCGAAGCCGAGCAGGCTCGGGAGGTGGTCGCTGTCGTAGTACCGCACCTTGATGCGATTCACGATCCGGCGCTGCAGGCCGCTGGTCGCGGGCTCTTGATACTGAAGCAGCGTGTTGCTCGTTGCCGAGGTGTAGTTGGCGAGCAGCGTGTCGTAGTCGCGCACCGCGTCGCCGGTGATGCCGGTGACCTCGTAGGCTGCGGTCTCGGTGGGGACCGCCAGACGGTAGGCATCGCTCACTGTGTCGACGTGGGCGATCGTGGTCTCGGTCGCGACCGCGTAGGTGACGCCCTGCTCGTCGAGGCTGGTCTCTTCTTCGCTCTCCGCGGCGAGGCGGAGCGTCTCGCGCCTTGCGTACGCGACGGACAGGCTGCTCGTAACGAATCCGTACGCAGCGTCGTACTCGAGCGCGAGCCACTGGCTGACGCGCGGATCGGTCGCGACGCGGTCGTAGACGAAGCTCCGGCTCTCGCGGGCGAGGACTTGGTAGATCGCGTGGAGCTTGGGTCGCATGGCGCCGAGCGCGGGCTTGCGCCCTTGACGCTGCACGACTTCATACGAGGTCTCACTCACCGCGTAGGGCACCGTCAGGTTGTCGGTGCCGTAGACCTCTTGGCGCAGCATGGTGCCGCGGAGGGCGCGGTGCGCTTCTCGGATTTCGTCGACGGGCAGGTCTGTCGGCAGGGCGCAGGTGATCGGCGGGGGAGCTTCGGTGTCGCCGGTGAAGCGCTCGGCGGCGAAGGCGGCCTCGAGCGAGGGAAGCTGGTTCCACGCGCCCGTGTGAAACCACGTCTTCGTGAGGACGGGCGCCTGCTGGAGCTCGTCATTGTCGATCGGGAGGTCGTCGGGGAAGAGGCCATTGCCGGTCGAGGCGTCGAAGCTCTCTGCGTCCAAGCTCTCGACCAGTCCGAAGCCGCGGAACTCGCGCTCGTGCGTGTCGTAGAAGCCGTGGTGGTACGTGTACGAGGTCGCGAAGCGGCGCTTCGCGATGCGATCGTAGGATTCGACGCGACTGAGCACTTGGACGGGGAAGGGCAGCTTCGTCGCCCAGGGTCGTCCGGCCTTCTTGTCGTCGAGGTAGAACTTGGTCGAGGCCTGGTACTCGCACCGCACCTCGAGGCCCATGCCGTTGTCGATGCTCTCGAGGAGGTAGGGCTTCTTGGTCCCGTAGGGGCTCGTGTAGCGGACCTTGGCTTTGCCGGGTCGGCGCGGCGACCAGACGGCCGTGCTCATGCCGACGCCGTGGAGGTCCACGAACGAGAACGTCTGGAGCGCCGCGGCGGTCGGGACGCACTCGTTGGTCTGTCGGTCCCCGAACGAGTTGCCGGCCCGGTTCTCGAACACGTGCATGCCGCCGCCGTCGAAGTAGACGAGGTCGGCGGTGCCGGTGCCGTCGAGATCCGCAGGGGCCGTCGAACCGCCCGCTTGCCAAGATTCTCGAGAAATCGACGTCGCCGCCAAACAAGATGTGAGCACGATCGCCTGCTCGTCCCGAGTTGCTCTTTGTCGGACGCAGTGTCCGGCAACCACACGAGGCAAGGCACGTGGCAAATCTCACGATTGGACAGAAGGCCGAGCGGCTCTTGAAGTTGCTCTTGGGTTTGGGGAATCGACGGGCGCTTTCGGCGCTGCAAGAGGCGGCTTTCGGGACGCCGACATGGCAGAGGGCTGGGCGCTGCTTCGCAGCACCGCGCTGATTCGGTTCGACGCGGTCCGGCCCGAGGCTCCGACGAGTGCAGTGGAAGAGGTCGACGCCTGGGAGAATCGGTGGTTTCCGGTGATCGACGCGACGCTGCGCCGCTCTTTCCCGGATGTGCACGCGAAGGTGCTGCTCAACCTTTCGCAGACGGACGGCCCCCCGGTGATCCTGAGCGTCGCCACGCTCCTGGAACGACTCGACGCGTTACGCGCAGCAACCGATCCGGTGAGCAAGGCGGCGACCGAGAAGCTCGAGATCCGCGGCGTGACACAAGCCGTCCTCGATCAGGTCCGAAGCGTCATCGCGAGCGTCTCGAAGGTAAGCACGACGCCTGCCCCTGCGATCAGCGAGGAGGAGGCTCAGAGGAGCCATGCAGACGCTTGTCTACGCCCCGGGACCCGGCACCGCTTGAGACATGATTCGTTCCCTTGCCAACAATCAGCGACGGGCCGCTTCACCTCTTCGGCGCCTCGCCCCATCATGCGCGCCATGACGATCCTGTTGTCCGCCCTACTCGTCGCGATCGTGTTGCCTTTCGTTTGGGCGACAGTGTCGACCATTCTTTGTAAGAAGGAGCTCGGCGCGCTCGACAACCATCACCCTCGCTCGCTGCACACGAACATGAAGGGCCCGGCCGCGCGTGCGTTCGCGGCGCAGCAGAACGCGTGGGAGGCCCTCGGGGTGTTCGCGCCCTGCGCGTTGCTCGCCCACTTCGGGAACCCGACGGCGAGTCTCGTCACCACGCTCGCGCTCGTCTTCATCGTGGCGCGCGTGCTTCATGGGGTCGTCTACGTTGCGAACATCGCCCCGGCGCGGACGCTCCTCTTCACGATCGGCGTCGCAGCTTCCATCGGCTTGTTCCTCGTCGGCGCGAAGGTGCTCTGAAGCCGTTTCGGCCCGGCGGTCCAGCGCACGGGACGCGTGCCTGGGGCCTCGGGCTGGGGCAGCGGTGGCTCGGCTGGATCACGCGTGCCTCAGGCCTGACTGCGTGAGCGTGCGCGTTTGTGGGAGCGATCGTCGGAGCGAAGGAGGGCCCCACTCGCGCGCCAAAGCTTTTGCATCACGGCGCAGCCCTTGCTTAGGGTCGCGCCAACATGTCGATGCGAACCATCCTCCGTTCTCTTGCCGCCGCGCTCCTTTTCGCCGTGGCTGCTCCGGCGTGCACCGATGGCGACAGCTCCGTCGATACCGGAGACGAGCAGGATGTCTCGGCGACGACCGGCCACTTCGAGACCTTCAAGGGCGACGACGGCCTCTATTACTTCCAGCTCATCGCCGCGAATGGCGAGCCGCTGATGCGCTCCGACGCGTACAAGTCGCTCTCGTCTGCGAAGGGCGGGATCACCAGCGCGAAGACGAACGGCGTCAACGAGGCGCGCTTCAAGGTGATCGAGGCAGACAGCGGCGAGTACTACTTCAACCTGGTCGCCGGCAACGGGAAGCTCCTGGCGATGAGCGAGACGTACGTGTCGCAGTCGAACGCGAACCGCGCGATCGACACCGTCATCAAGACCGTCACGGACGCACCGGGCCTCGCAGCATCGACCGGCGACGGCGTCTTCGAGCAATTCTTCGGCGTCGACGGCAAGGCGTACTTCCGCCTCCGCGCCGCGAACGGGCAGATCGTCCTTCAGTCCCAGGGCTACACCTCGAAGGCCTCCGCCACCTCCGGCATCGCGACCGTCAAGAAGAACGGCATCGACGCGAGCAAGTACGTCATCGCCGAGGGCGCCAACGGTCAGTACTACTTCCGCATCAAGGCAGGGAACGGCCAGATCATCGGTCGCAGCGAGATGTACGTCTCGAAGAGCGGCGCGATGCACGCCGCGTCGCGTGTCCGCGACCTCCTCATCGATTTGTCGAACACCGACGATCCGGGCGACGCCGAGATCAAGACAGAGATCGAGAAGGCGTCGAGCGGTTTGCTCTTCATGAGCGAGAGCGACTACCCGTTCACGTACGTCTCCGCTCCGCTCTCGGGCAGCATCACCGAGAGCGCGGTTCGCAAGGCCTTCGCCGCGGACGTCGACGGCGACCCCGCCGCGGACAAGCCGATGACCAGCCTCGTCGGCATGACGGCGACGTGGGAGGACTGGAAGGGCCAGAACCACAACTGCGCAGACCCGAACGACGACTCGCCGGAGGGCATCGCGGCTTGCCAGAAGATGCGGACGCTCGAGCAGGTCCTCGAGTCGAACCTCACCGACATTCAGATCTTCTACTTCGGCGCGAAGGGCACGCCCGGCAGCGTCGACGGCATCGGCGTATCGATCTTCATCGTCGGCCGCTCGCCCTCGGGCAAGATGGTCGGCGTCCGCACCATCGCCATCTGGACCTGAGCGTCAGTCTTCCGCGGCCCGCGCTTCTGCGCGCCGCCGCTCCAGGCGTCGCTCTTCGGCCTCGGCTTCGACCATCGAAAGGTGCTCGTCGTCGAGGCTTTCGTCCGCCAGCGCCCCGAGCACGACGCGTGTTCGCGCGTCCGCTGACGCCTCGCTGAGATCGTGGAGGCGAACGCGGACCCTCTCTCGGTCGATCGCGCCGAGCGCGAGGGCGGCGCCCACGCGGCGCCCGAGCGGCGCGGTCGCGTCACCGAGGATCGCCTCGAGGTCGGCCGACTCGAGCGCTTGCGTCCGAAAGTCGGCGGCTCGGCCCCCGAGCTTCGACACGTCTCGACGCCAATCGGTGAGCGTGCGTCCGGCCGGTTCGAGGTCCGCGAGGTCGGGGACGGCGCTCGCCGCCGCGCGCATTCCGTCTTGAAGTCGCCGAAGCAGAACGTCGACCTCGGCGTCGGTCTGTCCGACGACGGACAGTAATACGAGCGTGCCGTCGTCGAGACCGAGACGAATCTTGTCGCCCGAGGGCCGCGCGTACCTGATCCGATCGAAACGGACGAATCGACGCCACACGCGCTCGATCGCGACGCCGTCCGCGCCCACCGTGACCCGTCCCCGCGAGAGCCGCGCGGCAGCGAAGCCACACGCGATCGTCGCGACGAGCAAACCCACCACTGTTGCGGCCGTCGGCGGGATACGAGCCTGCTGAGCGATCATGAGCGCCGTGACGAGTCCCAGAATGCCGCCCGCGAACCCGGCGGTGCCTGCGCCGACGGCACCGCGGAGCTGCCAGGACAGACGCCGCTTTCCGAGCCCGAGGTCGAGCGCCTCGACGAAGGCGCGCGCGTCCGCGGCGTCCCGGAAACGAAGCACGTAGCGCGCTCCTCCGTGCGTCTCGAGATGCACCGACGCGTCCTGATCCCATGCGCTCGCGATCTCCGGCTTCGCGAGGACGACAGCGCCGCCTTCGGATTCGACGCGCACGGCCGTGTCGTCCACCGAAGCCTGCTCGACCGCACTCGGACGCCGAGCGAAGAGGCCGATCAGCGCGGCGGCGAGCCCGAGCCCCAGGCCGCCGAACATCACCGCGTAAGAGGATCCGTAGGCGGCTACCAGTGCGCCCGCTGCGCAGATCCCCACTCCCAGCGTCGCGAGGATCTTCGTCGTGAACGGCCACGAACGGAGCTCGATGGTGCGGACAGGAAAGGCTCGCGGGGGTGCCGTCACAGTCAGTGAAAGTCCCTCGACTTGGCCGGAAGCGCAACGCCGGCCGGCAGCTCGAGGCGCTCGAGCTCGTGGACCAACACGTGGATCACCTCGCCTTCCTTTTCGACTCGGCCCATGACGAGCACGAGCTTCGCGTGGAGGACGACGTGTCTGAATTTTTCGAACACAGGGACGGTGACGACGAGGTTCGCGATGCCGGTTTCGTCCTCGAGCGTGATGAACGTGACGCCACTCGCGGTCATGGGTCGTTGCCTTCCGATGACCAGCCCCGCCAGGCGAACGAGCTGTCGATCTCGGAGGTCCGCGAGCGCCTTCGTCGTCGCCACATCTCGAGCGGCGAGGTGGGGCCGAACGTGATGCATGGGGTGGTCGTCGAGCGACAAGCCCAGGCGCCCATAGTCGAGCAGGAGCTGCTCGACCTTCTCTACCGGCGGCAGCGCGGGTTGCGCGGCTTCGCTCTCGAGATCTTGCGACGCGAAGAGGCCTCCGAGTCGCGGCGCGTGGGCGCGCCACACCGCGTTGCGCCGTCCCGGCACGAGCGGCTCGAACGCGCCGGCCTCTGCGAGTGCTTCGATCTCGGGACGCGTCGCGTTCGCACGCCGCGCGACATCGAAGACGCCTTCGAACGGCGCCTCGGCACGCGCGGCTTCGATCGCGCGCGCGGTCGCCTCGCCGATCCCGGAGATCTGACGGAGACCGAGCCTGAGCGCGAAGCCGCCTGTCGACGCATCATCCGGTTCGAGCGCGTTGTCCCAGCCGCTCACGGTCACGAGCGGCGCCCGCACCTTCACCCCGTGGCGCGTCGCGTCCTGCACGATCGACGACGGACTGTAGAAGCCCATCGGCTGCGCGTTGAGGAGCGCACACGCGAAGACTCCCGGGTGGTGAGTCTTCAACCAGCTCGAGCTGTAGACGATGAGCGCGAAGCTCGCCGCGTGCGACTCGGGAAACCCGTACTCGCCGAAGCCCTGGATTTGGAGATAAAGCTGCTCGCCGAACTGCTTCGAGATGCCTTGTCGCGCGAAACCAGACAGGAGTCGCTCGCGATGGCGCTCGAGGCGCCCATGCTTTTTCCACGCCGCCATGTCGCGACGTAGCTGGTCCGCTTCGCCCGCCGAGTACCCCGCCCCGGTCATCGCGATCTGCATGACCTGCTCCTGAAAGAGCGGAACGCCGAGCGTGCGGTCGAGGATGGGCTCGAGCACGGGATGCGGCGCGACCGCGCGCTCCTTCCCCTGACGGCGGCGAAGGAACGGATGCACCATGCCGCCTTGAATGGGCCCGGGCCGGACGATCGCGACCTGGATGACGAGATCGTAGAACGTTCGAGGACGCAGGCGCGGCAGCATGGCCATCTGCGCGCGGCTCTCGATTTGGAAGACGCCCACGGTGTCGGCCCGACAGATCGCGTCGTAGGTCACCGAGTCCTCGGGCGGCAGGCGCGCGAGCGCTTCGATCGGATCGAACGGCTCTTCGAGATCGCGTTGCCCTGGAGCGAGGCCGTGCTCGTGCAAGAGGGCCAGGCTCTTCCGCACGCAAGTCAGCATCCCGAGACCGAGGACGTCGACCTTGAAGAAACCGAGCGTGTCGAGATCGTCCTTGTCCCAAGGGATGACCGTGCGGTTCTCCATGCGCGCGGGCTCCACCGGCGCGACCCTGGCGAGCGGCTCCGCGGAGAGCACGAAGCCGCCGACGTGGATGCCGAGATGACGCGGCGTGCCCTCGAGCTGGCGGGCGATCGCGACGGCCTTCATCAGGCGAGGGTCGGCCGGATCGAGCCCGAGCTCGCGGACGGCGTCGGCCTTGAGGTCGCCCAGATCGTGGCGCAAGACGAGGCTGCTCAAGCGATCGACCTGATCGGTCGCCAGGCCAAAGACCTTGCCGACCTCGCGCATCGCGCTCTTTCCGCGATACGCGATCACGTTGCAGACCATCGCGGCGCGGTCGCGACCGTACTTCTCGTAGATCTCCTGGATCACCTCTTCGCGACGCTCGTGCTCGAAGTCGACGTCGATATCCGGCGGCTCGGCGCGCTCCGCAGACAGGAATCGCTCGAAGAGCAGGTTGGTGCGCGCCGGATCGACCGCAGTCACGCCGAGCGCGAAGCAGACCGCGCTGTTCGCCGCGCTGCCGCGTCCCTGACAGAGGATCCTGCGACGCCGCGCCATCTCGACGACATCCCAGACGCTGAGAAAATAGGGAGCGACGCCGAGCTTCGAGATGAGCGCCAGCTCCTTGTCGCATTGTCCGCGCACCTTCGCGGGGACGCCGTCGGCATATCGACGCGCCAAGCCGTCTGCCGTCAGGCGCGCGAGCATCGCGTCCGGCGTCTCTTCGCCGCGCGTGAGCTCGTCGCTCGGGAATCGGTACGCGAGCTCCGCGAACGAGAACGTCATCCGCTCTGCCACGACGCCTGCGCGATCGACCCAGCTCGGCCGATCCTTGAAGAGCGCGCGCATCTGCGCCTCGCTCCGAAGACGCGCTTCGGCGTTCGACGCGAGGGCCCGACCCGCTTCGTCGAGCGTCGTCCCGTGCCTCACGCAGTGCACGACGTCTGCGAGAGGTTTGCGCGACGCGTGGTGAAACAGCGGGCGTCCGCTCGCGAACACCTCGCAACCGAGCCCAGAGGCGAGCGTCTCTGCGGCGAGCGTGCGCTCTTCGTCCAAGGCGTCGAGGCGTCGATAGGTCGCGACGTGCGTCCGCCCACGGAACGCATCGAGCACGTCTGCCCAGTCGGAGCCCCAATCGCCGGGAGACAACCTCTCTGCTTCTATCGACCAGCGATCCGTCACGATCACGAGCTCGAGGCCGCGAGCCCCTGCGGCGAGAGCGTCGAGCGACAAGCCCGCCGTGCCCTTCTCGTGCGTCGCGTGCGCCGCCGTCACGAGGTCGCACAGGCTCGCGTAGCCGTCGTGGTCGCGGACCAAGAGGAGCACGCTCGGCGGCGCCGAGCCTGGACCGACCCTGCCGAGGGCGCGGCTTTCGTATTCGATCGTCAGCTCGGCTCCCGCGACGAGGTGCGCGCCGTGCTCTTTGGCCGCGCGATAGGCCCGCACGAGGCCGTAGATCCCCTCTCTGTCTGCGATGCCGATCGCGGACAGCCCAAGGTCGACCGACGCCGCGACCAACTCTTCCGGATGCGAAGCACCCTCGAGAAAGGAGAAGTTGGATTTCGCGGCGAGCTCGGCGAACGACATCGAAATTAGCGCAGCGAGAGCGTCGCCCGATCGTGGTCCTTGCGCCATCTCGCGTCGAGACCGAAGGCCGGCTCGGACGCCGCGCACGCCTGCGAAAAAGCGCCGCGCGTAGCGTCAGTCCGCAACGAGGGTGAAGCTTCTTTCGCAGTCGCTCGCGCCGGGGTCGATCGAGCCCTCGTAGACGAACACGAGCTTCCCCGTCGAGGTGTTCAGCTGCGCCACCGATGCGGGGCCGAGCGGCGCGTCGCTCGAGACGAGGATCTCGCCGCCGCGTTCGATGTGCCAAGCGGGCGCGGTCCAGTCCGAGATGACGAACGTCGGCGCATAGCGCGCATGCGTTCCATCCACGCCGAACGTCACCGAGCCCGGTGAGGTCGCGCTCAGCGTGTACGTCGCCTCGCTCTCCGAGTAGCCAGTGCCGACGAGCGCCGCTCCCGCCCCGAGAACGAGCCCGGGTGCGCGCGCGTCCTCTGAGCGGGCGGCCATGATCGAGCTCGGGATGCTGCTCGGCGCCACGAACAGCACCCCGTCCTGCTGGACGGCTCCGCCGTTGGCCGCGAGGTTGAACGACGTCTCGTGCCAGTAGCGGTTCGTGTTCGCCGCGTCGGACTCGAGGAGGTTGTCCTCGAAGTTCACGACCTGCGCCGTCGACGCGCCGGGACCGTCGAGCCGCGAGAAGCCGACGGAGTGATCGAAGTCGACCGAGGTCGCCGCCCAGTCGAGCGACTCGTTCACCGACGTGTAGTGATATTCGGAGTCGGTGATCGTGAGCGTCGAGCCCGTCGTGTTCGAGAAGACGCTCGACATCGCGACCTTGCCGCTCGCGTAGAACGTCGACGTCTGCGTGAGCCGGAGCCCTGGGAGCTGGTAGTCGATCGTCGTGGTGACCGTGAAGCGCGCCGGTGTCTCGTCGGCGACCGCGACGCCGACCAAATCGCCCATGCCGGAGTTGTTCCAGTCGGTCGAGTCGTGGGACCAACGGTCGACGAACACGTCCGAGACGTCGTGTCCTGAGAGATCTTGGAGAGGATCGGTCGCGAGATCGAACCACCGCCCGAGCATCCAGTTGTGGCCCGCGTCGGCTTCGATGCGGAACATCCCGTCGACGTAGACCGCGAGCGAGGTCGCGTTTTGGACCGCGACCAGCGGCTTCGCGACGGGCGGGCTCCCACCGTTCCCGCAGCCGCCACCCGTGCCGCCACCGCCCACAGCGCCACCGCCGGCCGAGCCTCCGCCCGCGGATCCGCCGCCCGCAGACGTCACGGACGTCGTGTTCTGGACCGCCGCCTTGCACACGTTCTCGGTCGCGTCGCAGACGTAGCCGTCGGCGCACGGGCAGGGCAAGCCTTCGAGGCTGATCTCACCGAGGAAGCATGCAGACGCGCTCCCAGCGAGAGCCAGCGCGAACGCCCACTTGAGAGGCGGGTTGCCGAGCATGCCCAGAGTGTACAGAAATTGTCGCCGTCCGACCTTCGGTCGGAGTTGGGTGGAAGCGGCGCGGGACCTTGGTGCGCTCGACCCCGACGCGCAGCGGGGTTACCGAGCGCAGCGCTCACCGAGGAGGTGGGACTGAGCGCCCTCGGCCGACATACACCCGACCGAGGAGCTCTCCGACGCGGTCTCGTTCCGCGCGCCCGGCGACGCGGCGCTTCGCCTCGATGTAGGCCGGCAGGAAGCGCACACGCGGCGGCAAGAGAGGGACCGCGAGCGCCACGAGATCGAGGACGCGGGCCGCGCGCGTCTCTCCATCGGGGCCGCCTCGATCGAGACCGAACGCGTCGGCGAGCCGTGGTGACAGCAGCTGCGCCGTCACGACGCCGTAGGCGTCCGTCACCCACCGCGCCCCGGCGTTCCCCGGACGCATCAAGAATCTGCCGAGCGCGCGGGCGTCGGACGTCGGCGTGAGAACGTCGCTCTCCATCATGTCCGCCGCGTAGCGCTGCAGATCTACGAACGACGGAGGCAAGTCCGCTTCGACCCCGAAGAGCATCGCGAAGCGGCGACTCTCCGCGTAGTAGCGCTCGCGCTCCTCTTTCGACAACGGACGGACGACGCGCTCGTAGACGCGGATCGAAGTGTCCCAGAGCGTCGCGAGCACCCAGACCTGCGCGTCGCGATCGCGCGCGTCGAAGCGATCTCCGCGGCGGAAGGGTCCGGCGTCCTCTGGGAGCGTCCCGTGCACGCGGCAGTGGATCGCGAAGACCTTCCGCGCCTCGCGCGTCGCTTCGGCGAGATCGCCGAACACCATGCGGAAGACGCTGCGAAACGTGCCCTGAAACCGAGCCACCGGATCTGCGCGCGTCTTTGCTTGGTGCGGAACGGCCGTTCCCACGAACGGATGCGCGAGCTGGAGCAAGGCCGCGCGGCCCGCGCCGAGGAAGACCGCGGCTTCGCGCGCCACGCGCCAGACCATGCTGTTCGGTCCGTAGAGGCCGGCGCGCGGCTCGTCGATCTCGCGCTCGAGGCGCGCGAGGCTCTCCTCGAGATCGCTCGCGGTGACGAGGCTTGCCACGGGACACGATGGTACGCTTCGCCGCGCCATGCTTCGTGCAATCCGCAGTCTCTTCTGGACGTGTCCGTTCGCGCTCACGATTCTTGCTGCGAGCTGCGGCGACGACGCCTCGTCGACCGGCGGGCCACCGACTCCCGACGACATCACGTTCGGCGAGATGGGCTCGCTCGTCGCGCCCTCGGGGAAGGGGAGCTTTCGCTTCGGCGCGGCATCGGCAGCGACGCAAATCGAAGATCAGAACGTCGCGACCGATTGGTACCTGTACACCGAGCCCGTCGCCGACGGCGGCCTCGGAAAGGGGAAGGCTTTCGTCGGCGACGCGTCCGACGGCTACGAAATGGCCATCGAAGATGTCGCGCTGCTCAAAGAGATGGGCCTCGACTCCTATCGCTTCAGCATCGAGTGGGCGCGCATCGAGCCGGTGAAGGACCAGATCGACGAGGCTGCGCTCCAGCACTATTCGGATCTGCTCGACGCGCTCGTCGCCGCCGGCATCCGACCCGTCGTCACGGTGCACCACTTCTCGAATCCGGTGTGGGTCGCCGATCCGCGCGATCCCGATTGCGCGAACGGCGTCTCGGACACGAACCTGTGCGGCTTCGGTGATCCCGTCGGAGGTCCGATGATCTTGGACGAGATCCGCGATCACGCGACGCTCCTCGCCGAGCGCTTCGGTGACCGTGTCGACGAGTGGGGCACGGTCAACGAGCCGGTGAACTACCTCCTCGCCTCTTATGGAGTCGGCGCGTTTCCCCCCGGGCGACGCTTGCTCCTCAGCGAATCGAACCTCCTCGAGAAGTTCGTCCCGGTCGTGCGCGACTACTTGAAATTTCACGCGGTGATTTACGACGCGATCAAGGCCGCGGACACGATCGACGCAGATGGCGACGGGAGCGCCGCGGACGTCGGCGCGACGCTTTCCGTCGGCGCGTGGGTGCCGGCGCGCAACAACGCCGTATCCGAAGACCCAGACGACATCGCCGCTCGCGATAGGCTCGTCTACGTCTATCACTACCTCTTCATCGACTCGATCATGAACGGGACGTTCGACGCGAACCTCGACGGCACACCCGACGAACAGCTCCCGGAGATCAAGAACACGCTCGATTGGCTCGGGCTCCAGTACTACTTTCGCGCGGGCGTCAGCGCGCAGAACGCGATCGTTCCCGTGCTGAACCTGGTGCCCTGCGGTTCTGGATTCGACTTCGGCGCGTGCGTTCCGCCCGTCGGCGGCGACTTCACCAAGTGCGTGCCGGCGATGAAGTACGAGTTCTACGAGCCGGGCATCTACGAGGAGCTGAAGGACTTCTCGGCGCGCTACCCCTCGCTGCCGCTCGTCGTCACCGAGAGCGGCCTGGCGACAGAGACCGGCCAGCGCCGCGCCGAGCACGTCGTGCGCGAGCTCGAGCAAATTGCGAAGGCGCGTGACGAAGGCGTCGACGTTCGCGGCTACTACCACTGGAGCCTGTTCGACAACTTCGAGTGGGCCGAGGGGTTCGGTCCGCGCTTCGGCCTCTACCGCGTCGACTACGACACGTACGCGCGCGTCGCGACCGAGGGCGCGACGGTGCTCGGCGACGTCGCGAAGGCGCGCAAGCTGACCGGAGCGCAGCGCCGCGAGATGGGCGGCACGGGGCCGATGACCGCGGAAGAAGGCGCCTCGTTCGGGACGAACTGCGGCCAGTAGGACCGCGCGAGGAAAAGGCCCGAGCGCGACCTCGCAGCGTGGGTTCTTGATAGCATCGCGCGACCATGGCCGATGAGCGAGGGGCGGAGCGGCGGGAGGCGACGCGCTATTTCACGTGCTACCCGTTTCACATCCAGAAGGGTGATCAGGGCGACACAGGCGACATGGAGATCGCGGTCATCCAAGATCTGAGCGTGACCGGAGCCTTCCTGCTGGTGACGACGGATCTGTCGGTCGGTGCCCGCGTGAAGCTGCACCTCGACTTCGGAGACGCACCCGGTACCGTCACGGTCGAGGGCCGCGTGCTTCGAAGCGAGCGTCGCCCCGCCGACGTCTCGGACCTCTGGCTCTACGGCGCCGCGGTGCAGTTCGTCGAGCTCGACGCGGCCGTCGAAGCTTCGATCCACGAGCTCGCGAAGAAGGTAGCTTCCACCCCATGAGAGAGCATGACGTCGTCGTCTTCGGGGCGACGGGGTTCACCGGGCGACTCTGCGTCGACTACCTCGCGGGCCTCGCCGAACGGCCGACGTTCGCGATCGCAGGTCGTGACAAGGCGAAGCTCGCCGACATCGCCGAGCACGTGAAGGCCAAGCACGGCTTCGACCTGCCCATCCTCGTCGCGTCGAGCGACGATCCCGCTTCGCTCGAGGCGATGGCGCGCACCACGCGGGTCGTCCTGACGACCGTGGGGCCATACGTGAGGTACGGCGAGCCCCTCGTCGCCGCGTGCGTTCGAGAGAAGACGCACTACGTCGACATCACGGGCGAGCCCGAGTTCGTCGCCGACAGCATCGAGCGTTGGGACGCACGCGCGCGCGCCGACGGCGTTCGCGTCGTCCACTGCTGCGGCTTCGACAGCGTCCCGCATGATCTCGGGGCGCTCTGGATCGTCCGCGCGCTCGAGCCGAAGGGTCCCGCGTCGGTGCAGGCGTTCGTGCAGGCCGGCGGCACGTTCTCCGGCGGAACCTGGCACTCGGCGGTCAACGCGTTCTCTCGCATGCGCGAGTCCGGGGGCGCCGCCAAGAAGATCTTCGCGAGCGTCAGCACCACGCGGCGCGTTCGCGGCATCGCTGGGCGTCCGCACCTCGAGCCCGAGGTCGGCGGTTGGGTCCTTCCGATGCCGACGATCGATCCGGCCATGGTCCTTCGCAGCGCCGCGATGATCGACGCGTACGGCCCGGAGTTCTCGTATGCGCACTTCGTGCGAGTGGGCTCGCTCGCGAACGCGGTGAAGCTCGGCGTGGGGGTCGGCGCGGTCATCGCGCTGGCGCAGCTTCGTCCGACACGCGAGCTCTTGTTGCGCGTGAAGGCGCCGGGCGCCGGGCCGAGCGAAGAAGAGCGCGCGCGCTCGTATTTCCGCGTCACGCTCGTCGGCCGCGCTGGTGACAAGAAGGTCGTCGCGCGCGTCTCGGGCGGAGACCCGGGCTACACCGAGACCAGCAAGATGGTGTCGGAGTGCGCGCTCGCCTTGGCGCGGGACGAAGCCAAGCTTCCGAAGCGCGCGGGTGTCTTGAGCCCCGCCGCGGCGTTCGAGGACGTCCTCATCGATCGCTTGGTGAACGCAGGCATCCGCTTCGAGACGCTGAAGACCGAGCGCGCCTGAAGCGGACGAGACGCAGTTCGCGTCCTCTGCACTGCTGCCGCGCGTCAAGCGCGACTATCCTGCCCTGCGTGAAGCGCGACACTGACATCGAGCGAGCGACCCTCCCGATTCACCGCGGGCCCAACGACACGATTCGCACCGCGCGCTTCGAGCGCGACTCGAAGCTCCGACCGATCGACGAGCCTGAGCTCGAGTCGCCGCTCTCGAACGCCGCGGCGCTCGAGGAGCGCTACCGCACGCTCGATCTCCTCGGCCAGGGGGGCATGGGCGAGGTCCGCTGCGCCTTCGACGTGAAGATCGGGCGCGAGATCGCGGTCAAATCGATGCTCTTGCAACCCGACGAGGCGATGAAGGTCGCCGCGTCGCGATTTCTCCGCGAAGCGCGCGTGCAGGCGTTGCTCGAGCACCCGGCGATCGTGCCTGTCTACGACATCGGGACGGACTCTCGGGGCCTGCCGTATTTCACGATGAAGCGTGTTCGGGGCAAGACGCTCCACGACATGATCGGAGACGCGCAGACGTCGCTGCGCTCGACTGTCGGCGGCCGCGGGCGGCACCGCATGCTGTCGGCGTTCCTGACGGTGTGCCTTGCGATGAGCTACGCGCACCAGCGCGGCGTCGTGCATAGAGACCTGAAGCCGGAGAACCTGATGCTCGGACCGCACGGCGAGGTCTACATCCTGGATTGGGGCGTCGCGAAGATCGGCGCGACGGGCGCCGCGCCTGCCCCGGACATGGAATTTGGTGACTCTGGGACGCGGCCTGGAGAGATGATCGGGACGCCTGGTTTCATGCCGCCCGAGCAAGTGCTCGGCCACCACGAAGAGGTCGACGCGCAATCCGACGTCTACGCGCTCGGCGCGATCCTCTTCGAGATCCTGCTCTATCGACCGCTGCACGACGGCGAAGACACCATGCACGTCTTCGAGTCGACGATGAACGCGTCGCGCGAGCACGCGCCGGCGCCGCCCGGCGTGCCTCCGGAGCTCTACGATCTGGCGCTCCGCGCGACACGCTTTCACAAGGACGATCGTCCCCGCTCCGCGCGCGACCTGGCGGATGGAATCGAGCGCTATCTGGACGGAGATCGCGACGGCGAGCTGCGAAGGAAGCTCGCCGAAGAGCTGGCGAGCGACGCCGAGGTCGCCGCGAAGCACGCGCTGGTCGGCCCGATCCCCGAGCGAGAGGCGGCGCGCACGCGAGCGATGCACGACGCAGGGCGCGCGCTCGCGATCTCACCCAAGAACGATCGAGCGGCCGGCGTCGTGCTCGAGTTGCTCGCGACGCCGCCAGAGACGAGCCCTCGCGAGGTCGATCTCGAGCTCGCCACGCTGGAACGCGAGCACACGCGCGGCGTCCTGAAGGACAACGCCATCCGCATCGGCTCGTGGCTCGTGCTCGCGCCCATCCCGATCCTGATGGGCCTGCGCACGCCGTGGCTCGCGGCGCTGTCCATCGGCCTGCTCGGTCTTGCGAGCACGGTGGCGGCGATCTCGTGGCGCTTCGGCTTGTCGGATCGACGCTTTCGTCTCGGTCTCTTCGGCTTGACCTCGGTCCTGTCGATCGTCCTGTCGGGCATGTTCGGTCCGCTCGTGTTCATCCCGGGCTTCATGGCCATGAACACCGTGCTGTTTGCCGTCCAAGCGGGGCGCCGCGAGCGCGCGCTGCTGATCGCTCTGGGCGCGCTCACGTTCCTCGTCCCGCTCCTCGCAGAGGTCGTAGGCCTCGTTCCGCCGTCGATGACGTTTGAGCACGGCGGCCTGCTGATTCACCCGCGGCTCAGTGAGTTTCCTCCGACGATGACGCTCGTGTTCCTGGTGCTCGTCTCCACCCTCGGGGTCTTGACGCCGTCGTTGCTCACCGGGCGCCTGCGCGACGCTCTGCGCGACGCAGAGCGGCGGATCGTGCTGCAGAAGTGGCAGTTCTCTCAGCTCTCGCCGAAGGCCACGCGAACACTCACGCCGTGAAACGTCACGGCAGCGCTTCGGGGTCGACCAAGATCGCGCGCATCACCGGCGCGCGCAGGTAGAACCCGCGCGGTACCGTCGCGATGCGTTCACCCTCGGCGCCGAACGCGATCGTGCGCACGGAGCCGTCGCGGGCCTTGGGTCGCATCTGGAGGTATCGCCCGAGGTGCGCCGAAACGTCTTCGACGCGACCGATGCCGACGAGGCCCATGATGTCGTCGTAGTCCGCTCGCAGCTGTTCGAGCTGGAGCGCGGTAGGGAGCCAGAGCATGGGCGTGGCGATCCGTCTCTCGCGCAGGCTCGTCTTCCGCGAGCCGACGATCGGGACGAAGAGGACTCGCGCGAGCTTCGCCTTCACCCACGACGCGTCGAAGTCGACCTCCTCGTCGAGTCGGACTGCGCAGACGAACGTGGACTCGAGCGGCGCGCCACCCTCGTCGACGGGGATGGTCTTCAGCTCGACGCCGAGCTCGGGGAAGTCGTGCACGCGCGCGCCGCCGCCGCCGGTCGCGCCGAGCGCGAGCTCGCACAGCTCACCGACGCGCCCCTTCGTACGTCTGCCGCCCTCGGGGGAAGGCGCGCCGACTGCGCGGGCGAGGTCGTCGACGCGCAGGCCGGCGAGCCTGCGCGCCCGGGCCAAGAGCTCTTCGACGTCACGCGGCGGAGCGATCAACGCGCGGCCGATGGGTCGCGGAGCAACGCCCCCGGATTCATCACGCCGTTCGGATCGAGCGCGCGCTTCGCGGCCTCGAGCGCGCGCGCGAACAGGTCCGGCCGCTCTCGCTCGTAATAGGGGACGACGTCACGGCCGACGGCGTGGTGGTGCGTAGACGTGCCGCCCGCCTCGACGATCGCGCGCGTCACCGCGTCCTTCACGCGGTCGGCGAGCGCGACCTCGCCTCTGTCGGGGGCGCGGCAGATGACGGTGTAGTAGGGCGCTGCGCCGTCGCGGTAGACGTGCGTCAGGCGAGCCGCCACGAACGACGGGCCGAGCTCGAGCGACGCCACGGCGGCCCGCACGGCCGCGTCGAGCGCCTGCAGGCCGGACCACGGGACCGCCGTCTCGTAGGTCTCGACGAAGATGCCCCGCAAGACGAGCTCGTCTCGCAAGTAAGGAGCGCGAAAGAACGCGCCCTTGTACGCGTCCGCCGTCGCTTCGCGTCCGGCGCCGTCCGTCTCGGTCGAGCGGACGGCGCCTTCGGGTAGGGCCGCGCCGTGCGCGCGCGCCACGTCGATCGCCTGCGCGAGGAGCGCGTCCTGCGAGAGCTCGGCCGACTCGAACGCGAGCAGGAGCAGCGCCGCGTCGCCCGCCCCGGTGCCGCTCATGATCGCCTCCGGGCCGTCGAGGAGCCTGGCGTTCGCCGGCTGTAGGCCGCTCTGCACGATGGCCCGCACGGCGCGCGCACCCTGCATGAAGTCCGCGAAGCGAAGGGTCGCGCTCGCGCGGTGACGCGGCCTCTGGAAGAGCCGCACCCACGCCTCTGTGATGATCCCGAGCGCACCCTCCGAGCCGACGAACATTCGCTCTGGTTGTGGGCCTGCACCCGAGCCTGGGAGGCGTCGCGTGGCCAACGTTCCGCTCGGCGTCACGACGCGGATCGCTTCGACCAGATCGTCGATGTGCGTGTAGACGGTCGCGAAGTGACCGCCCGCGCGCGTCGCGATCCATCCTCCTAGCGTCGACATCTCGAAGGACTGCGGAAAATGTCGGAGCGAGAGGCCGCTCGGTCGAAGCGCGTGTTCGAGATCGGGACCGAGCGTGCCCGCGAGAATGCGCGCGGCGAGGCTCTCGTGATCGATCTCGACGACTCCGCTCATCGCCGTCAGATCCAGGGACCATGCGCCGCGATAGGCGCCGCCCACGATGGGCTCGACGCCGCCCGACACGCTCGTCCCGCCGCCGAAGGGAACCACCGCGACACGCGCCGAGCTCGCGGCCTCGAGCACCTGAGCGACCTCGGCTTCGGTCCGCGGAAAGAGGACCGCGTCGGGTGGGTGAGGGAACACGCCCCGCGTCGCGCGCGCGAGATCCCTGTAGGAACGCCCGAGCGCGTGGAGCGCCCGCGCACGCGTGGACGTGTCGGAGAACGCCGCCAGCGACGCAGGCGGGAGCGCGCGGCCCGGCGCGAGCTGGATCGCGTCCTCGCTCGGCGGCTCACGCCTTTCGAGCGGACCGCCACCGAGAAGCGCAGACAGCGCCGACTCGGCGAAGGCGACCGCCGAGGCCGAGGCGCGCTCGCCCTCGTAGCCCCAACCCCAGAGCTTCCTTCGTCGGGCAGGAACGTGCGGCGTGCTCACTTGAGCGGCTGCGTCACGCCCTCGAGGCTCACCGTGACCTCTTCGCCTTCGATCTTCACCTTGTAGCGCAGGCCATCTTCCATGGCTTCGATGAGCTCGGCCGGCACGAGCTCGTCGCCCCGCACGGCCCAGACCTTGTCGCCGGGTCGATGAATCGACTCGACGCCCATCGGCTTCACGCTCGAGGCCTCGACACGAATCGGCTTGCCGCCGTTCGTCACGATCCAGGCTTTGGCATCCGAGACCTGCACGAGCTGGGCTGGATGCCAGACGACCTTTCGCTCGCCCTTGTCGGCGTCCTTCGTCTCGCTGTACCCGACCGGCGCGCCGAAGCTCAGCTTGCCATCGAGCTTCAGGACGTCGCGAGGGTCGAAGTCCTTTTCCTCGGACGTGCCTGCGAATCGGTAGCGGACCTTGACGGTGGTCTTCGTGTCCCCGGACAGAACGCGCCCGAAGGCGCGCGCACCCGAGGTCGCGACCATGACCGGATCGTTGCGGTCGAGGCGGTCAGCGGCGGTCGCTGCGAGCGTGAAGGCGTTCGGCACGAAGACCTCGACCGGCTTGGTGTCGGTGGCGCTGCTCGGGACGTCGAAGACGACGGAGTCCTCTTCGGTGCGCTTCACGTCGTTCAGCGTGAACTTCAGCGTCTCCCAGCCCGCGCTCACGGGCATGACGCTCCAGGCCTTGTCGCCCGGCTTGTAGTCCATCTTGACGATTGGACCCGCGAAATCTGCCCACTTTCTCGGGCCTACCGGGGCTTCGATCGACCCGATGGGGAGTGGCGCCGAGGCGCTCGCGGACGCAGACGCGCTGGGGACCACGCTCGTGGTCGGGGCGACGGGTGTCGGGGCTGCGGTCGGCGTCGTCGGGGCGGGTGGCGGGGGCGGATCGTCGCCGCAAGCCGCGACGACGAGGAGTCCCACCGACAAACCCTTCAAGAATGGCGAGGTCACGGGCGGGATTGTCGTCAAGAGAGGTCGTCCCCGCAACCGCCTTGCGGCTTTGGCGACGCGGGGCGTCACATACTCGTCACAGCCTTTTCTCTGTGTCCGCGCTACAACGCGCTCACTTTCGCGACGAAAAGTGAGGTGAGGAATGGCCCGGATTCTCGTGGTCGAAGACGAAATCGATCTTCAGCACGTCCTCGAATACAACCTCAAGCAGGCAGGGCACGAGGTCTCGCTGGCCGCGTGCGGCGCCGACGGTCTGAAGCTCGCCCGCGCGCTGCGCCCGGATTTGGTCCTGCTCGATCTCATGTTGCCCGACATGCCCGGCACCGAGATCTGTCGAGCGTTGAAGAGCGCACCCGAGACGAAGGGCATTCGCGTGATGATGGTCACCGCAAAGGGCGAGGAGATCGATCGCGTCGTCGGCTTCGAGCTCGGCGCGGACGACTACGTGGTCAAGCCCTTCAGCGTGCGCGAGCTCTTGCTACGCATCGGGGCCGTGCTGCGACGCAGAGAGACGGCGGAAGAGGTGCGCGAAGAGGTCGAGTTCGGTGCGCTGAAGATCGACCGCGCGGCGCATCGCGTCTGGGTTGGTGGCGAAGAGGTCGACATGACGCCTCTCGAGTTCCGACTGCTCGTGACGCTCTACGAGCGTAAGAACCGCGTCCAGACGCGCGCCTCGCTCCTCGACGACGTGTGGGACGTCCAGGCAGAGCTGACGACGCGGACGGTCGACACGCACGTGAAGCGCTTGCGCGAGAAGCTCGGCGCCGCGCGCGACTACGTCGAGACCGTTCGCGGCGTCGGCTACCGCTTCGTCGCGACCCCCGCAGAGGCCGGGCGCTGAGCGCCGGCCCGTGAAGCTCGGGCTTCGCGAACGCCTGTTCTTCGTATCGGCGGGTGTTCTGCTCGTCGGCGCCCTCGTGATCGACGTCGGTCTCGGCCGCGCGTTGTCGCGCGGTCGAGAGGCAGACCTCCTCGAAGAGGCGAAGACGCGCGCGTCGCTCGTCGCACTGCAGGCCGAGGACGCGGATCTCGGGGACGTCGATCTCGCCGACGCGCTCGCGGACACGCTCGGCGCGCGCGCGTCCGCGCGGGTGACGCTCTTCGACGCACGCGGACGCATCGTCGGGGACTCGAGCTTCGATCCTTCGGCGATACGTGAGCTTCCTAGCGGCGCGCCGGACTCCGACGCGCACGCGACCGAGCCCGGCGACGCCGCGCGGCGCTTCTCCACCTCGTCGCAAGAGACGCGCGTCTTCGCTTCGCATCCGATCCTGCGCGCCGGTGCGGTCGTCGGCGTCGCGCGCGTCGGTCTGCCGACCGATGCGCTCGACGCGGTGCGCTCCAAGGTCGACGTCGTCGTCCTCCTCATCGCGCTGGCGGGGCTCGTCGTCGCGGGGATCCTGTCGACGCTCGCGGCGCGTCTCGCGACGCAGGGCGTTCGCGAGCTGGCGATCCTCGGCAGGCGACTCGCGGGTGGCGATCTCGACGCGCGACCCCGTCCCACCGGCGAGGACGAGCTCGCGGATCTGGGGCGATCACTCGATCAGCTCGCGCTCGGACTTCGATCCACCCTGAAGGAGCTCGTCGGCGAGCGCGATCTCCTGAGCGGCATCCTCACGAGCATGCGCGAGGGCGTCCTCGTCGTGGACCCGGACGGCAAGGTCGCGATCATCAATCCGGCGATGCGAGAGATGCTCCTCGTGTCCGGCGACGTGATCGGGAAGATGACGCTCGAGGTCATTCGCGACACGGCGCTCGTCGATCTCTTGGACGCCGCGCGGCGCCACCCCGAGCAACCCGCGCAGGGCGAGATCGAGGTGCTCGGCCTGAAGCCGCGGCGATTCTTGGTTCGCGCCGAGCTGCTCGACGTCGAGCCTGGGGGGGTCCTCGTCGTGTTCTACGACGTCACCGATCTGCGCCGGCTCGAGAGCCTTCGCCGGGATTTCGTCGCGAACGCGTCTCACGAGCTCCGGACGCCCGTCACGCTCGTCCGGTCGGCCGCTGAAACCGTGGTCTCGATTCCGGAGCGAGATGGTGAGGCACGCGAGCGCTTTCTCGGGATCATCGTGCGCAATGCAGAGCGCCTCCAGACCCTGATCGATGATCTGCTCGATCTGTCGAAGATCGAAGCGCGCGAGCTCGATCTCGCCGCCGACCCCGTCGATCTGCGCGTGCTCGCCGAGCGCGTCGTCTCGCTCCTCGCCGAGCCTGCGGCGCGCACCGCCACGCGCGTGGTCGTCGCGATCGCCGACGACGCCCCGCGTCCGAGCGCCGACGCGCGCGCGCTCGAGCAGATCCTCATGAACCTCGCGGACAACGCGATCAAATATTGCCCGGGACGAACCGTGACGGTGCGCGCGTCGCGCCGCGGCGATGCCGTCGCGATCGAGGTGGCGGACGACGGCCCCGGGATCGAGCCGCAGCACTTGCAGCGGTTGTTCGAACGATTTTACCGCGTCGACACCGGCCGATCGCGCCAGCTCGGCGGTACTGGGCTCGGCCTCTCGATCGTCAAGCACCTCGCCGAGGCGATGGGCGGCTCGGCCGACGTCGAGAGCGAGGTCGGCGTCGGAACGACGTTCCGCATCGAGCTGCCGATCGACCGGATGTCGTCGCGCCCACCTCCTGCAGCAGAGGCCGCCGATGCGACCGTCTAGGACCTCCGCACCCGAGGTTTCGCGACGAGCGGCGCTCTTTGCTCTCGGCGCGCTCGCGACCGGCTGCGCGCGTCCCGGCGAGATCCTTCTCCGCGGCGCCGGCGCGACGCTCCCCACCCACCTCTACGAGTCTTGGGTCGCAGCCTACGGGTCGCTTCGGCCACGTCTGCGTATCGACTACCTGTCGATCGGCTCTGGCGGCGGACTGCGGCAGCTCGCGGATCACACCGTCGACTTTGGCGCGAGCGATGTCGAGCCCGACGACGTCGAGCGAGCCGCCATCGCAGACGAGGTCCTCGTTCTTCCCGTGGCGACGAGCGCGCTTGCCGTCGCGGTGTGTCTACCAGAGGGGGCGGGGGCGCCTACGCTCGTGCTCGACTTCGCGTCGCTCGCACGGATCTTCACCGGAGAGATTTCGCGCTGGGACGATCCGGCCATCGCGCGGCTGAACCCGAGGCGACAGCTGCCGAAGCGTGACCTCGTCCCGATCGCGCGATCTGATGGCGGCGGATCGACGGCGATCTTCACGCGCCGTCTCGCTGCGCGCTCGCCCGAGCTCGCAAGATCCGTCGGCGTCGGACGCAGCGTCACCTTTCCCACCGCCGTCGGCGCGCGGGGAAGCGACGGCGTCGCGGCCACGGTCGCAGCGACCCCCGGATCGATCGGCTACGTCGAGGTCACGCACGCCGTCCGAGCGGGGCTCGAGATCGTCGCGCTCGCCGAAGGCGATGGCGAAGCGACGCTTCCGACCGTCGAGGCCGTCGGCCGAGCGATCACGAGCGGAGAGGGCTACCCGCTCGCCTCTCACACGTACCTGGTCGCGCTCACCCGACCGCGCGACGCCATCACCGGAGCCGCGCTCGCCCACTTCGTGAGGTGGGTGCTCGGGCCGGGGCAAGCCCTGCTCGCGCCGGGTGAGCCCACCGCGATCGCCTCTGGGTTCCTGCCGCTTCCGGCTGCCAGCGCGGCTCGCGGTCGCGCGGCGGTCGCGGCGATGACCTTCGACGGACGCCCGCTCTTGGTGATCGATTGATGCTCGACGCGGCGCACCTCCGAGCCGAGCTTCGATCGTCGGTTGCCGGGTGGCTCGGGCGCGCCTCTGGCGCGCTCCCCGTCGCCATCCTCGTCACGATCGTCGGGGTCTTGGCGAGCGCGGCGCTCGCGCTCTCGTCGCTCGCCGACGAGCGCTTCGATCCTGCGCTCGGGCGCTTCGGGTTGTGGCCTCTCGCGGCCGGCACGGCAGCGACGACGCTCGTCGCGATCGGCCTCGCCGCACCGGTCGCGCTCGTCGCCGCCGTCTGGGTGTCCGAGCTCGCGCCCGTCGCGTGGCGTCGCCCGCTCGCGTCTCTCTTCGAGGGCCTCGGCGCGATCCCCGCGGTCGTCTACGGCGTCTGGGGACGCTTCTCGGTCGTCCCTTTTGTGCGCGACCACGTCGAGCCTGCGCTTACCTCCACGCCGCGCGGACATGGCTTCGGGATCGCGAGCGCCGCATGCGTGCTCGCGGCCATGTCGCTGCCGTTGATCGCCTCCCACGCGGCCGCGGTTCTACGCGGCGTTCCCGAGCCGCTGCGCATGACGGCGTTCTCTCTCGGCGCGACCCGCTGGCGTGTCGTGTCCGATGTCGTCCTGCCAGCGGCGCGCTCGAGGCTCTTCGGCGCCGTCGCGCTGGGCGTCGGGCGCGCGGTCGGAGAGAGCATCGCTGTCGCGATGGTGATCGGCGGGCGCACGGCGACGCCGACCGGGTTCTTCGACGCGACGAGCACGCTCGCGGCGGTGCTCGTCGATGGCTATGTCGACGCAACTCACCCGGAGCACGTCGGCGCGCTCGCGGTCGTCGCGCTCGTTCTCGCTGCGATCGGCGGGGGCGCGTCCGCGGTCGCGCGGCGCTTTCTCTCGAACGCGCCGAGGCCAGCATGAGCTCAGAGACCAAGCTCGGTCGTCGCCGCGTCAGCCTCGGGTGGTTGCCCCACGTGGTCGGTGTCGGCGCGCTCTTCGTCGTGCTCGCGCCAGCGCTGTCGCTCGTGGCGACGCTCCTCCAGCGGGTTCGACTCGACTCGGCCGTCCTGCGGGCGCTGGGCGAAGCCGTCGTGGGCTCGCTCATCCTCGTCTCGCTCGGTCTCTCGCTCGCGGTGCCGCTCGGCATCGCCGCCGGCGTGCACGTCGCGACCCACCCACGGACCCGGCTGGCAAAGCTGGCGAGCGTCGCGATCGACATCCTCTCCGGTGTTCCATCGATCGTGGTGGGGGTCGTCGCCTACGCTCTCGTGGTGCTTCCGACGGGTCGGTTCTCCGTGCCGGCGGGCGCCGTGGCGCTCGCGCTCGTCGCGTTCCCCGAAGTCGCGCGGAGCACCACCGACCTCGTCGCGAGTGTTCCCACGCCGGTCGTCGATACGGCGCTGTCTCTGGGGGTGTCCTCGTGGCGCGTCACGACGTTCCTGCTCTTGCGAGCGCGCGGCGCAGCGCTCGTGGCGAGCCTCGCGGCCGTCGCCTGTCGATCCCTCGGCGAGGTCGCGCCGCTGCTGTTCACGACCGCCTCCGGTGCGGCGTTCGACGGGTCGCTCGGCGCGCCGATGTCATCTCTCGCGGTCGAGGCGTTCCTCTCCGTCCACACCCCAGACGGCGGCGCACGCGCCGCGACCCTCAGCCTCTTCTTGGTCGCAGCGACGATGACCATCGCGCTGCTCGTTCGCCGGCGCGCCCCGAGGTCCGCATGAGCCGCCGCGCCCCGAAGCTCGAGGTGAAAGAGCTCTGCGCGTCCTACGGTGGGCGCATCATCCTGAAGGACGTCTCTTTTCACGTCGACCGGGGCGAGATTGTGGCCGTCATCGGTCCGACCGGCAGCGGAAAGTCCACGCTGCTGCGCGCCGTGAACCGCATGCACGAGCTCTCGGCCGGCGCGACCGTAAGTGGACGCGTGCTCCTCGACGGGGCGGATGTCTACTCGCCCGACACCGATCCGACAGAGCTACGCCGACGCGTCGGGATCGTCCTCGAGCGTCCCATCGCACTTCCCGGGCTGTCCATCCAGCGCGACGTGCTCGCGGGCTACGCCCTGACCAGGACGCTTCCCCGGGCGCCTGAAGAGGTAGCCGAGACCGTGCTCCGCCGCGTCGGACTCTGGGAAGAGGTGAAGGATCGTCTCTCCACCCCGTCGGTCGGACTCGACGATGGACAGATCCAGCGCCTTGCGATCGCCCGCGCTCTCGCGCTACGCCCGTCCGTGCTCTTGCTCGACGAGCCGTCGCAATCGCTCGACCCGTCGGGCACTGCACACGTCGAAGAGCTCCTGAACGAGCTTCGCTCTCAGACTACGGTCATGCTCGTCACCGCGAATCTCCAGCAGGCCGCCCGCGTCGCGGACTCCGTCGTCTTCCTCGAGCAGGGGCACGTCGTCGAGCACGCGCGCGCCGCCAAGATTTTCACGAACCCCGAAGATCCGCGCACAGAAGACTTCATCACGGGTCGCTTCCGAACCACCGCTTAGGGGCGCCATGGCTACACGTCACACCGACAGCTTCTACGAGAACGAGCTCGAGCGCCTGCGCGACCGGGTCCTCTTCATGGGCGCGAAGGCCGAAGAGATCGCGCGCCGCAGTCTCGCCGCGCTGGCCGCGCGCGACGCGGAGCTCGCCCGTCGCGCGATCTCGCTCGACCCGGAGGTCGACCGACTCGAGGTCGAGATCGACGAGCTCGCGCTCGCCGTCCTCGCCCGCCGCCAACCGGTCGCGTCAGACCTGCGCTTCGTGGCTTCGGTTCTCAAGATGGTGACGGATCTCGAGCGCATCGGCGATCTCGGGGTCAACATCGGCGAACGCGCGGCCGAGCTCGCGCTCCATCCGCAGCTCCCGGAGCAGGCAGACGTCGTCGAGCTCGGCGAGGCGGTCATGCTCATGCTCCACGAGGCGCTCGACGCGTTCGTGCACGCGGATGAAGCCCGCGCGCGCGCCGTGCTCGAGAAGGACGAGGCCATCGACGAGACGTTCTCGCGCATTTTTCAGAACCTCGTTCGGACGATGATCGCGCGCCCCGACTCGGTCGATCGCGCGACGCGCCTGCAGTCCTTGGCCCGCTATCTCGAGCGGATCGCCGACCACGCCACGAACGTCGCCGAGCGCGTCGTCTTCATGGTGCGCGGCAAAGACGTCCGGCACTCGAACCGCGGCTGAGCCCGCGCGCCCCTGCGCGAGCGCGGGCGGCCTCTGCGAAGAGGCCGCCGGTTCGCGCGCAGCGCTCAGGGATGAAGGCTCAGGGCTTCGCGGGTGCCGCGCCCGCGGGAGCGGCGGCAGGCGCTGCCTTCGCGCCCTTGGCGTCCTTCTTCGGAGGCGGCGCTGTGAGATCGAGATCCTGGAGCAGGTCCTCGAGCTCGATGCGCTTCTCCATGCGCTTGCTCTCGAGCTCGACGATGTCGCGCCCGAGCTTGTTTCCGTCGTTCGAGAACTCGTCGAGGCGCTTCGTGAGCTTCGTTCGGAGCGCCGCGGCACCCGGATCCTTCTGGATGGCCTCGAGGTTCTGGCGCGTCTCGTTCGCGCGCTGATCGAGCTCCGCGCGCTGACGACGAAGGCCGTCGAGTTGTTCGTCGATCTTCCCGATGTCGCGGCGCTTGTCGATGATCGGCTGAAGCTTCGTTCGCGCCTCCGGCGTCAGATCCGTATAAAGCACGAGCTTCTCGAGCAGCTCGAGCGCGGGCTTGTCCCAGATGCTGATCTGCGTGCGGCTCGGCGTCTGCTCGACCACCGTCACGCTTCCCTCGCGAGTGCCCTTCGCCACGTCGATCGGGACGAGGTAGGCGTCCGCGAGATCCTCGGTGCCCTCGGGTCGCGTCGACAGCTCGTAATTCCATCCGGCCTTGGGGTGACGGACGAGGAGCTTGTAGCCGTCGTCGATCGACTGGGCCTTCACGGTGTAGGTCGTCGATCGCCTGCCGAACTGCTCGACTTCGAGGACTCCGCGCGAGATCTTGACGAGGCGCATGTCGTCGCCGTCGTACTTCTGCGTCGACGTGACCAAGATCCCAGGCTCGACCGCGAACGGGATCGTCGCGCTGGTGCCGCTTCCGACGGCCTCGCTGAGACCCTCGCCGACGAAGCTACCGGCGGAGTAGATGCTGATCGGACCAGGCTCGAGCACGAACGGCGTCGTGTTGCGGAAGCGAACCACCCGATACGGGTTCTGCTCGTAGCCGATGCCGGCGCCGCCCGGTCGGAACAGGAACGTCTCTTCGCCGTCGACGTCGGCGTTCACGATCGCGACCATCGTCGAGGTCCCCTCGGGCACGGTGACCCGATCGCCGATGTCGAACCGCGTCTGTCCGGCGACGCTCGCGGCGCGGGCCTGCGCCATCGTGCTGCGCTTGAGCGAGTCGTAGTCGAGCTGCGCGCGCTGCTGCTCCTCTGGAGGCTTCCCGCCGTAGTACCCACCACCAGCCGGGCTCGCCGGGGCGTCCGCCGCAGCTTCTGCACGTCCGACGCCGCTCCCCATCGACGCCCTGGAAGCGCTGAGCTTGGGCTTCGCCTTGCCGGACTTCTTGTCGGCTTTGAAGTCCCCGCCCGAGTCGTCCTCGTCGTAGCTGTCGGGGACGCCGTCGCCATCGCGATCGGACAGGCTGACCGGCTGCGCGGGCGCCGCCGCCGCTGGAGGGGGCGCCTCTTCGAACGTCGTCTCGCCGACCATCGCCGAGGCCTGCTTGCGAACGCCGCT